>Ga0182749_1000159_pt1 | contig 75103 bp, 59 predicted proteins | sample eDN3rd37CKraftMG_FD_128875 | JGI IMG/M metagenome (GOLD analysis project Ga0182749, IMG submission 128875) | Enriched Miracle-Growth compost microbial communities from Emeryville, California, USA - eDNA 3rd pass 37_C Kraft MG (version 2) (version 2) ...
AGACAGCTGCGAAGAACAGCAATGCCATACAGAAAGAAACAACGCCGTCGGGGACGGTTCGTTAGCTGGTAGCGCTGGTCCAGCGGTGCAATGTCCTCAAGGAACACGGTCAGCGGCGTGGACTGTCGTGCATTCGGAGGGGGCGGAAAGGCTTGCCCGACCTCGGGCTTGCCTTCGATCCATCGCGCCGTCCCCCGATTCAGTGGCGATCGCATCGCGCGCACCTTCTCAGGTCGCCTCCCAGTCCTAAGAACACCGCATCTCACCTTCGCGGACGCTGGCCCGGACGACGTATTGCATCTGCGCGAGCGACAAGCCTTCGTTGTGTCATTCGTATCAATGGCCCATTGCGGACTGAACCGTGCCTCCGGAGCAGGTGCGCGCGAAACAACCTTCGATTTCGGCGTTAGCGGGTAAGCGCGCCAGATCGTCACTTATGACTGCTGTGTCCTTGCGACCCGTGAGTCCGCACGCAGCGGCCGGTTCGCCGAATCGGATCATGTAGCCATACCAAACGTGCTGATGGAGCCGAACTAAATGACCGGTCGCCGGACTAGGTGGTCCGAGATTACGCATGTCACGGGCAGTGAAATGGCCCTGCAACACAGCGGCATTCCGGGCATTTTCCTTAGCCCGTAAGTGGTAAATCGTGATGGACAGGTCCCGTCGGCCATCGGCGGGGCCCGCCGAACAAATCGTTGAATTCCTGTCGTGTGTGCCGGCCGTTCCTGCCTAATTTCACCAGAAATAGGCTAGGTCGTTAAATACAGGATGAATGAACTCTCTGGAAGACCGTGCTTTTATGGGACAAGCCATCGCTTGTTGGCGCAAACGCATCGCGGGTGGTGTGCACAACCGTTCTGACGCGATCACGTGTCCGCGTGTTCCGCGCCCCCTCAATGGGAGCGGGACGGGTCGCTCAGTGGTCAGGGCTTCTCGACATCCACCGCCTTCGACGCGTGTGCGTGCACGTTGCGCCACCTGCCGCGATCGCGGATGTAGGTATCCGAGAACTTCACGGTGCTGTCGAACGGCTTGCCGTGATCGACGCCTTTCTGGTGCAGCGTGGCGACGACGATCGCGGCGTCGCCGTGCACGCGGACCGACCAGCCGCTGGTCTCGTTGACGTCCCAGCGGACATCGGGCGACTCGACTTCGGCGAGGATCATCGCCTTGGTGCGCTCGCTGCCGTCCCAGCGGACGAGGATGTAATCATCGGTGAATATCTCGTCGAGCGCGGCCACGTCGCGGGTCACGAAAGCGTGCTGCATGCGCTTGTCGGTTTCGATCAGCCGGCGGACGTCTTCGTCGGAGCCCGCCAGGGCGGGCGCCGCGGACATCACTGCCGCGCCAAACCATCCGAGCAGGACGATGCGATCACGTGTCGTCATTCGGAGCTTTCCTCGCAGTCACAGGCGCGTGCTGCGCCGTACGGCGGCATCCTAAGCTGCCGGAAAGTGCGCGACTCGCCGTTTTCGGCTGTGGTCACCCGGCATCCCGCGGCGGCACTGCGAATCGCCGGAGCGGCCGGTCGAAAGCTCCGTGATTCGCCTTGCGTCCGGCATGCGGCTACGATACGGAGGGGCCGGGTAACCGGCCCTTTGCATTGGGACCAGGCACCGGATGAAAACCCTGCTCGTCACCGGCGGCGCCGGCTTCATCGGCGCCAATTTCGTGCTCGAAACCCTCGCTTCGGGCAGCGACCGCGTTGTCAATCTCGACAAGCTGACCTATGCGGGCAATCTCGACACGCTGGCGTCGCTGCGCGACTCGGCCGCGCACGTGTTCGTTCATGGCGACATCGGCGATCGCGCGCTGGTCGAGCGCATCCTGCGCGAGCATCAGCCGAGTGCCATCCTCAACTTCGCGGCTGAGTCGCACGTCGACCGTTCGATCGACGGCCCGGCTGAATTCGTGCAGACCAACGTCGTCGGCACGCTGACGCTGCTCGAAGCCGCGCTCGCGTACTGGCGCGCGCTGCCGCTGGAGCGGCAGGACGCGTTCCGCTTCCTGCACGTGTCGACCGACGAGGTGTACGGCTCGCTGGGCCCGGTCGGGCGCTTCACGGAAGAATCGCCGTATCAGCCGAATTCGCCGTATTCGGCTTCGAAAGCCGCGTCGGATCACCTGGTGCGCGCGTTCCACCACACGTACGGCCTGCCGACGCTGACGACGAACTGCTCGAACAATTACGGTCCGTATCAGTTTCCCGAGAAGCTCATTCCGCTCATGATCCAGAAGGCGCTTACGGGCGAACCGCTGCCGGTCTACGGCGACGGCCGCTACGTGCGCGACTGGCTCTACGTCAAGGATCATTGCGCGGCGATACGGCGCGTGCTCGAGATCGGCCGCGTCGGCGAGGTCTACAATATCGGCGGCGATGCCGAGCGCGAGAACATCCAGGTCGTGAAGACGATCTGCGCGCTGCTCGACGAGCGTCGCCCGCTCGCGAGCGGAGCGAAGCGGGAATCGCTGATCCGCCACGTGCCCGACCGGCCGGGTCACGACCGGCGCTACGCGATCGACGCGTCGAAGATCAAGCGCGATCTCGGCTGGCGGCAGACCGAATCGTTCGAGTCCGGCCTCGCGCGCACGGTCGACTGGTACCTCGAAAACCAGGACTGGGTGCGGCGCGTGCTCGACGGCTCGTACCGCATGGAACGGCTCGGGCACCGCGAGAGCGCATAGGCGGGCCTCGGCCCGGCGCGGCTTCAGAACGTTGCGAAGGCGGTGGGCCAAGGCCCACCCTATGGGTTGTGGAATTCGCACTCGACGCGAGCAAAGGAAACTGACGTGGCGACACGACGCGGCATCATCCTCGCAGGCGGCTCCGGCACGCGGCTTTATCCGCTGACGCAGGCGGTGAGCAAGCAGCTCCTGCCCGTGTACGACAAGCCGATGATCTATTACCCGCTGTCGACGCTGATGCTGGCCGGCATACGCGACGTGCTCGTGATCAACACGCCGCACGAGCAGCCGATGTTCCGGCGCCTGCTCGGCGACGGATCGCAGTGGGGCATCTCGATCCGTTACGCGGTGCAGCCGGCTCCGGAAGGGCTGGCGCAGGCGTTCCTGATCGGCCGTGACTTCGTCGCCGGCGAGCCGAGCTGCCTCATCCTCGGCGACAACATCTTCTACGGCCACGGTCTCACCGAAGCGATGCAGCGCGCCGTCGCGCGCACGCGCGGCGCGACTGTGTTCGGCTACTGGGTGCGCGATCCGGAACGCTACGGCGTCGCCGAATTCGACGGCGGAGGGCGCGTCGTCGGCCTGGAAGAAAAGCCGCCGCGGCCGAAATCGCACTGGGCCGTCACCGGGCTCTACTTCTACGACGAGCGCGTCTCCGATTTCGCGGCATCGCTGAAACCGTCGGCGCGCGGCGAGCTCGAAATCACCGACTTGAACCGCTGCTATCTCGCCGACGGCTCGCTGATGCTCGAGCGCCTGGGCCGCGGCTATGCCTGGCTCGACACCGGCACGCACGAATCGCTGGTGGAAGCATCCAATTACGTCGAGACGATCGAGAACCGACAGGGGCTCAAGGTCTGCTGCCCGGAAGAGATCGCGTATCAGAACGGCTGGATCGACGCGGCGCAGGTCGAGCGCCTCGCCGCGCCGCTCGCGAAGAGCGGCTACGGCCGCTATCTGCTGCAGCTCATCGCGCAGGGAAGCCCGTCGTGAAGATCGTCCGCACTCCGCTGCCCGGTTGCGTCGTCATCGAGCCCGTGGTGCACGGTGATGCGCGCGGCTATTTCTACGAAAGCTGGAACGCGCGGACATTCGCCGATGCCGGCATCGACGTGCGCTTCGTGCAGACCAACGTCTCGCGCTCGGCGCGCGGCGTGCTGCGCGGCCTGCACTATCAGTGGCCGAATCCGCAGGGCAAGCTGGTCAGCGTCGTCGAAGGCGAGGTCTACGACGTCGCTGTCGATGTCCGTGCCGGCTCGCCGACGTTCGGCCAGTGGACCGCGGCCGTGCTTTCCGCCGAGAACAAGCGCCATTTCTGGGTGCCGGAGGGCTTCGCGCACGGCTTCGTCGTGTTGTCGGACAACGCGACCTTCATCTATCAATGCACCGCGCTCTACGATCGCGCGGCCGATGCGGGCATCCGCTGGAACGACGGGCGCATCGCGGTCGACTGGCCCGTGGCCGAGCCGATACTGTCCGACAAGGATCGCCGCACGCCGTTTCTCGACGAGATCGCGCGCGACAAGCTGCCGCCGTATTCGCCGTGAAACTGCTCGTCCTCGGCGCCAGCGGACAGGTGGGATTCGAGCTCGTCCGCGCGCTCGCTCCGCTCGGCGAAGTGGTCGCGGCGACGCGCACCGCCGACGGCAAACGGATCGAGGCGGATCTCGCGCAGCCGGCTTCGCTCGCATCGGCCCTCGACGCCGTGCGTGCCGACATCGTCGTGAACGCCGCAGCCTACACTGCGGTCGATCGCGCCGAGGACGAGCCCGCGCTCGCCGATCGCGTGAATCATCTCGCCGTCGGCGAAATCGGCCGCTGGGCCCGGCAGAGCGGCGCGCGCATCGTGCACTACTCGACCGACTACGTTTTCGAAGGCTCGGCCACGACGCCCTATCGCGAAGACGATCCGACGGCGCCGCTCGGCGTCTATGGCCGCAGCAAGCTCGCCGGCGAGCAGGCGCTCCGCGCGAGCGGCGCGCCGCACCTGCTGCTGCGCACGGCCTGGGTGTACGGCGCGCGCGGACACAACTTCCTCCGCACGATGCTGCGCCTTGCGGCCGAGCGTGACGAGATCCGCGTCGTCGCGGACCAGATCGGCGCGCCGACGCCGGCGCGGGTCATCGCGGACACGACGGCTGCAATGATCCGCCGCTGGCTGGCCGAGGGCGAACGGCTGGACGGGACGTATCACGTCGTCACGCGTGGCCAGACGAGCTGGTTCGCGTTCGCCGAGGCGATCCTGCGCGGGGCGCGGGAGCGCTCGCTGATCCCGGCCCTGCCGCGCATCGTGCCGATCACGACCGCCGACTATCCGACGCGCGCCCGGCGCCCGGCGTATTCCGTGCTGGACGGCGCAAGGCTGGAGCGCGCGTTCGGACTACAATTGCCGGAGTGGGCATCCGCCCTTGCCGCTGTGCTCGACGAGCTCGCGGCGGCGCGCGACGAACGGTGACGCGCGCCGATCGCGTGCCCGCCCGGAACGATTTCGCCTGGAGGCTGAAATGCTGGTACCCGTGATCCTGTCCGGCGGCGCCGGCACACGCCTGTGGCCCGTCTCGCGCAGCGCGTACCCGAAGCCGTTCATGCGCATGGGCGACGGCGAATCGCTGCTCAGGAAGACGCTCGATCGCGCGTTGCGCGTCGCCGGCGACGGCCAGGTGCTGACCGTAACCGGGCGCGACTACTACTTCCTTACGCGCGACGAATACGCAGGCCACGCGTCGGCCGATCTCGACCGGCTGCCGTTCCTGCTGGAGCCCGCCGGCCGCAACACGGCGCCGGCCGCGCTGCTCGCGGCGCTGCACGCGCGTGACCGAATCGGCGCCGACGCGACGCTTCTCGTTTTGCCGGCCGATCACCTCATCCGCGACATCGACGCGTTTTCCGCCGACGCCGCGCGCGCGGCCGCGCTCGCGCAGGATGGCTGGCTCGTCACGTTCGGCATCCGGCCCACGCACCCCGAGACCGGATTCGGCTACATCCGCATGGGCGAGGGCATTCCGCAGCGCGAAGGCCGCGGCGTGCGGGCGTTCGTCGAAAAGCCGAATCGCGAAACGGCGGAGAGCTACGTCGCATCGGGCGACTACGTCTGGAATTCGGGCATGTTCTGCTTCCGCGCCGACGCCCTGCTCGATGCCGCCGCCGAGGTCTGCCCGGACGTGCTCGACGCCGCACGCGCGTGCTATGCGAGCGCGAAGAGCCACGACAGTCCGGTCGAATTCGCGCGCGAGGCGTTCCTGCTGCAGCCCGACATATCTATCGACTACGCGATCATGGAGCGCGCGCCACGCGTCGCGGTGGTACCGGCGGCGTTCGACTGGAGCGACATCGGCTCGTGGAAGGTGATGAGCGATCTCGAGGCCGAGGCGGACGGCGACGGCAACCGCGTGCGCGGCCAGGCCATCGTCGTAGAGAGCACGAACTGCTACATCCAGTCCGATGCGCGCATCGTCGCGGCGGTCGGCGTCAAGGACCTCGTCATCGTCGACACCGGCGACGCGGTGCTGGTGGCCGATCGCGAGCGCGCACAGCAGGTCAAGCTGGTCGTGGAGCGCCTGCGCGCGGAGAACCACGACGCCGCCGCGTTCCACAAGACCGTGCACCGGCCGTGGGGCAGCTTCACCGTGCTCGAGGACGCGGCCGACTGCAAGGTCAAGCGCCTCGTCGTGAAGCCGGGCCATGTGCTTTCGCTGCAGCTGCACCATCGCCGCAGCGAGCACTGGACTGTCGTCGAAGGCACCGCGAAGGTGCGCATCGGCGAGAAGGAGATGCTGCTCCAGCGCAACGAATCGGCCTATATCCCGATGAACACGGTGCACCGGCTCGAGAATCCGACCGACCGCGACGTGCACCTCATCGAGGTGCAGTGCGGCGATTATTTCGGCGAGGACGACATCGTGCGCCTCGAGGACCGCTACGGCCGGGTGCCTGCAAAAACGTCCTGAATTGTGTATTTTCCCTTGGGGGGACGGCTGCGGGCTGCATGCACCAAAGCCGATCGGACGGGACATTCGCCGGGCCAGCGGCGGCGACAAGGGAGAAGCATGAAGGCTTGCATTCTGGCGCTGGCATCTCTCGCCATGGCGCCGCCGGCGGCATCCGCCGGCGAGGTTCCGCTGGCAGATTTTGCACGACACACGCAGTTCCGCGACATCAAGATCTCGCCGAATGGCGACTATCTCGCGGCAAGCGCCGTCGTCGACGGCAAGGCTGTGCTTTCGCTGGTGCGGCTGGAGGACATGAAGGGTGTGAACCTGCGTCCGCGGGAAGGCGGCCAGGTCTACGAATTCTGGTGGGTCGCACCGCACCGCGTGATCTATTCGGTCGCCGAGCGCATGACCACGCTCGAGCAGCCGGTGCTGACGGGCGAGCTTTACGGCGTGAACGCCGACGGCACGCGCAAGCAGCTGATGATCGGTTACCGCGCCAACCGCGAGTGGACGTACGCCGACGTCGTGGAACCGCTGTATGCGGAGAACGGCAAGGTGCTCATCACCAAGTTCCACTGGAACGGCAGCGCCGACGGCGCGTATCCGGTGGCCGCCTACATGGACGTCGATCACGGCACGCTGGCCGAAGTCGGCACGTCGCCGATCCGCCGGGGCCGCTTCGTCGCCGATCATCGCGGACAGGTGCGCTTCGCTTACGCCAATGCCACCGACAACAAGCTGCGCGTGTACTACCGCGAGCGGAACGGGGCGAAGTGGACGCTCGTCTTCGACGAATCGAAGGGCGATCCGCCCGTGCGGCCACTCGGCTTCGACCGCGACGACCGCAACGCCTATTTCGACTGCTCCGGAGCGCGCGGCATCGGCGGCCTGTGCCGCTGGAATCCCGGCACGCGCAAGATGGAGACGCTGTGGAGCAGCAGCGAAGCCGGCGTCGACGGGCTCGTGCCGAGCTTCGACGGCAAGGATTTCGTCGCGCTCCGGTCGATGCCGGGCCGCACCGCCACGACGCTGCTCGAGAAGGACTCGCGCGAGGCGAAGCTGCTCGTCGGGCTCATGCAGCAGTTTCCGGGCGAGGACGTGCGCATCACCAGCAGCACGCCCGACGGCGCGAAAGTCGTGTTCCTCGTTTCGAGCGACCGCGATCCCGGCCAGTTCTTCCTCTACGACGCGAAGGCCGGCAAGGCGACGTTCCTGTTCGCGCGCATGCCGTGGATCAAGCCGGACGAGATGGCGCCGATGGAGCCGATCACGCTGAAGGCCCGTGACGGCCTTGCGCTGCACGGTTATCTGACGCGGCCCCTTGGCAAGGAGGGCTCAAAGCACTTTCCGCTCGTCGTGCTCCCGCACGGCGGTCCGTACGGCATCCGCGACCGCTGGGAGTTCGATCCGGACGTGCAGATGCTTGCAAGCCGCGGCTACGCGGTGCTGCAGGTGAACTTCCGCGGCTCCGGCGGCTACGGCGACGCGTTCGTGCGCGCCGGCTTCCGCGAGTGGGGCGCGAAGATGCAGGACGACGTCACTGACGCGACGCGCTGGGCGATCAGCGAAGGCATCGCCGATCCCGCGCGCATCTGCATCTACGGCGCGAGCTACGGCGGCTATGCGGCGCTGCGCGGCGCGACGAAGGAACCCGATCTCTACCGCTGCGCCATCGGCTACGTCGGCGTCTATGACCTCCGCCTCATGTACACGCGCGGCGACATCCCGCAATCGACCTACGGCGACAACTATCTCAAGATGGTGCTCGGCGAGGACGAGTCGGTGCTGTGGGACCGCTCGCCCGTCGCGCACGTCGACCGGCTCAAGGCGAAGGTCATGCTCATCGTCGGCGGCGAGGACTGGCGCGTGCCGCCTGTCCAGGGCCAGGCCTTGCACTCGGCGCTGAACAAGGCGCACATCGCACACGAGTGGCTCTACAAGCGCACCGAAGGCCACGGCTTCTACGATGAAGAGAACCGCACCGAGCTTCTGACGAAGGTCGCGGCGTTTCTGGATGCGAATATCGGGGAGGCGGCGGGCGAGCCGCAGGGGACGCGCGAGCCGTAGCTCAAGCGGCGCGCGCCGGGCGCGGCGCACGGCGTCGGGGTTGGGGCGGATGCCGTGGGATTCCCGTCATTCCGGCGAAAGCCGGAATTCATTTTTTCTCGTCGTCCCCGCGGAAGCGGGGACCCAGTGCCTTGCTTTTAGCGCTGACGCGAAGACCGACTCACGTCCGTGTGTTTTTTCGCTCGCCCTCCCTGGCGAGCGAGTCACTTTCTCTGCTTGCCCAGAGAAAGTGACCAAAGAGAGGGCACCCTCGGTGACGCGCCCTTCGCTGCGGGAAGGGTGCGCTCCGGGCAGCCGGGGTTTTGCCGACAGGCCTTCCCTGGCCTGCGGCAACAGCGGCGCGATCCCTCGCGCCGCCCGCTCGCGAAGTTTGCCGGGCACGGAGGCCCGGCAAACCGCGGCCGCGAGGGTGTCCTTTCTTCGGTTACCTTCTTTTGGACAAGCGAAAGAAGGTAACTCGTCGGCCATGGATGGCCGACGAAAAAACACAGGGATGTAAGCCGAGTGATGCGACAGCACCAAAACACCAGAGTGCTGACGCCCCGTTCCCGCAGGAAGCCGGAAACACTCCAGTGAATTCCGGCTCCCTCCGGAGCCAGCCAAGATCCCGCACCGCACGGTGGCATATCTCCCCCGAGCCGCTACTATGCGGCTTCCCGCGATCAGCACGCGGGTGGAGCGCTGCAGGTCCGCACGGCACAGGATGCGCTGCCGCCGCCCACGGCGGCAGGATTCGTGCGGAGCGCGCCTTCGTGTATCGGCGGCCGTGCGAAGGTGCGGTCGGCGCGACAGGGGAACCACCGGAGAGATCATGAGCGAACGTGTGCCGCAATTGAGTGTCCGCGCCATCGTGCTTTCGGCGCTGCTTGCCGCGATTCTCGCGGCGGCGAACGCGTATCTCGGCCTGTTTGCCGGCCTAACCATCGCGACGGCGATTCCCGCGGCGGTGGTGTCGATGGCGGTGCTGCGGCTGCTCGGCGGAGGCACGATCCTGGAGAACAACATCGTGCAGACGGGCGCTTCGGCGGGCTCGTCGATCGCGGCGGGCGTGATCTTCACGATTCCGGCGCTCATCATCCTGGGCTACTGGAACGACTTCCGCTATTCGTGGGTGCTTGCGATCGCGGGCCTCGGCGGCCTGCTCGGCGTGCTGTTCTCGGTGCCGCTGCGCCGCTCGATGATCGTCGAGGAGCCGCTCGCGTTTCCCGAGGGCAAGGCCGCGGCGGAGGTGCTGAAGGCGGGCGAGAATCCGGGGCCGGGCGTGAAGATCCTCGCGATCGCCGGCGCGATCGGCGCCGCGGTCAAGGTGGCGGCCGAGAGCGGTTTGCGCATGATCCCGGACAACGCCGTGGGCGCGGGCTTCATCGGAAAGTATCTCGGCTACATGGGCACCAATCTGTCGCCGGCGCTGCTGGGCGTCGGCTACATCGTCGGCCTCAACGTCGGCATCGTGATCGTCTCGGGCTCGATCTTCTCGTTCAACATCGCCATCCCGATCTATCACGCGTTCTTTCTCGACAGCGATCCCGCGCTCGCAGGGCGCATCGCCGGTGCGGCCGGCGATGCCGCGACGATTGCAGGGATGATCTGGTCGGCGAAGATCCGCTATCTCGGCGTCGGCGCGATGCTGATCGGCGGCGTGTGGACGCTGTTCTCGCTGCGCAAGTCGCTCATCAGCGGTATCCGCAGCGGCCTGCATGCGGCGCGCAAGGGCGGCGGCGAGGCGATCGCCGAGACCGAGCGCGATCTGCCGATGAAGTGGATGCTGATCGCGCTGGTCGCGTTCGTTGTGCCGCTGGCTCTGCTCTATCAGGCCATCGTGCAGCAGTGGTACGTCAGCATTCCGATGACGATCATCATGATCATCGCGGGTTTTCTGTTCGTGTCGGTTTCGGCGTATCTCGCGGGCCTGGTCGGCTCATCGAACAACCCGGTATCCGGCATCACTATCGCGACGATTTTGTTCGCCTCGCTGGTGCTCGTCGTGCTGCTCGGGCGCGATTCGTCGATCGGCGCGGTTGCCGCGATCATGATCGGCGCGGTCGTGTGCTGCGCGGCGGCGGTAGGCGGCGACAACCTGCAGGATCTCAAGGCCGGCTACCTGGTCGGCGCGACGCCGTGGAAGCAGCAGCTGATGCTGATGATCGGATCGTTCTCGTGCGCGCTGATCATGGCGCCGGTCCTGAACCTGCTCGCGACCGCGTATGGCATCGGCGCGCCGACGCCTGACCATCCGCACTCGCTCGCGGCGCCGCAGGCGACGCTGATGGCGTCGGTGGCCAAGGGCATGTTCGGCGGCGAACTGCCGTGGACCATGATCGGCGTCGGCGCGCTGGTCGGCGCGGCGACGATCGCGCTGGACGAGTGGCTGAAGCACCGCGGCTCGCATTTCCGCGTGCCGGTGCTCGCTGCGGCGATCGGCATCTATCTTCCGCTCGAGCTGATGGTGCCGATCTTCCTCGGCAGCCTGCTTTCGTATTTCGTCGAGAAGAAGCACGGCGTCGTCGAGGCCGACGACAAGACCAAGGAGCGCATCCATCGCCCGGGCACGCTGTTTTCGGCGGGCCTCATCACCGGCGAGGCGCTGACCGGCATCCTGATCGCGATTCCGATCGTCGTGTCCGGGCGCGCGGACGTGCTGGCGCTGCCGGAGAGCTGGCATTTCGGCCAGATCATCGGGCTCGTCGTGCTCGCGATCGTCGGCTGGCTTCTGTATCGGAGCGGTGCGAAATCGTCGATGTGACGGAAGAAGCCCGGGTTTTCGCCGTGGCGCGGCGCCGCCGCTCGGCGAGCTTCCCGGGAGAAACCGCTACGGCCGCAGCGACACGGCCTCGTAGGCGGCGGCGACGTTTTCGAGCAGCGCGTCGAGCTCCTCTTTCGGATACCAGCGCCCGTTCGCCATGACGCCGAGCGGCTCGCGCAGCGTCGCGAGATCGTCGAGCGGATTTGCGGCGGACAGCACGAGATCGGCGCGCCGGCCCGGCTCGATCGTGCCGAACGGCACGGCGTCATCGATCGAGCGCGCAATAAATTCGCCCGACGTGCGCGTCGCTGCCGCAAGCGCCTGGTAGCGCGAGAGACCGGCGTCCTCGAGCGCGCGCAGGTCGTCGTGCAGCGAGAATCCCGGCACGAGCCCCGGAATCGCCGGTGCGTCCGTGCCGGTGACGAGCGGGATGCCCGCGTCGGCGAGCTCGCGCGTGAAACGCTTCAGGAACGTGAGCCGCGCATCGAGACTTCCCTTCCGGCGCGCATAGCCTTCGTTCTTCCAGGCGATGCGCCGGTCGGGCGAGAGGTAGCGCGTCTGCCGCATGTGCAGGAACTGCCCGACCACATCAGGCCGGCCCCATTGCCGCGCGATCGTCGCGTAGGTGTTGAGATCGGCCGTGACGAACGCGCGGTCGCGCCGGACGAACTCGATCGCGCGCGGGATCGCGGCCGCGTCGGGCGCCGCGTCGGGCGGCGCGTCCGGATCCGCGAACGTGGTGTACATGAATTCCTCGGTGTGCGCGACGAGTACCTGGCCGGCGTCGAGCTGCCGCTCGAGCCCGACCGCGGTCACGCCGTGCCCGACGATCGGCATGTGCCGGCGCTTGCCTTCGTCGGCGAGCGCTTCGAAGCATTCGGGCGAAAGGTTGTTGTAGACCTTGATGAAGTCGTACCCGTTGGTCCGTGCAAGGCGGACGAGGGCACGCGCTTCCTCGCCGGTCGTCACGACAAAATGTCCGTATTGCGGCGAGCCGTCGACCATGAACGCCGCGTAGACATGCGGGCCGGGAATCTCGCCCGCATTGGCGCGTCGACGGTCGCGCGCGATGAAGCCCGGCGAGGCCTCGCCCATGTTGAGGACGGTGGTGACGCCGTTCGCGAGGTAGACAGCGAGGTCGTTGCGCGTGTCCGCGTGCGTGTGCATGTCGGCGAGACCCGGCGACAGGAACGCCGTACCGTGCCCGTCGACGACGCGTGCCTTGGGCGGGACGCGGAGCTCCGGGCCGATGGCGGTGATGCGGCCGTTCTCGACGATGACGGTCTGATCGCGCAGCACGTGCTCCGCATCCATCGGCAGCACGTTGACGTGGACGAACGCCGTCGTCACGACAGCGTCTTTCGAAGGAGCATCGGCACGCAAAGGCGCGGCTGCGAACAGGGCGAGCGCCGCAATGGTCCGCCATGCCGCGAGATGCCAGACCGCGGGGCGCATCGCGCGTGACGGCAGAAGATCCCGTCCGGGTCGATTGCAAGTCATGCACGGATTCCTCTGGAAGGAGTTCTGAGATGGATGCAACAGGGAGTGCGAGGGTTGAAGCGTCAGCGCACGCCGTGCATCCAGCGCTTCATGAGCGGCGTCGCGAGCAGCACGACGATGCCGCTGACGATGCCGATCTTCGCGGAGTAGACAAACAGCGCGTCGTACTTCGCGAGCGCCTCGGCGACGTTCAGCGCTTCGCCTTCGGGAATGACGATGGCGGAGAGCTTGCCGAGCTGGGCGGCCAGCACTTCGGAATACGACGTGCCGAGGAACCAGCCGCCCATCATCAGGCTGACGACGCTCGGCACCGAAAGCTCGGTCACCGCGGACAGCCCGATCGGCGAGAGCAGCATCTCGCCGGTTTCGAGCACGAAATAGGCGAGCACGAACCACCAGATGTTCGTGAGGCCGTTCGCTTCGGGATGGCGCGCGCTGAAGACCAGCACGAGGAACGCGACGCCGGCGAGGATCAGCCCGTACGCGGATTTCGCGGGCTTGCTCGGATTGAGGCCGCGCCGGTCCAGACGTGGATAGGCCCAGGCGAACACGGGGGCGAGGAGGAGGATGAAGAACGCGCCGAGCGAGGTCAGCTCGCTCGCGGTCCATTCGACGCCGAGCGCGCGATGGTTCATGACGCGATCGGAAAACAGCACCCACGATCCGTAGGTCTGCTCGTAGAGGGTGAAAAAGACCAGCGCGAGCGCGATGAACGCGAGCACGACGAACATCTGCTGACGCTGCACCTTCGTGCACTTCGTGAACATGAACCAGAGAATGCCGCCGAGCAGGCAGGCGGAGACGAGGTGCATGCCGAGGATGACCGGGCTCGCCTCGATCAGGCCGGGGATGATCGCGACAATGAGCGAATGCATCTGGATCAGCGCCCAGATCACGACCAGGCCGGCGAGCGCGCCGAGATAGATCGCGTACTCGCGCGTGAGCGGGCCGAATGCGCGTTCGCGGAGTCTTGCCGGATCGGGCGGCTCGGCCTGGCCGCGCAGGTGTTTCTGGCCGTAGATGAAATTGGCGAGACCCGCGAGCATGCCGATGCCCGCCGCGCCGAAGCCCCAGCCCCAGCCGTATGTTTCGCCGAGCCAGCCGCAGAGGACGCCCGACACCGTCGCGCCGATGTTGATGCCGGCATAGAACAGGCTGAAGCCGGAGTCGCGACGGGGATCATTCTCCGCGTAGAGCTTGCCGACGATGGTCGAGATGTTCGGCTTGAGGAAGCCGACACCCATGATGATCAGCGCGAGCGAGAAATAGAACATCTGCAGGGCGCCGGTGTCTCGCGTGACCACGCCGTTCGCGCTCGACGCGGGATGCCCTTCGATGGCCATGCCGAGGTGGCCGAGCACGAGCAGGATGCCGCCGAACACGACGGCCTTGCGCATGCCGAGCCAGCGATCGGCGACGAGGCCGCCGATCACCGGCATCGCGTAGACGAGCCCCCCGTAGGCGCCGATCAGGTTGTAGCCGTGCTCGTCGCTGAAGAGGTGGTATTTCGTCAGGTACAGGAGCAGCAGCGCCTTCATTCCGTAGAACGAGAAGCGCTCCCACATCTCGGTGAAGAAGCAGACGTACAGGCCTTTCGGATGGCCGAACAGCTCGTCGGCGCGGTCGGGAAGAGCGGCGGCGGTAGCGGACATGCCTTGGTTCCGGGGCGGTTCGAACGAGTATATCGGTCGCGCGCAGGAGCGCCGGCGTCCTTCGCAGCCCGTGTCAGTCATCCCGGCGAAAGCCGGGACCCATGTTGCTTTGGCGCTCGGCCGTCGGAAAAAAATCAAAATGGATCCCGCCTTTCGCCGGGACGACGAAGTTCGGGCGGCATTTGGCGCGACGCGGCTCACCGCTTAACATCACCGCTTTCGCCTTGCCGGAGTTTCGCCGATGAAATCCCTCGCCGCCGTTCTCGCGCTCGCCGCTCTGCCCGCGTTCGCCGCAGAAGGCGCGCACCCGTTCGATGCCCGCGATCTCGTCATGATGGATCGCGTGAGTGATCCCTCGCTGTCGCCGGACGGGAAGCTGGTCGCGTTCCAGGTGCGCGAGACCGACTATGAGGGCAACAAGGGCACCAACGGCATCTGGATCGTTCCGGCCGGCGGCGGCAAGGTCGTGCGGCTGACCGACAAGTCGCAGAACGCGGCAAGCCCGCGCTGGTCGCCCGACGGCAGCGTGTACTTCATCGCGCCGAAGGACGATGTCGCGCAGCTCTGGCGCGTCGCGACGAGCGGCGGCGCCGCGGAGATGGCGACTTCGCTTCCGCTCGACGTCAACAATTTCCGATTCGCGCCTGACGGCAAGCGCGTTCTGCTGTCGATCGACGTGTTCATGGACTGCGCGGACGACAGCGCCGGCAGCATCGCCTGCACGAAGAGGAAGCTCGACGAGCGCAAGGAGGACAAGGCGAGCGGCACGGTCTACGACAAGATTTTCGTGCGCCACTGGGACACCTGGGCCGACGGGCGCCGCTCGCAGCTCTTCATCGCCGACGTGGGCGCGGACGGCAAGGTCGGCGCGCCGCGCCTCCTCAGCCGGGGCATCGACGGCGACGTGCCCTCCAAGCCGTTCGGCGACGACACCGAGTACGCGTTCTCGCCGGACGGCGCGACGGTCTATTTCGACGCGCGCATCGCCGGCAGGACCGAGCCCTGGTCGACGAACTTCGACATCTTCTCGGTGCCGGCCGACGGCTCGGCTGCACCGAAGAACCTGACTGCCGACAACGCTGCATGGGACGGCTATCCGCTGCCATCGGCGGACGGCAAGACGCTGTATTACCTTGCGATGAAGCGCCCCGGCTTCGAGGCGGACCGCTTCGGCATCTGGGCGCTCGACCTCGCCAGCGGCGCGAAACACGAGATCGATCCCGCCTGGGATCGCTCGGCCTCGGCGTTGCGCGAATCGCCCGACGGCAGGACGCTGTACACGACGACGGACGACAACGGCGACCACGCGCTGTTCGCCATCGACGTCGCGACCGGCAAGGCGAGCAAGCTCGTCGCGCATGGCAAGGTTGCCGGGTTCGACACGGGCCGCAAGGGCATGGTCATCGCGCGCCAGGACCTCAAGCACCCGACCGATCTCTACGCCGCCGACCTCCGCGGCCGCGGTCTCAAGCAGATCACGCGCTTCAACGCCGAGCGCCTGCGCAACATCAGGTTCGGCGATGCCGAATGGTTCACGTTCAAGGGCGCGGGCGGCGACACGGTGCAGGGCTACGTGGTGAAGCCGGTCGGCTTCAAGGCAAACCGGAAATATCCGGTCGCGTTCATCATCCACGGCGGCCCGCAGGGCGCGATGACCAACGATTTCCATTACCGCTGGAATCCGCAGACGTACGCCGGCGCGGGCTTCGCGGTCGTCACGATCAACTTCCACGGCTCGACCGGCTACGGCCAGAAATTCACCGATGCGATTTCAGGCGACTGGGGCGGCGCGCCGCTGGAGGATCTGAAGCTCGGCTGGGCGGCGGCCCTGCGCAAGTACCGCTTCCTCGACGGCGACCGCGCCTGCGCGCTCGGCGCCTCGTACGGCGGCTACATGGCGTACTGGATCGCGGGCACCTGGAACGATCCCTGGAAGTGCATCGTCGCGCACGACGGCGTGTTCGACAGCCGCATGATGTCGTACGCCACCGAGGAGCTCTGGTTCGACGAATGGGAGCACAACGGGAAGACGCAGTACGAGGATCCGGAGGCCTACGAGAAGTTCAACCCCATCAATCACGTGCAGGACTGGCGCGCGCCGATCCTGGTCATCCACAGCGACAAGGATTTCCGCATTCCGCTCGAGCAGGGCATCGCGGCCTTCACCGCCGCGCAGCGCCGCGGCATCCCGAGCAAGTTCCTGCGTTTCCCCGACGAGAACCACTGGGTGCTGAAGCCGCAGAACAGCGTGCTTTGGCACGAGACGGTGAACGCATGGCTGAAGCAGTGGACCTCGGGCGAGTGACGCTCCCATCCCTCTCCCGCAAGCGGGAGAGGGATGACCGGAGCGGGTGCGATTCCCCGCCGGCTCAGCAGCAGCGTCCCCCTGTCCCGCGATAACGCGCTTCTTGGCGCTCCCGGAAGAATTCGGCGTAGGTGGGGACGGGGCGTTCCGGATGGCGCGCGCGGAGATGGGCCACGAAGGTGTCGTAGTCGGGAACTCCGATCATGCGGCGTGCCGCGGCCACGCAATGCCGCCACGCCCTGCGCAGGGCACTCGGCTTCATGGCGCGGCTCCCGATAGCGCGACGTAGGGCGTCTCGCGCGCGGTAGCCACACGCGAGCGGCGTGCGGCGAGCGCCGCGCGCGCGCCGAAGACGAGCATCGCGGCGACCAGCAGCATGAAGATCGCGGCGAGCGTCGCGTCGATGTAGTCGTTGCGCACGATCTCACGCATCTCGGCCAGCGACTTCGCCGGCGCGAGCAGGCGTCCCTGATCGAGCTCGCCGGCGAACAGGCGCGCGTGCGCGACGAAGCCGATCTTGATGTCGCCGGAGAACACCTTCCGCCAGCCTGCGGTGAGCGTGCAGATCGCAAGCCAGGCGGTCGGCACGAGCGCAACCCAGAGATACCGCTCGCGCTTCATCCTGACCAGGCAGACACAGGCGAAGGTCAGCGCGATCGCGGCGAGCATCTGGTTTGCGATACCGAACAGCGGCCAGAGCGTGTTGATGCCGCCGAGCGGATCGGCGACGCCCTGGTAGAGAAACCAGCCCCAGCAGCCGACGCAGAGCAGGGTTGCGACGACGTTCGCGAGCCAGGATTCGGTTCTCCTCAGTGCCGGCACGGCGAGGCCGGCAAGCTCCTGGATCATGAAGCGCCCGACGCGCGTGCCGGCATCGACCGTGGTCAGAATGAACAAGGCTTCGAACAGGATCGCGTAGTGATACCAGAACGCGAGCGCGCCCTCGCCGGGGACGAGGCTCTGAAGGATCTCGGCCATCCCGACCGCGAGCGTCGGCGCGCCGCCGGCGCGCGAGAGGATCGTCGTCTCGCCGATGTCCCGCGCGGTGTCGGCGAGCTGCGCGGGCGTGACGACGAAACCCAGGTGGCCGATCGCCTGCGCCGCGGATTCGACGCTGGTGCCGATCAGCGCGGCCGGCGCGTTCATGGCGAAATAGACGCCGGGGTCGAGCACGCAGGCGGCGATCAGCGCCATGATCGCGACGAACGCCTCCATCAGCATCGCGCCGTAGCCGACGAGGCGCGCGTCCTTCTCGTTCGCGAGCAGCTTCGGCGTCGTGCCGGATGAAATCAGCGAATGCCAGCCGGACACGGCGCCACAGGCGATCGTGATGAACAGGAACGGAAACAGCTCGCCCGCGAACACGGGACCCGTGCCGTCGACGAAGCGCGTCAGCGCCGGCATGCGAAGATCCGGCATCGCGAAGACGATGCCGATCGCGAGCAGGACGACGGTACCGATCTTGAGGAACGTCGAGAGATAGTCGCGCGGCGCCAGCAGCAGCCAGACCGGCAGCACCGAGGCGCAGAAGCCGTATGCGATCAGCATCCACGCGAGCGCCTTGCCGTCGAGCGCGAACGCGGACGCCCAGGCGGGATCGGCGGCGACCTTGCCGCCGAGCCATATCGCGAGCAGCAGCAGCACGAGCCCGATCAGCGACACCTCGAGCACGCGGCCGGGCCGGAAAAAGCGCAGATACAGGCCCATCAGCAACGCGATCGGGATCGTCATCGCGACCGTGAACGTGCCCCACGGGCTGATGGTCAGCGCCTTGACCACGACCAGCGCGAGCACCGCGAGGATGATGAACATGATCATCAGCACGCCGATCATCGCGATCACGCCGGCGGCGGGACCGATCTCGCTTCGCACCATCTCGCCGAGCGATCGCCCGTCGCGCCGCAGCGAAAAGAACAGGATCATGAAGTCCTGCACGGCGCCGGCCAGGATGACGCCGAAGAGAATCCACAGCGTGCCCGGCAGGTAGCCCATCTGCGCGGCGAGCACCGGGCCGACCAGCGGGCCCGCGCCGGCGATCGCAGCGAAGTGATGGCCGAACACGATGCGCCGATCTGTCGGCACGTAATCGAGGCCGTCGTTGCGCAGGACCGCGGGCGTCGCACGCGTCGCGTCGATGCCGAGCGCCTTTTCGGCGACGAAGCGCGCGTAGAAGCGGTACGCGATGAAGAAGATCGAGACGGTTGCCGCAACCAGCCAGAGCGCGCTGACCGGCTCGCCGCGACGGAGCGCCAGGACGCCGAGGCAGCATGCGCCGAAGAGCGCGAGCAGGAACCAGCCAATTTTCGCGATCATCGGGCGAGGGTCCGTGTCGTCGGAGTCATCGCCGAAGCCTCCCGCGTGTAATGCGCCGCGGTCAAGCCGGCGCGAGCAGCAAGCCCATGACGAAGTCGTCGACGTAGCCGCCTGACGGAGTCCGGTAGCTCTGCCTCAGCCGTCCTTCGATCTCGAAACCGAGCTTGCGGTAGAACGCGAGCGCGCGCGAGTTCGTGCTCTCGACGGTAAGCTCGACGCGTCTCGCGCCGGCGGCGCGCTGCTGCTCGATCGCGGCCGCCAGCATGCGCTGTGCGATGCCCTTGCCCACGTGCACGGGATCGATCGCGAGCAGGCTGACGTACGCGACGTGCGAGGTGTGCACTCCGCCGCGCGTGACCTTGCAGAAGCCGGCCACGGCACCGTCGTGCTCGTGCACGAAGAAGCAGCCGGAGCGGACCAGCGCGTCGAAGACCGCGGAGAACGCCGGGCGGTCCATAGGCTCGAAGTCGAGATACCGGAGCACGCGCTCGTGCATCGCGATTGCGAAGACGCGTTCGAGATCCGACGGCTGCGCGAGCCGGTTCATCGCCGTGGGCGCTAGAGCCACTTCGCGCGCTTGAGCACCCAGTACAGCGTGCCGCAGATGCCGGCCGTGACCGCGATCATCATGGGATAGCCCCAGGGCTTGTCGAGCTCGGGCATGTGATGGAAGTTCATGCCGTACCAGCTCGCAAGCAGCGTCGGTGCGGCGAGGAGCGCAGCCCAGCCCGCGAGCCGCTTGACGACTTCGCCCTGCGCGACGGTGACGAGCGCGAGGTTGACGCTGAGCGCGGCGGTTAGCATCTCGCGCATCGTGTCGGTCGATTCGTTGATGCGCGCGGCGTGGTCGTACACGTCGCGGAAGTAGGGGCGCACTTCCTCGCGGATGAGGCCGGGATAGAGGCGCGTCAGCTGGTTGACGATGTCCTGCAGCGGCGCGATCGCGAGGCGCAGCGTGACGAGCTCCTTCTTCAGTTCGTACAGGCTCCGGATCGTCTCGCGCTTGAAGGTGTCCTCGAAGACGTCCTCCTCGAGCTCCTGCAGCTCCTCGCGGAACGAGCGCACGATCGGAAAGAAATTGTCGACGATGAAGTCGAGCACGGAATAAAGCCCGTAGCTCGGGCCCAGCCCGAGCAGCTCCGGCGTCTGCTCGCAGCTCCTGCGCGCCGCCGCGTAGCTCAGCGAGGCACCGTGGCGCACGGTGACGAGGTAGTTGCGCCCCATGAAGATGTGCGTCTCGCCGAACAGGATCTTGCCGCCGACGACCTGCGCGGTGTGCGCGACGATGAACAGCGAATCGGCGTAGACCTCGATCTTCGGGCGCTGGTGCGCCGCGTGCGCGTCCTCGATGGCGAGCTCGTGCAGGTCGAACTCCTCGCGCAGCTTCTCGAGCAGCGACTCGTCCGGCTCGTGCAGTCCGACCCAGACGAACTGGTCGGGGTTCTGCAGCACGTCGCTGATTTCGTCGATCGTGATATCGCGCAGCCGCCTGCCGCTCGCCGAATAGGCGACGCAGTTCACGACCATCGGATCGGTGCAGGTCGGATCGGTCGGCAGGGCGACATGCTGGTCCATGCGCCCATGATGCCCCCCTTGACGCGACGGCGGCAATCGCGGGCGCGCGTCGTCGCGCCGCGTTCAGCCGGAGTTTTCGATCGATTCGTGCGCGGAAGCCGCCGCGACGCTGGACGGGCGTGTGTCGCGCGCGAGCCCCGCGAGTGCCAGCGCCAGCGCGGCATGGATCGGCAGGAACAGCAATATCCAGTGCAGGTTCGCCTGTGCGAACCAGGGCAGGATCTTCGAAAACAGCGCGAACGCGGCAATTACAGCGACCAGCCAGGCGAGGCGCGTGCTCCCGCGCGACAGCCGCGGCTGCGCGCGGAACAACGTCGATGCGGCGGGGATCAGCGCGAGGCAGAGCGGATTCAACAAAAGGAGGTTCTCGTTGCGCCACGCCGACTGGTGCGCCGTGCCGAACCAGAGGAACAAGAGGACGAGGCCACCGACGCCGCAGAAAAGCTCGAACATCGTCGCGAAGATCGCGAGCGGTATGCGCGCGTGCCGGTCGCGTGTGCGCGCCAGCGCGTAGACGCCGAGGCCGAGCACCACTCCGATTGCAAGGAACGGAAGGCGGAAATCGGGGGGCAGATCCGGAGGCTCGGGGACGGAACCGGTGGCGACTGTCGTCTCCTCGGTGACGAGCGGCCGTTCCGAGCCGTCGCTGCCCGCGACGCGCACTTCGCGCAGCGCGTGCGCGAGGACCGCAGGCACGAAGCTTTCCTGCCAGAAATCGATGCGCTGATCGGCATACGGCCCGAGTCCGAGATCGATGCCGAGCATCAGCAGCGGCTCGGCCGCCATCAGCCGCAGCGAGTCCATGCGGTAGGTGTAGCCGCCCGAGCGTCCTTCGGTGTCGCGCCGGATCGCACCGCCGAGCGCCTGGTCCAGCGCGTCGCGCACGCGCGTCGAGCAGTTCGCGACGTAGTAGTCGTAGCGGTAGAAGCGGTTCTCCGGCCGGAGATTCCAGCGCAGGTAGTCGCGCAGCGCGCCGGCCTGCGCGGGCGTGAACGCGAGGCGCTGCTCGATGACCGAGCGGCCTTCCTCACGGTACATCGCGAGGTCATCCGCGAGATCGTCGGCGGCGATGCGGTACCGCATGCGCCCGCGCGCGAAGTTGAGGAGGAAATCCTCCTCCTCGAAATCGAAGATGCCGTAGTTGTACGCGATCGCGGTCCCGCTCTCCGGGTCGCGCACGACGATGGCGTTGTGGCCGAAGCGCTCCCAGTAGATCGGGCCGGGGCCGACGGTGAGGAGGCTGATCTGAAGAGCAGGGATGGGAGATTCGGGATTCGGGATTCGGGAAGAATCGGCCGTCGATCCATTCTGCGCGCGTGCGACCGAAAATGCGGCCATCAGCGCGAACGCAGCGCAGCGCGCCAGGAACCGGCCCTGCCGGACCCCCGATCCCCAATCCCCAATCCCGGCTTTCAATCCCCCACCCGCACCGCGAACTGGTGCACGCGCCGGGCGTCGGCCTTGGTCACCTGGAAGTGGAACGGGCCGAGCGCGGCTTCCTCGCCGGGCTCGGGCAGGTGGCCCATCTCGCTGGTGACCATGCCGCCGACGGTGTCGAACTCGTCGTCGGAAAATTCGCTGCCGAAGCGCTCGTTGAAGTCCGCTATCGGCGTCAGCGCGCTGACCAGGAAGCGGCCGTCCGGCTGCGGCTGGATCAGCTTCGGCTCCGCGTCTTCGGCGTCGTGCTCGTCGTCGATGTCGCCGACGATCTGCTCGAGCACGTCCTCGATCGTGACCAGGCCCGCGACGCCGCCGTATTCGTCGACGACGATGGCCATGTGGTTGCGCGAGAGTCGGAACTCCTTCAGCAGGATGTTGAGGCGCTTGGATTCCGGGATCATCGCGACGGGGCGCAGCAGCTTCCTGATGTCGCAGGACTCGCCCCGTGCAAGGCAGCGCAGGAGGTCCTTCGCGAGCAGGATGCCGAGGATCTCGTCCTTGTCGCCGTCGTGGACCGGGAAGCGCGAGTGGCCCGATTCGATGACGATGCCGAGGATCTCCTTCTCCGGCGCGTCGACGGGCAGGAACACTGTCTGCGCCCGCGGCACCATGACGTCAGCGACCGTGAGCTCGGAGACCTTGATCGCGCCCTCGATCATCGACAGCGTGTCGTTCGTGAGCAGGCCGTTCGCCTGCGCGTGACGCAGCTCCTCGATCAGTTCCTCGCGGCTCTGCGGTTCACCGGACAGCGACTGGATCAGGCGCGCGAACCAGGTCCGGTGGGAAGGTCTACTAGGGGGGTCCTCGCTCATTGCAACGAAATGGAAGCCCGCAAACGGGCGGGGCTGAAGTTTAGCAAAAGCCTTGCGGAGGGATATTTTCCTTCACGGACGGGCACTTGGCGCGCCCGTGTGGGCTTGCCGTCCCTATCCGCAGCGTCCCTTCTTCGGGACGCGCAGCCGCAATTCAAGTGGGGGCGAGATCCTATGCCCGCCGACGACTCGCCAGCGCGGCTCGGGCGTCCTAGGCGTAGGGATCGGCGATGCCGAAACCCGCCAGCACGCGCCGCTCGACGGCTTCCATGCGCTCGGCATCCCGCGGCGACATATGATCGTAGCCGAGGAGGTGCAGCGTGCCGTGGATCGTCAGGTGCGCGTAGTGATCCCGTAGGGGCTTTCCCTGCGCGTCCGCCTCGCGCGCGACGACGGCGGGGCAGAGCGCGAGATCGCCGAGCAGGGCCGATCGCTCGCGCGGCAGCGGCTCGTACGGGAAGCTGAGGACGTTGGTCGCGTAATCCTTGCCGCGGAACTGCCGGTTCAGGGCGCGCGCGTCCGCCTCCTCGAGCAGGGCGATGCCGACTTCGGTGCGGCCGTGCCGGCGTCCCGACAGCGCCGCGCGCACCCAGCGCTCGAACGAGCGGGCCACCGGCACGCCTTTGCGTCCGGCGCGATTCTGCACGGAGACGACCAGCCGCAGCGGTGCGCTCATCGCGATGGCGGAGCGTCGCCGGCTTCGTCGCGCTTCTCATACGCGCGCACGATGCGCTGGACCAGCGGATGGCGCACGACGTCGCGCGCGGTGAAGAACGTGAACGAGACGCCGTCGACGTCGCGCAGCACCTCGATCGCGTCGCGCAGGCCCGACTTCACATGGCGCGGCAGATCGGTCTGCGTCATGTCGCCGGTGACGACCGCGACCGAGCCGAAGCCGATGCGCGTCAGGAACATCTTCATCTGCTCGATCGTCGTGTTCTGCGCCTCGTCGAGAATCACGAACGAATCGTTCAGCGTGCGCCCGCGCATGTACGCGAGCGGCGCGATCTCGATGACGTTGCGCTCGATCAGCTTCATGACCTTCTCGATGCCGAGCATCTCGTAGAGCGCGTCGTAGAGCGGGCGGAGGTACGGATCGACCTTCTGCGTCAGGTCGCCCGGCAGGAAGCCGAGCTTCTCGCCGGCTTCGACGGCAGGGCGCACAAGGATGAGGCGTTGCACGCGATTGTCATTGAGTGCGTCGACCGCCATCGCGACGGCGAGGTAGGTCTTGCCGGTGCCGGCGGGCCCGACGCCGAAGTTGATGTCGTGCGTCGCAATCGCGTGCAGGTAGCGCTGCTGGTTCGGGCCGCGACCGCGGATCGTGCCGCGCTTGACCTTGATCGCGACGTCCTGCGTGCCTTCGGCGGCCTCGGCATCGAGCGCGTCGATGCCCGATTCGGAAAGGCGCAGGTTGATCTGCGGGCCGGTCAGCGTCTCGCTTTCGGTCGCGTCGTAGAGATCGCGCAGCACGCGCTCGGCGGCGCGCACGGCATGCTCGGCGCCGGTCACGCGGAACACGTTGCCGCGATTGGCAATCTCGACCCCGAGCCTGAGCTCGATCTGGCGCAGATGCTCGTCGAACGGCCCGTTGAGATTGGCCAGTCGCTCGCCGTCGGCCGGCTCCAGCGTGAAGTCGCGGTGGGCAGGATGATCGGTCATAGGAATCGGTGCATCACATGGATATCGGTCGGCCCGAGCGTCGCGTGCCGGAACGCGCGCGGCACGGTGCCGACGATCCGGAAGCCGTGGCGTTGCCAGAGCTCGACGGCGGTCGTGTTCGAGGCGACGACGTAGTTGTACTGCATCGCCGTGAAGCCGGCCCGGCGCGCTTCGTCCATCGAGTGCCCGCACATCGCGGATGCAATGCCCTGGCCGCGCGCGCCGGCTGCGACCATGTAGCCGGCGTTCGCGACGTGGTTCCCGAGCCCCGGCTGGTTCGGCCTCAGCATGTAGCAGCCGACGACGCGGCCGTCCGCCTCCGCGACGAACGTGCGGCTCGGCGGCGTCGTCCACAAGGCCCGCGCGTCGTCGAAGTGCATGTCCGGCGGATAGCTGTAGGTGTCGCCGCCCGCGATGACCGAGCGGAACAGCGGCCAGACGATGTCGAACTCGGCTGCCGCGATCTCCCGGATGACGGGCGCGCTCACGGCGCGAGCGCAGCCTCCGCAGGAGCGGGCGCGTGCGCGACGCGGCCGCGCAGCGAGTTCGAGAGCGCCTCGGTGACCGTCACGTCGACGAAGTGGCCGATCATGCGCGGGTCGCCCGCGAAATTCACGTAGCGCATGTTCTCGGTGCGGCCGGTCAGCTCGGTGGCGCGCTTCCGGCTCGGCCCCTCGACGAGCACGCGCTGCACCGTGCCGACCATCGACTCGGCGATGCGGCGCGCGTTGGCGTTGATCGCCGCCTGCAGGCGCGCGAGACGCTCGTGCTTGACGGCATCCGGCGTGTCGTCGGGAAGATTCGCCGCCGGCGTGCCCGGGCGACGGGAGTAGATGAACGAAAAGCTCTGGTCGAAGCCGACGTCCTCGATCAGCTTCATCGTCTTCTCGAAATCGGCCTCCGTCTCGCCGGGAAAGCCGACGATGAAATCCGACGAGATCGAGATGCCGGGGCGCACCGCGCGCAACTTGCGGATCTTCTGCTTGAACTCGAGCGCCGTGTAGCCGCGCTTCATCGCGGCGAGGATGCGGTCCGAGCCGGACTGCACGGGGAGGTGCAGGAAATTCGCGAGCTTGGGCACGTTGGCGTACGCATCGATCAGCGAGTCGGAGAACTCGAGCGGATGCGAGGTGGTGAACCGGATGCGGCCGATGCCGTCGATCTCCGCGATGGCATGGATCAGGAGACCGAGATCGGCCATCGATCCGTCGTGCATCGGCCCGCGATACGCGTTGACATTCTGGCCGAGCAGGGTGACTTCGCGCACGCCCTGCTCGGCCAGCGTCGCGATCTCCGCGAGAACGTCGTCGAACGGCCGGCTGATCTCCTCGCCGCGCGTGTACGGCACGACGCAGAACGAGCAGTACTTCGAGCAGCCTTCCATGATCGACACGAACGCGGTCGGGCCGTCGGCGCGCGGCTCGGGCAGGCGGTCGAATTTCTCGATCTCGGGGAAGGAGACGTCCACCTGCGGTTTGCCGGTTGCGCGTCGCGCCTCGATCATCTCGGGCAGGCGGTGCAGCGTCTGCGGGCCGAACACGAGATCGACGAACGGCGCGCGCTTCACGATCGCGTCGCCCTCCTGGCTCGCGACACAGCCGCCGACGCCGATCACGACGGCCTGGTTCGCCTGCTTGAGCGCCTTCCAGCGCCCGAGCTGGCTGAAGACTTTCTCCTGCGCCTTCTCGCGGATCGAGCAGGTGTTGATCAGGATGACGTCGGCCTCGGCCTCGTCGTCGGTGAGCGTGAGGCCGTGCGCCGCGCCGAGCACGTCGGCCATCCGGGCCGAGTCGTACTCGTTCATCTGGCACCCGTGCGTCTTGATGTAAAGCTTGCCGGTCATCGGGGAAAATCCAGTCAGGCCAATAGTTTACGTTTTACGCGCGAGCGCCGCCAGTGGCCGGGCGCCGCGGCTTCGCGCCGGCGCAGGCGCTTGGCATCGTGATGCAGGTGACGGAAACTCTCGCGCCGGGAAGGGTTCAATGATGGCCATGTCGCGCCGCCAGATCATGCCTGTGCTCACGGTCCTGCTCGGGATCGCGGGTGCGTTCGCGCTCGCCTCGGGCGCGAAGGCGGGGATTCTCTACCGCTGCGAAGGTCCGAACGGCTCGATCGCCTACACGAACAAGGCCTCGACGTTCTCCAAGTGCACGGAGCTGTCGCGCTACGCCGACACGCCGGCGAAGCAGGCCGCGCCGAGGCGCGCGGAGGCGAAGGCCGAGCCTTCGGCATCACCCGCGGCGGGATACGCCAGCCGCGGCAACGGCTGGGAGTATCGCGAGAACGTCCCAGAGAAGCCGGACGTCAAGGCGGCGGAAGCGGGTGTGACCAGCACGGCCATGCCGCTGCGCGCGACGGAATTCGGCGTCGAAAGCACGGCGACGCTGGTCAAGACGATGCCCGCGCCCACAGCCGGAACGATGGTCGCCAAGGCGGGCAAGCCGGAGACCGCCCCGGCCAAGCCGATGCCGAAAATTCTGCGCGGGGCCGTCTACCGCGTGCAGCGCGCCGACGGCATCACCGAATACACGAACGTCAAGCCGTCGTCCGGTGCCCAATTCGCAGTGCTGTTCACGTACATCGCCACCTGCGTCGCCTGCGACGTGCATTCCAAGATCGATTTCGCGCACACCCCGCTCAATCTCGAAGCGTTCAAGGACGAGGTTGCCGCGGCCGCGGCGAGCTACGGCATCGACACGGCGCTGCTGCGCGCGGTGATCCACGCCGAATCGGCGTTCAATCCGATGGCCGTGTCGCGCAAGGGTGCGCAGGGCCTGATGCAACTGATGCCAGGGACAGCCAACGAGCTCGGAGTCACCGACGCGTTCGACGTCGCGCAGAACATCGCCGGCGGCGCGAAGTACCTGGCGCGGCTGCTCAAGGATTTCAACGGCAACATCCAGCTTGCGACGGCCGCGTATAACGCCGGCGAGGCCGCGGTCCAGAAGTATGGCGGCGTGCCGCCGTACGACGAGACGCAGGTGTACGTGCAGCGCGTGGAACAGCTCAGGGATCGGTACCAGAAGGCGCTCTGAGCGTCGGGCGCCGCTCTCTCTTTCCCGGGGCGGGAAACGAAGGCGCGCGCGTTCGGTTAATCTTGGCTCGTGCCTGCGTTGCCGCATCGGCCGGCAGCGCAAAGGGGATGCCGCTTGGAACACTCGATGAGCACGCTCTCCGCCGGCGTGCTGCTCTTCCTCATCATGGATCCGCTTGGGAACATTCCCCTGTTCCTGAGCCTTCTACGCAACGTCGATCCGAAGCGACGCCAGCTCGTGCTCGCGCGCGAGCTGCTCATCGCGCTGGCCGTGTTGTTCGTGTTCCTGTTCGGCGGCCGCTATCTCCTCGGCCTGCTTCAGCTCAAGCAGGAGTCGGTGAGCATCGCCGGCGGCATCGTGCTGTTCCTGATCGGCGTGCGCATGATCTTTCCGCCGAAGGAAGGCATCTTCGGCGACGACGCCGTGGGCGAGCCGTTCATCGTGCCGATGGCGGTACCTGGCGTGGCCGGACCTTCTGCCGTCGCGGCGGTGATGCTGCTCGCGAACAGCTATCCGGGCCGGACGGTCGACTGGAGCCTCGCGCTCATCGTGGCCTGGCTTGCGACCGCGGTCATCCTGCTGTCGTCGACCTATCTTTTCCGCTGCCTCGGCACGCGGGTGCTGATCGCCGTCGAGCGCCTGATGGGCATGCTGCTGGTCGCGCTTTCGGTGCAGATGTTCCTCGATGGAGTGATGGCCTACGTGAGGATGGCGGCCTGACGTGCCGGCCGAGCGACCCCGTGACTGCCGCGCGCCGGAAAAAAACATGGCCGGTCGCGCCGTTACAAATCCGTCATCGAGCGCTGTTAAACTAAGGTTAAACGCATCGCTCGGGGTGGCTCGACGCGAGGCGGAATCCCGCGTCAGCGGGCACGGATCGGTGTCGACGGCGAATGTTCCGAAATCCGGAACGTCAGCGCGGCACCTTGCGTTGCGGTTTTTCCTGGAAGGGGTGGGGCATGAACAGACAACTGCGGATGCGGCTGCTGCCGTGGGTGATCGGCACGCTGTTTGCGGTGTCGACCGCGTTTGCGCAGAACACGTCTTCGTCGTTGAGCGGCCGCGTCCTCGACGCGAACGGTAATCCTGTCGCCGGCGCGACCGTCGAGATCCTGCACGTGCCGTCCGGCACCTCGCGCACGGTCATCACCGACGCGCAGGGTCGCTACACGGCGCAAGGTCTGCGCGTCGGTGGTCCTTTCGACGTGAAGGCGTCGGGCGACAACGGCGCCAAGGCCGAGCAGGATGACGTGTACCTTCAGCTTGCCTCGGAAACGAGCCTCACGCTCACGCTCGGCACAGCCGAGGCGCAGGAGCTGGCCGGCGTCACCGTGACGGCGACCGCCGCGAACGCGGTCTTCCAGCCCGACAACAAGGGTCTCAGCACCAACGTGTCGAGCCGCGAGCTGCAGGTGCTGCCGAATCCGGGCCGCTCGATCCAGGACATCGCACGCTTGAACCCGCAGGTGAACATCACCAACAAAGGCCGCGGCGAGATCTCGGCGCTCGGCCAGAACAGCCGCTACAACAACATCACGATCGACGCGGTGCCGACCAACGACTCGTTCGGCCTCGAGCCCAACGGCCTGCCGGCGTTGAATCAGCCGCTGTCGTTCGATGCGATCGAGGAATACAACATCTCGACCGCGAACTTCGACGTGACCAACAAGCGCGCGGTCGGCGCCAACATCAACATCGTCACCAAGTCCGGTACCAACGACTTTCACGGCGACGTGTACTACGCCTACACGAACGCCAAGGACCTTACCGGTGACGAGCCCAGCGAATTCGCCGGCTACGACGCCAAGAAGACCTACGGCGCGACGCTCGGCGGCCCGATCATCAAGGACAAGCTGTTCTTCTTCCTGAGCTATGAGGAATCCAAGACGCTGGCGCCGGGACCGGATTTCGGCGTCATCGGCTCGGGCCGCGGCAACGAGGTCAACATCACGCAGGACGAGCTCGATCGCATCATCGACATCGCGAACGGCTACGGCATGACGCCGGGCGATCTCAACGCGTCGAGTGCGAACCAGGACAACAAGCTCTACCTCGCCAAGCTCGACTGGAACATCAGCGACGGCCACCGCGCGAGCTTCCGCTACAACCAGACCAAGAGCGAGCAGCCGATCCTCGGCGGTTTCGGCTCGACCAGCCTCTCGCTGTCGAGCTACTGGTACACGCAGGAGCGCGATCTCAAGAGCTACGTGTTCAACTTCTACGATGACTGGACCGACATCTTCTCGACCGAGAGCTCGTTCTCGTATTCGAAGTACTTCTCGACGCCGACCGTCCTCGCGCAGCAGCCGCAGGTGCTCGTGCGCCTGGGGCCGGACAACTCTAATACGTCGGTCAACCTCGGCGAAGAGCAGTTCCGCCACTACAACATCCTCGACGTGAAGACCTGGAACGGCTTCTTCGCCGGCAGCTGGTTCCTTGGCGACCACACCGTCAAGGCCGGCGCGGACTTCCAGCGTGACGAATATTTCAATCTCTTCGGCCGCACGGAGTTCGGCGCGTACACGTTCAACAGCATCGACGACTTCGCGAGCGGCAACTACGCCAGCTTCAACCTGTATCAGCCGACCAACGGCGACATCAACAGCATCGCCGCGCAGTGGCGCCTCGATCAGTGGGGCCTGTTCGTGCAGGACACCTGGCAACTGACGCCGCAGTTCTCGGTGACGTACGGCCTGCGCTGGGACATCCCCGCGACGCCGGACCGCCCGCTGCTCAACACCGCGTTCCGCGACGCGTTCGGCTATTCGAACCAGGGCACCATCGACGGCAACGGCGTGCTCGAGCCGCGCTTCTCGTTCAACTACACGTTCGACACCGATCGCATGACGCAGCTGCGCGGCGGCATCGGCGTCAGCGAAGGCGTGACGCCCGGCGTCTGGCTGTCCAACCCGTTCACCAACAACGGCATCAGCCTGCAGACCTATTTCGCCAGCAACGGCTGCTGCTTCAACCCGAACCCGTTTACGCAACAGCCGCCGGGCGGGCCCGCGAGCGCGCAGCAGACCGTCGACACGGTCGATCCGGACTTCAGGCTGCCGACGGTGCTCAAGCTCGCGCTCGGCTTCGACCACGAGCTGCCGTGGTGGGGCCTGATCGCGACGGCCGAGCTGGCGCACATCGACGTCATCAACGGCGTGCTCTATCAGGGCATCAATCTCGGGCCGGGCAACGGCACGCTGCCGGACGGTCGCATCAATTACTGGGGCAGCACTGACCCCGGGCTGTGGATCGGCTCCAACGGAAATCCGGTCGGCGCCGGCACGCCGCAGCAGTACTCGACGAACCAGCGCTTCGGCTCGAATCCGGCCTTCGGCGGCGCGTCCACGCTGCTGACCAACACCGGCAAGGGCGAGGCGAACTACCTGACTTTGCAGCTCTCCAAACCGTTCTCCGAAACGTGGTTCGGCACGACGTCGCTGACGATCGGGCGTTCAACGGAAGTCAGCCCCGGCACGTCGAGTCAGGCGTCGAGCAACTATTCCTCGCGCGCCACGTTCAATCCGAACGAGGACATCGCCGCGCGCTCGAACTACGACGTACGCGCGCGCATCCTGTCTACGCTGACCTGGCAGCACCGCTTCTTCGGCAACTACGCGACCAGCGTGTCCGGCGTCTACAACGGCTACTCGGGCATCCCGTACAGCTGGACATTCGGCAACGACGCCAACGGCGACGGCATCACGCGCAACGACCTGTTCTTCGTGCCGATGCCGGGGCAGGTGCAGTTCACGAACACGAACCAGACCGTCATCGACGAGTTCTACCAGTTCATCCACGGCAACGAGTATCTGCGCGACCACCAGGGCGGCGTCGTGAAGCGCAACGGCGCGACCTCGCCATGGATCAACCAGATCGATCTCTCGTTCCGCCAGGAGATTCCCGGCTTCATGGAAGGCCACAAGGGCGAGCTGCGCTTCGACATCTTCAATGTCGGCAACCTGCTCAACAAGAAGTGGGGCGACATCTACGACGTGCCGTTCGCGAGCGCCGGCGGATTCAGCCGCGCGCCTGCCAACTTCGCCGGCGTCGATCCCGCAACGGGGCAGTACATCTACAACCTGCCAGAGCGCAACGGCCACTACGACCCGCAGGATTTCGTCAAGGAAGACGCGAATGCGCAGTCGCGGTGGTCGATTCTGGTGACGTTGCGGTACACGTTCTGACGGGGTTTTGTTTGGTTTCGAGGTGTGGAAAAAGGCCGCCTTTGTGCCGGCCTTTTTCTTTCACCGTTCTCCTGAAAGGCAGGGTGCGGGTTACTGAAGCGGCTTCGCACTTCGTCGTCCCCGCGGAGGCGGGGACCAAGTGCCTTTGCTTTTGGTTTGTTGCGCTATCGCGAGGGCCGACTCACGTCCTTGTGTTTTTCGTCGGCCCTCCGTGGCCGACGAGTGACTTCTCTTTGCTTGCCCAAAGAGAAGTCACCAAGAGAAAGGGCACCCTCGCGGCCGCGGTTTGCCGGGCCTCCGTGCCCGGCAAACTTCGCGAGCGGGCTGCGGAGTTTGCCGACTGTACGTCCTTGTACAGACGGCAAACTCGCCGGCTTCCTGCCGGCGATCGCTGCGCGACATTTCCTTCGCCCGTTCGGTCGCGGCCGAGAGGGCACCCGGAAAGCAAGAGCGCGGCAGTCCCTGCCGCAGAGGTGGGAAGCGTGAGTAGGGTGAAGCAGAGCAGAGCCGAGGGCTGAGGACAGAAAGCGGGGGACCCGGTGCCTTGCGCTGCAGGTCATAACGAGCCCGCGCTGCGAACGTCGTACCATTGCCGGCCGAAGCAGAGAAAGGGCCGCATCCGACATGGACACTCCCGTCAAACCCGCCACCTTCAGCGCGCGCATCGCGCCGGCTGCCGGGCTCGACGTGCTGTCGCGCCACGAGGTGGCGCGGCTGCGCGACGCAGGGAGCGGCGGCTTGCACGAGCTGCTGCGGCGCTGCGCGCTGGCCGTGCTGACGCAGGGCAGCCAGAACGACGACGCGCGGGCGGTGCTGGAGCGGTATCCTGATTTCGACATCCAGATCCTGCAGCAGGATCGTGGCGTCAAGCTCGAGCTCAGCAACGCGCCGGCGGAGGCGTTCGTCGACGGGCGCATCATCCGCGGCATCAACGAGCTTCTGTTCGCGGTCGTGCGCGACATCGTCTACGTCGCGACGCAGATCGAAGCCGGACGGTTCGATCTCGCGAGCTCGCCCGGCGTCACGCACGCGGTGTTCGAGATTCTGCGCAACGCGCGCGTGCTGCGCGCAAACGTCGATCCGAATCTCGTGGTCTGCTGGGGCGGCCATTCGATCTCGCGCGAGGAGTACGACTACACGAAGAAGGTCGGCTACGAGCTCGGCCTGCGCGCTTACGACATCTGCACGGGCTGCGGCCCGGGCGCCATGAAGGGACCAATGAAGGGCGCGACGATCGCGCACGCGAAACAGCGGCGCACGAAGAACCGCTACATCGGCATCACCGAGCCCGGCATCATCGCGGCGGAATCGCCGAATGCGATCGTCAACAATCTCGTCATCATGCCCGACATCGAGAAGCGCCTGGAGGCGTTCGTGCGCGTCGGTCACGCAATCGTCGTGTTTCCCGGCGGGGTCGGTACGGCCGAGGAGATCCTGTACCTGCTCGGCATCCTGCTGCACCCGGCGAACAGCGGTCTGCCGTTTCCACTGATCTTCACCGGCCCGGCGGAATCGTCCGCCTACTTCGAGCAGATCGACCGTTTCCTCCGGCTCACGCTCGGCGACGAGGTGGCCGGGCGTTACCGCATCGTCGTCGGTGATCCGCCTGGCGTCGCACAGCAGGTGCGCAAGGGCATCGAGCGTGTGCGCGAGCACCGGCTGGACAACAAGGATGCGTTCTTCTTCAACTGGGCGCTGCACATCGAGCAGGAGTTCCAGGCGCCGTTCCTGCCCACGCACGCCGCCATGGCCGCGCTGAACCTGCACCGCGCACAGGACCCGCACCGGCTCGCGGCGAACCTGCGCCGCGCGTTCTCCGGCATCGTCGCCGGCAACGTCAAGGAAGACGGCATGCGCGCGATCGAGAAGCACGGGCCGTTCGAGATCGACGGCGACCGCGACGTGATGCAGGCGCTGGACGCGCTGCTGTCCAGCTTCGTCGTGCAGCAGCGCATGAAGCTGCCGGGCTCGGAGTACGTGCCGTGCTACCGGATCCGCGCGAGCGGGTGACGCGTCAAATGGGTGGGCCAAGGCCCACCCTATCGCACGACCGTAGGTTGGGCCGCCTCGGCCCACCATTCAATCATCACGATCGTCATCCCGCCCGCATCGATGCCGATGCCGCGGCGGCGACGGATTCGCGATCGTCGATGCGGACCTTCTGTCCGGCGGCGAGCCGTTCCGCGCCCCGTACGACGACGATATCGCCGGCGGCGAGTCCGCCGCTGACCGCGGTCAGCTCGCCGTCGCTGGCGCCGGCATTGACCTCGACGCGCTCGGCCGTGCTGTCCGGCTTGATGCGCATGACGTAGCTGCCGTCGCTGCGCACGACCAGCGCGTCGCGCGGCACGGCCAGAGTCTCGGCGACTTCGCGCTCGGGCAGCGCGACTTCGATCGCGCTGCCGACAAGAAGATCGGCGCTCGTCAGTGAAAGGCGCAGCTCGAATTGCCGCGAGCGCTCCTCGCCGACCGGCACGACCGCACGCACGCTGGCCTTGAATTCGCGATCGCCGAGGCGAACGGGCAGTTTCATGTCCGGCTTCACCAGGCTCGCGAGCGCGAGCGGGGCCTGCACGCGCGCTTCGAGATGGCTCGTGTCGACGACGTGCGCGATCGCGGCGCCCGTGGCGACGTATTCGCCGCGCTGCGCCAGACGTTCGCTGACGACACCCGGGAACGGCGTGCGCAGCTCGGTCTGGTCGAGATCGTGCTGCGCGGAGCGCACGCGCACTTCGGCCTGGCGCAGCTGAGCGGTGTACTGCGCGACCTGCGCGCGTGCCTCGTCGAGCTGGTTCGCGGCGACGCTGTTGCTCGCGGCGAGCTTTTCGAGCCGGACGCGCGTGCGCTCGGCGAGCTCGCGCTGCGCCGTGATGCGTGCGACTTCGCTCTTCGCGTCTTCGAGGCGCAGGCGAATCGTCTCGTCTTCGAGCTTGGCGACGCGATCGCCGGCCTTCAGGCGAGTGCCGACCTCGGCGACGTATTCGAGCCGGCCGGTCGCGCTGGTCGCGAGCTTGGCATCGTCACGGCTGACAACGCTGCCGGGCGCCCAGTGACGCGGCGCGATGCGCGCAACTTCCGCCTTCGCGACCTGGACGATCGTCGGCGGCGGCTCCGGCGGTTTCGCCTGCTGAGCCTGCGAGCTCGTCGTGGCGAGCAGCGCGGCGGCGAGCGCCGCGGTGATCGCGATCGGGACGGCGTAAAGCGGAATCTTGCTGCGCATCGGCGACTTCCTTCCTGTCCTGCTTCTCTTATGCGGCGCGCGCGACGGCGCCGGCTTCCGCACCTTCCGCGATCGCCTTCGTGCTCTTGCGCTCGTGCGTCGTCAATCGCATCAGGCTCGGCAGCAGCAGCAGCGAGAACACCATCGCGACCACGACGCCGCCGACGTTGACCGCGGCGAGCCCTCGGTAGATGACGCTGCCCGGCCCGGGATTCACCGCCATCGGCAGCGCGCCGAGCGCGCCGGTCAGCGTGGAGGCGAGGATCGCGCGCAGGCGCTGGTTCAGCGCGAGGCGGATCGACTCTTCCAGATCGTGCCCATGATTCTGCGCGTCGCGCGTGCGGTCGACGAGCAGGATCGAGTGATTGACGATCACGCCGACCATCATGATGAAGCCGATCATGGTCAGCAGATCGAGCGGCTGGAACGCGACCAGGCCGAGCACGCGCAGGCCCAGCACGCCGCCGACCAGGGCGACGGGCACGGTCAGCACGACGACGAGCGCGTCGCGCAGCGAGCGGAACATCGCCGCGATCAGCATGAACAGCACGACGAGCGCGAGCACGAAGTTCTTCGCCATCGTCGCGACCGTTGCCTCGAGGCGGTCCGCGCTGCCGGCGAGGCGGATGTTCGCGTCCGGCGGCAGCTTGGACTTCAGGGCCGGCACGATCTCGTTCTGGATCGTCGCCAGCGCGTCCTCCAGCGAAAGTGTCTGCGGCGGATCCATCGTCAGCGTGACCGTGCGGCGATGGTCCATGCGACGGATCTGGTTCGGGCCGATCGCGGTTTCGAGCGTGATCACGTCGCCGAGCGGGATCACCTCGCCGCTTGGCGTGACCAGCGGCGCCGCGGCCAGATCTTCCGGCGTTTCGCGCTGATCGGCGCGCAGGATGATCGGCAGGCGCGTCTGCCCATCGAAGTATTCGCCGAGCCACGCGCCGTCGCCGAGCGCGCGCACGATCGTGCCGAGCGAGTTGCGGTCCCAGCCGGCTTCGGCCATGCGCCGGTCGTTCGGAATCGCGTGCAGCTCGAGCGTGGTCTGGTCGGTGTTCGGGTTCGCCTGCACATTCGCACCGGGGAACTTCGTCTCGAGGAGCTTGCGGCCTTCCTCGGCGACGCGGTTCAGCGTCTCGGCGTCGTCGCTCTGCAGATGGATCGCCACCGAGCGCGCCGAGCCGCCGACGCCGCCGAACAGCTCGCCCTCGCTCGCGAACGCGCGCGTGTCCGGGAATCCGACCGTGATCTCATCGCGCATGATGCGCTCGAGCTCGCCGATGCGTTTCTCGTCGATGACGCGCGCGCCGATCGTGCCGCCGCCGGGCCAGAGCCAGATGTAGTAGTTCTTGAGCGCCGGCTGCTTTTCGCCCTTCATGTACGGCGCGAGGCGCTCGATCAGCTTGTTGCCGATCTCGGCGTTGACCTTCTCGGGGCTCATGCCCGGCGGGAAGCTGAAGTACGCATCGATCGCCGCGCGCTTGACCGGCGGCAGGTAATCGAGCTTCGGCAGGAAATACCACGACAGGAACAGCGGCAGCACGAGGAGGCCGAGCACCCAGCCGATCTGCTTCGGCCGCGAGTCTGTCCAGCGCAGGATGCGCTCGGTCAGCGCGGGCCAGCCGTCGCCGTAGCCGGACTTCAGCTTCTTCGCCTTCAGCCAGCCGCCGGCCGCGGCCGGCAGCACGGTGATCGCGACGACGATCGAGAGCGCGACCGCGATCGAGATCGTGAGCGCGAGGTCGGCGAAGATCTGTCCTTCGACGTCGCGCAGGAACAGCACCGGCAGGAACACGGCGATCGTCGTGATCGTGGAGGCGATCAGCGCCGGCACGACCTGTTCGGTGCCGGTCCGTGCCGCTTCGAGCGGCGTCATGCCGGCTTCCTTGAGGCGGATGATGTTGCCGGACACGACGATCGCGCCTTCGACGACCATGCCGACCGCGAACGCGAGCCCGGCCAGCGATATCACGTTGAGGCTGCGCCCGCCGAGGTCGAGCGCGCCGAACGTCGCGAGCAGGCACACCGGAATCGCGCTCGCGATCAGCAGCGTCGCGCGCCAGTCGCGCATGAACCACCAGACGCAGACGAGCGCCAGCAGTGCGCCGACGACGAGGTTCTCGGTCAGGAGATTCACCGCGCGGTGGATGAAGAGCGCCGAGTCGAAGCTCTGCTCGATGCCGAGCCCGCGCGCCTTGAGCGGTCCCTGGCGCAGCTCGTCGACGACTTTCTTCACCTGTTCCAGCGTGCCCAGCACGTTCGCGCCGGGCGCGCGCAGCACCTGCAGCCCGATCGCGGGGTTGCCGTTCTGGTAGACGAAAAACCGCTGCTCCGGCGGCTTCAGCTCCACCGTCGCCACGTCGCCGAGCTTGACCGGCCGCCCGTCGCGCCAGGCGAGCACGAGCTCGCCGAGGTCTTCGGGCTTGTAGCGCCCGGTGAAACGCAGCGCGTACTGGCGCCGGCCGACCTCGACCTGGCCGCCCGACACGTCGATCGGATCGGCGGCCTTGCGCGCGATGTCGGGAATGCCGACGCCCATCGCCGCTGCCTTGGCGAGATCGACCGTGATGCGCACGTCGTCCGGCGGCCCGGCATTGACGTTGACGGAAGCGACGCCGGGTACCGACTCGATGCGCGGCTTGATGACGTCCTCGATGAAGCGGCGGTAGTCCTGGATCTGTCCGGGTGTGCCGGGCAGGAGCTGCACGAAGAACCACGACAGCGAATCGTTGGAGTCGTTGCCGCCGCCGATCTGGATGACCGGGCGGTCCGCGTCCTGCGGCAGCGGGCGGATGCGGTTCATGCGGCCGATCACGTCGACCAGCGCGGCCTTCATGTCCGTGCCGATCGAGAACGTGAGGTTGATGAAGCTGCCGCCCGAATTGGCGTTGCCTTCGATTTCCTCGACGCCGGGAAGGCCCTGCAGCACCTGCTCCTGCGGCTCCAGCAGCTGCGCCTCCACCTCTTCCGGCGATGCGGCCCGCCAGCCCGTGAAGATCGTGATGTTCGGCCGGTCGATGTCAGGAAACAGCTGGAGCGGCAGCTTGCCGAGACTCATCACGCCGAACAGGCAGATCAGCGCGACCGTGACGGCGACCGCGATCGGGTTGCGGATGGATGCGGCGATCAGGCGCATGGCGGCCCTCCCGAGGCCTTTGGCACCCGCACGCTAGCCGTGCGTCGTCGGAATCGGATGCGGCAGGAGTCATGAGCGTTCCACACGCTGCGGCGGAGCGAAACCAGCCGGCGCCGAAGCGTGCAAGCCAGGACTCTGCACCGAAAATGCCGCGCGGATATGACAGTCGGATTGACCGGACGCGGGCGGTTCCGGTGGTTCGCTACGATCACGCCTGAGCAAGGCTCAGTGTTCGCCCAGCCGGCTCCAGATCGACAGGATGGCCGGCCCGGCCAGGCCGCCGTAACGCTCGTCGATCGTCTTCACAAGCGCGGCCGCACGTTCGCGCTGGCCGGCGTCCAGAGCCGCTTCGGCTTTCGCGGTCTTCGCGGCGATCTCGCGATGGAGGCCCGCACGGCAGCGCGCCAGGTCGGCGGCGTTGATCTCGTTCGGAGCCTCCAGCGCATCGAGCGCGCGCTCGAGGCCCGCCGCATCGGCGATGGCGTGCCCGCGTCGCGGCATCGTCAGCGACGTCACGCCGAACACACAGGTGTCGCGCAGCGACGTCCGGCTGACGAGATCGTTGTGCACATTGACCTCGTCGCGATCGCCGGTCAGGTAGGCGATGCGCGTCGACGTCTGGAAGCGGTGCACGAGCTCGAGTGGCGGCAGCGCGATGCCGTCGGCGCCGACCGGATCGCTGCCGGCGTTGAGCAGCGCGCCGCGGAACAGGTCCGGATAGGCGAGGGCGACGCGCAGTGCAACGCGCGATCCGCCGGACAGGCCGCCGACGTAGGTGCGATCCGGGTCGAGACGATACCGGCGTCGGATGTTCTCGTAGCCGAGCAGCGCGAGCGGAATGCGGCGGTCGAACGTGTCGGCGTCGTTGCCGGAGCGCGCGGCACTGACGAAGATCACGCTGTGCCGGTCGAGCACGCGCGGCCAGCCGTTGGGCAGCGACGCCTCGGGCCACGGCGGGATGAAGACGAGCAGGCCATAGCCTCGCGGCGGCGGTGCGCCTGCCGGCACGTAGACGACGAAGCGTTCCGCTGCGAGGTCGACCGGCTCCGCGCGCGTCTCTGCGAGATGTGGGCGCAGACGTGCATACGCGAGCGGCGTGAGCAGGCGCCGCGCGAGCTCGGCGGTGCTCGCCACGGCCGAATGATCGGCGAACACGAGGTCTTTCAAGAGACCCGAATCGGCAGCACAGGCAGGCGACGCCGTCTGTCCCGCCCAGGCGATCGCAGCGATTGCCGCTGCGCCGAGACGCGTGCGCCAGGGCGAGCGCCGAGCCCGCGCGGCTGCGGCGACGGTGCGGAATCCGGATCGATGGGTGGACATGGGCGGTCGCGGCCAGCATAGCCGCGATCGCGTCGGCCACGTTTCGCCGCCAAACGAAACGTGCGCGCTCCTCGCGGGCGCAGCGCTCAGTGCAGCAGCCGAACCTTGTCCTTGTAGCTTCGCGACAGCTTCAGCTGCTGTCCGGAATCGAGGATCAGGAAATATTCGCCGTTGAGGTGCGAGCGCAGCTCGCGCACGCGCGCGACATTGACGATGGTGGAGCGGTGGATGCGCTGGAACCGGCGCGGGTCGAGCCGGCTCTCGAGCTCGCGCATGGTCGCGCGCAGCACGTGCGTGTCGGAGGGCGTGTGCACGCACATGTAGTCGCCGGCGGCGTCGATCCACAGGATCTCGTCGAGCGGTACGCGCAGGATGCGGCCGGAATCCTTGATTGCGAGGCGGTCGTCCACGGGCCGCGCGCCGATGCGGTCGGCGTCGGCGAGCGCTTCGTCGAGGGTGAGGTCCGGCCGGCCGGACATCGTGCCGAGCAGGCGCAGCAGGCGAGCGCGGTGCTGGTCCGCATCGCGCGTCGCGAGCTCCTGGCGCACGCGCTCGAGCGCGAGATCGAGCCGTGCGTCGTCGACGGGCTTCAGCAGGTAGTCGAGAGCGTTCGCCTCGAACGCCTTGAGCGCGTACTGGTCGTACGCCGTGACGAACACGGTCAGCGGCATCTGCGCGGTGGGCACTGCCTTCAGAAGCTCGAAACCGTCCACGCCCGGCATCTGCACGTCGAGGAACATGAGGTCGGGCTGGTGCTCGGAAATCGCGAAGAACGCCTCGCGTCCGTTGCCGGACTCGGCGACGATCTCGACGTCGGCATGGCGCGCGAGGCGCAGCGCGAGGCCGCGCCGGGCGAGGGGCTCGTCATCAACGATCAGGGTGCGCAGGCGCATGGATGGAATCTCCCGGGTCTGCCGAGCATCGAGGCCAGGACACGCGCGAGCATACGAGGGCGGAATCCCTGGCGATCCTGCCTGCGCTTGCTTCGTGTCCCCTGCCATTCGAGTGTCAGGCTTCCACTGCCTTGCGAACGGCTTCGGTCTCCGGCAGCCGTTCCAGCGGCAGGCGTAGCGTTACCAGAGTTCCGCGCGGCTCGCATGTGCGGATGGTAAAGCTCTGCCGGTCCCCGTAGAGGACCTGGAGCCGCTCGCGCGTGTTGGCGAGGCCGACGCCGTGGCCGCCGCCGCTCTTCGGCGCGTAATCGAGGCTGCCCGGGCCGTCGTCGCGCAGCGTGATCTCCAGCACGTCCTCGTCCGTGCGCGCGACAAGCTCGATGCGGCCGCCTTCCTCGCGCCTGGACACCGCGTACTTGATCGCGTTCTCGATCAGGGGCTGCAGGATCAGGCTCGGCACCAGCGCGCTGGCGGCTTCGGGCGTGACCATGATGCCGACGCGCAGGCGGTCGCCGAAGCGCACCTGCTCGATGCCGAGGTAGCGGCGCACGGCTTCGATCTCCTGCTCCAGTGTGACGCGCTGCTCGGGATCGCTGTCGAGCGAATATCGAAGGAAGCTCGACAGCGCGCCGACCATGCCGTTGGCTTGGTCGCGGCGCCCGTCGAGCACCAGCGTCGAGATCGCGTTCAGCGTGTTGAAGAGGAAATGCGGATTCAGCTGGTAGCGCAGCATGCGCAGCTGCGCCTGGTGCGCCATCGCCGTCGCGTGCAGCGCCGTTTCCTTCTCGTGCTGGAGCTGGCGCGCGAGCTTGATGCCGACATACGCCGCCGTCCACGCGAAGAGGAGATACAGCGCTCCGAAGAAATAGGAGATGTAGCCGAGATAGCTCGGCGGCGGCTTGCACTCCTCGCACATCGCGTACAGCGCGAGCTTCCAGGTCAGGCCATAGGCGGCCGAAGTCAGGATCAGCACCACGCCGCCGGCCCAGAGGCGCTGGCCGAGCGGGCGATTCCAGGTCGCCTCGATCACGGCTCGGATGATCAGCGTGAAGACGATGCCGAAGAAGACGTCGAGGAGGCAGATCTTGTAATAGTCGAGCGAGCGCCCGACGCCGATGCCGGCCAGGAACTGCTCGAAGCCGTAGCCGAACCAGACGGCGATCTGCAGCAGCCAGAACTGGCGGGAAGGTTGGGCGGGCGGCTTCAAGACGGGACGATCATGGCGCGGGAGCATGATAGTAAGGCGTTTCCGTCCCAGGTTCGCGCCGTCTGGCGTGCGGCCGCAACGGCTGGTCCGGCACGCCCGCATAGCGGCGCGACCTGCGCGGAAACGCGACTCAATCGCGCCCGCGCTTCTCCGGCAGGCGCTCGAACTGCGGCCGGAACGCCTGGACGAACGCATTGTGCAGCACGCCGGCGATCGCTTCCCACGCGCTCATCTCCTTCGATTCGATCGTGCCGTGGATCTCGACGCGCGTCGCGAACTGATCCTCGCTCTGGTTCTTGAACAGGTTTTGGATGCCGTCGGCGAGTGCCTCCCAGGCGGCACGCAGCGGATTGTCGCCCTGCTTCTCGACGTCGTGCTCCCAGCTGAACAGCTTGACGTTGTGGAACAGCGGCTTGGCGTAACCGTCGAGCCGGCCCTTGCGCGCCTCGAGCTCCATGACGAAATCGCCGGAACCCGACTCGGCATCGACTTTCGCGTAGGCCTGCAGGAAGGCGTTCGCCTTGGAAAGTTCGACGTGCCTCACCTTGACCGCGAACTCGAAGTCGCGCAGCGATCCCAATGGATCGAATTTCGCGTTCGCGGTCACCGGCGCGTCGCCCAGCATGCGCGCGGTCAGGTCGAACGAGGCCGCGCGCGCCGAGGCTTTGCGCGTGTTCGAAAGACCGACGACCGTGCCGTCGACGTCCGTCCACTCGATGTCCACCGGCGGATCCGAGCCGAAATTGCGGAAGTGGACGCGCCCGTTGCGCACGATGACTTCGTCGAGCCGGATCGGGATCAGGCTTTCGAGCCTGGCGCGCCAGTCGACGCCGCGGCCGCTCTGCGTCGACACCCCGGTCTTGTCGTCGACGAAGTTGATCTCCGGGCGCGTGAAGACGACCCGTGCGACGACGGCGCCGCGCAGCAGCGAGTCCCAGCGCACGTCGACGTCCATTTTGGGCGCGTGCAGCAGCGGTACCGGCACCTTGCCGGTGCGTTTGACCACACGCAGGCCGTTCACTGAGTACGCGCCGCGCCAGAGATGCAGGTCGACGCTGGTGACGTGGCCGCTGTAGTCGCCCATGCGCGCCATCTTGCGGTTGAGGTAGTCGGCGACCCAGCCCGCGAGCAGCAGCCGCACGACGACGAACAGGGCGACGAGCACCCCGAGCGCGATCCAGATCCAGTGCCGGCGTTCGAGGCGCTTCATGCCGTGCGCTCCGCGCGTTCCGCGTGCGCGAGCGGCTCGATGCCGATGCCGAGCGCCTCGAGGCAGGCCGCGGTCAGCTCCGCGCCGTAGAAGAAGATCGCCGCCGAGTAGTAAACCCAGACCAGCAGCACCGCGAGCGATCCCGCCGCGCCGTACGCGCCGCCGACATCGCCGCGCGCGAGATACAGACCGATGGCCCACTTGCCGAGCGCGAACAGCACCGCCGTGGCGAGGCCGCCGAGAAAGGCGGCACGGCGCCGGATGCGCGCGTCGGGCAGATAGCGGAACAAAAGTCCGAACAGGATCGCGAACACGATCGCGCTGAAGGCCTCGTTCGCCGCATCGAGCGCGACGCCACCACGCGGCAGCAGCCAGCCGAGCACGGCGCTCACGACCAGCGAGACGATCAGCACGAAGCCGATCGCGAGGATGACGCCGAGCGAAAGGATGCGCCGGCGCAGCCAGCCCCATACCGCGTTCGAAGGTTTCGCGACGACGCCGAAGATCACGTTGAGCGAGGACTGCAACTGCGCGAAGACCGTCGTCGCACCGACCACGAGCATGACGATGCCGGAGATGCCGGCGATGCTGCCGAGCTCCGGCCGCACCTTGCCGCTACGGATCACGGCCTCCGCCGCGGCGCGCGCCTCCTCGCCGACGACGGCGCGGATCTGGTCCAGAAGCGCGGTCTGCGCGCCGTCGCCCGCGAGCGAGGCGGCCCAGATCGCGAGCACGATCAGCGGCGCGAACGAGAGCATCGTGTAGAACGCGAGCGCCGCGGCGAGGGTCAGCACGTCGTCGTCGAGGAACCTGACGGCGCTGCGGCGCAGGACCTTCCACGCGACACGTGGGCCCAGGCGGGCAGCATCGTGCCGGGCGTAGCTCGAATGAGGCAGTGCGGCGGCCATGCCGATAGCATGCGCACCCTGCGCCCAATCGGGCCTTAGCGGGCTCAGCATCGATCGCTACGCGCTACAGTGCGCTACGGGACTCTTGGGACGAGATATGGACGAAGAACACAAGGAGACGGCGGCGGCGCTGGTGAAGTCGGTCGTGCTGCTGCAGGTCAAGCTGCTGCTGGAAGCGGCGCGCGATCTCGCCCTGGTGCCGGTGGCGCTCGCGGCCGCGTTCGTCGATCTCATGCTGATCAAGCACCAGGAGCCGCGCTTCTTTCGGGGCGTGCTGCGGCTCGGCGAACACAGCGAGGGCTGGATCGACACCTGGTCCACCGGGCAGCCGCCCGGAGAACCGCGGCGCGAGAACGTCGAAACGCTGATCGCCCGCGTCGAGGAAGTCGTGCGCGATCCCAAGGTCGGCGCGCGGCGCGCGCGCGTGTTGCGACGCTGGGCCGAGCGCCAGCTCGCGCGCGCACAGCAGCGCGCGGCGGGATCGATCACCGCCCGCGACGCGGCGCCACCGGCGGACACGGCACCGGGTGATGCGGAAGGCCGTCCGCCTCCGTGAAACACGAGTCATGCGTCATGACGCAGGCTATCAGCGCCTGCGCCGCCGGCGCACCGGTTCGCCCGGCGCGGCCTTGCCGTGCGCGGCGCGTCGGCCGTCCGCCCACTTCATCAGCGGCGTCGAGCTCGCGCCGTGCATCAGCACCGAGGCGAGCACGACGAAGGACGCGATCGCGACGAGGCGCGTGGCGTCCTCGAACGATGCGCGGCCGAAGGCGTAGGCCATGTAATAGAACGTGCCGATGCCGCGGATGCCGAAGAACGCGATCATCGCGCGGGCGGTCCGCGGCAGCGGCACTCCGATCAGGCTGATCCATCCGGCGAGCGGACGCACGACGAGCAGCACGGCGAGCCCGGCCGCGATCTCGCGCCAGCCGAGCGGTGCAAGCAGGCCGGCCGCGATCGCGCCGCCGAAGATCATCATGACCAGCACCATCAGCACGCGCTCGACCTGCTCGGAAAACTCCGCCATCGCGGCGTGGAAATCGTGGCCGCGGTCGGTCGCGCGCAGCGTCACGGCCGCGATGAACACGGCGATGAAACCGTAACTGTCCAGGAGCTCGCTGGCGGCATACGAGATCAATGTGACACCGACGGCGACGAGCCCGTCGCCCGTCTTCGACAGCTTGAGGCGCGGCAGCCGGAACGTGAGCCATCCGAACGTGCGGCCGGCGGCGAAGCCGATCGCGGCGCCGACACCGATCTTCCAGACGACGTCGAAAGCGACCCAGCGCGGCCACATCTCCGCGAAGGGCTGGGTGACGAGGGCGATCGCGAGCAGCACGAACGGAAACGCGAGGCCGTCGTTGAGCCCGGCCTCGGACGTGATCGCGAAGCGCACGTCGCCCCCTTCGCCCGCGCCGGGCGGCAACGCCTGCACGTCCGCCGCGAGCACGGGATCGGTCGGCGCGAGCACGGCACCGAGCAGAAGAGCCGAGCTCCACGCGAGGCCGAGCCCGGCCGAGCCGAGCCAGGCCACGGCGAAGATCGTCAGCGGCATCGCGACGATCAGCAGGCGGAATGTCGCGCTCCAGGTTTTCCACGCGAGCGGCCGCTCGATGCGCAGGCCCGCGCCCATCAGCGCGATCAGCACCACGAACTCCGCCAGCCGCTCGAGCAGGCGGCCGTGATGCGGAGTCGGTTCGGATGACGCGAACCACGAGGGCGGCATCAGCAGATAGCCGAGCGCGACCGCGACGATGGGAAGCGACATCGGGAGGAAGCGCAGCACCAGCGGCAGCCAGGCGGTGAGCAGGATCACCGCGCCCACGACGAGCACGATCAGCGCCGACGGATCGAACCACGCGTTCATGCGGCTCGGCCGGGCGCGTCCGGAAAAGGGGACGAACAGCGAGCGTCGGGCATCGGATCCGTCGTCGGCTGGCGGCGAGGCCGCGGACTATGTGTTGCGGCGAATCATCCGTTGCCCGACATGGTCGGAGCATGAACGGGCGGCGCAGAGCGCACCGCCCGCCGTGCCCGATCAGGCCGCCCGCGAGGCGAGAAAGCGGCTGTTGCGCAGGAGGGCGGCCGATACCAGCGACACGAGCACGCCGACCGGGAAGATCTCGGTGAACGTCATCGGTATGCGATACAGCGGATTCGCATAGTCGGTCTTGAACTGGTCCATCTCGGCGACGAATTTCGCCAGCGCTTCGCCGGTGACGCCCTCCGCCTTCTTCTGCTCGATCAGCGCAGAGGCGTAGGCGCTGGCAAAATCCATGTGCGTGAACGCCTGCGCGGCTTCCCAGGCGAGGGCGTAGAGGATGCCGGCGACGAAGCTGATGCCGAGCCCGAGCCCCAGCGCCGGCCAGAATCCGATGACGCCGCCGAGCTCGGCATCGCGATAGCGCTTGATGGCGACGAACACGGTGCTGAGCGCGACCAGCATGGTCACGTAGCCAATGACCATGCCCCAGGCCATCGGCGGATGCTCGTCCATCGCGATCACGAACACGGACAGCGGGATGCCGGCGATCAGGCCCGCGAGGACGCCGTACGAAAGGATCTTGCGCAACATCGGTGGTGCCTCCTCAGTGTGTCGATGCGGGCCGCATTAACCGCCGCCGGGGAGGCGCAGCGCAATCGCCCGAAAGGGTGATTCTGGCGAAATCGCCCGGAAAGGCGGCGCTCACCCGACCAGTCCGAGCTCGCGCGCCCGGTTGATCGCGTCGGTGCGTCGCCGGGCTCCGAGCTTCTGGAAGAGGTTCGTGACGTGCGTCTTCACCGTGTTCGGCGAGACGTCGAGCTCCGCGGCGATTTCCTTGTTCGAGCGGCCCGCGGCGAGCGCGTGCAGCACGGCCAGCTCGCGTGCGCTGATGCCGAGCGCGGCCTGCGCCTTCGGATTGCCGTCGAACGCGGCCGGCTTCTTTCCGCCGAGCAGCCGTGCGCCGACGAAGACGCCGAGCACGAGAAATGCGAGTGCGACGAGAAAAATGTAGATGTCGCCGGTGCGCGCCCGCGCGAGCCGCTGGTAATCCAGCCATTGAAGCGCGAGCGTGCCCGCGGCGAGCAGCAGGCCGTAGCCGAGCACGGGTTTCCAGACCGGCCCGGTTCGTCGCAGGAACCTCACGGCCGCTCCTTACGACGCAGGATCTCTGTTGCCGAAGAAATACACGAGCCCCAGCACGAGGATCAGGAGCGGCATCCCGATCGCGACGAAGCCCTGCCGGCTGAAGTACTGCAGCGAATACAGCAGCCACAGCCCGCCGACGACAATGCCGATGAGTCCAGAGACGCGTTTCCTGCTCATGCCGGCCCCTCCCCTGAGTTCTGCGGATGGTAACGCAGGATCCTGGGGGTGTCCCGCGGATGGCGGCTCAGGGTGGCTTGCGAGCGTCCGCCGCAATGGCTGTCGCGATGTCGAAATGCATCACGTCCTCGCGCGTGCCGAGCTTCGTGTATAGCGCGACGGCCGGATCGTCGCCGTAGTCGGCCTGCACGAAGATGACATGCGCGCCGCGTGCGAAACTTGCGCGCTGAAGCTCCGCGATCATCGCCGTGGCGACGCCCTGCCTTCGATGCGCCTCTGCAACGGCGAGGTCGTAGATGTAGATCTCGCTCCGCTCCTGCTCGAATTTCGGCAGCACGTAGGCGGCGAGGCCGCCGACGACTTCATCGCCCTTGACGGCCGCGATCGCGATGAACGTGTCGCTGCCGAGCAGCCGCTCGAGATAGCTCGTGCGTGGCGGTGTGCTGCCGTAGGCGTCCGGCTCGCCGAACACACTGCCGAAGAGCGCCAGCATGGAACGCATGTGCTCGACATCGTCGTGGCCGAGCGTGAAAACGGAGAAAGGGGCGGACATGCAAAGCATCCGGAGGGCGGGCGTTCGAAGGCGAAGGTAATCGATCGCGGCTCGCCGCACGAACCGCCGCGCGTCGCTCAGCGCGTTCGGCGCGTGCCGGACATGACGCCGGCGAGCTGCCGCACCGCGGCCTCCGATGCCGCGCGGTCGGGTGTCACGTCCGCATTGCCGAAATTCCCGCTGTCGCCCAGCACCTGCACCAGCAGCCCATCGCTGCGCGGCACCATACTGAGATTCGGCGCTACATAGAGCCCGTACGTCACTTCCGGCTGCGGAATCAGCCGCGCGGTCTGGCCTCGCACCGGAATGATCGAATCATCGTTGAACAATGCGCGCGCGCCGTAACCGGTCGCGTGGATCAGTGTCCGCTCCGGCAGCGCCATCAGCTCGTGCGGCGAGTGGAACTCGCGTACCTCGACGGTGCCGCCGGCCTCGCGGAATTCGGACAGCAGCATGCGCGCGTACGTCGAGATGTTGAACATCATCGTCGTGTGGCGGCGCACGTAGGCGTGCGCAAAGGGATGCGTGCCGGGCTCCAGATCAAGCCCGCGCGGCGTCAGGTCGCGCACGCGGGCGTGCAGGTCCGGATACGCCGGCTCGTCCGCGACGGCAGGCGAGGGATGATCCCAGGGCTCATCGGACAGCGCGTAGCCGTCGATCCATTCGATCGGCCGCCCCGGCAGGCCGAGCAAACCCTGGTACATGCGGAACGACTCGCGCGTCATCGCCTCCCAGCGATCGGCGAACGCCTCGCCGTGCGCTGCGTCGCAGATGCGCGAATCCGGGGACCACACGCCCGACGCCCGCATCGACTGCACATCAGGCGGCAGCTCCTTCGCGTAGATGCGCACCGACAGGCCGGCGCGCTGCGCGAGGATCGCCGATGTGAGGCCGAGCGCGCCACAGCCGATCACGCCGAGCTCGCGCGCGCCGGTCTCGCGAGCGAGCCCGACGGCAAGCGCGCTCGATCCCCACGACAGCGACCAGCCCCCGCCGCCATGACCGTAGTTGTGCACGATCGTCTTGTCGTCGAAGCGCTCGGCTTCGATGCGCGGCCCCGCCGCGCGGAACGGGCGCGTGCAGACGTAGATGCCCGTGATGCGATCGACCGACGCGCGGACCGGAGCAAGCTCCGCGATGCCGGACGAAAGCCGCGCCACCGGCAAAGGCGGTGCCGGCTCATTCGCTGCCGCCGTCAGCGCGGGATTGCGGGCGCAGGACGTGAGCGCGCCCGTCGATGCGGCGGCCAGCACGAGGCCGGTCTGACGCAGGAAATCGCGGCGTTGCACGGCTGGTCTCTCCGCTCGCATCTGGATGGCGACGGATTCTGACATTCCGCCCCGCACCGCGACCATGCAGCGGATCGGCGAGCGGGCGGTCTCATGGCGAGGCTGCCTCGCGCGCCCGGCCCGAAAAACGTCGCAGGCGACAACGTGGGCGTCAGCCCCCCGCGTCGCCTGTCGGCGGTGCTGCCGAAGCCTATTCGAAGCCGGCCGCAAAGATGAGATCATTCAACACGCGCGCCGCGTACGCATCGACGTTCCCGAGGTCGGTCACGTAGAGCACGCCGGTGAAGACGATCTTGTTGTTCTGCATTGCCACGCCGCCGAACAGCTGACCCGGTACGGTGGTCAGGCCGAAATCGTAGGTTTTTTTGCCGAGCGTGCCGAAACCGGGGTCGGGCAGGCCGTTCGGCAACAGGCGGACGGCGGCGGCCAGAATGATGTTCGTGGCCGGGCGCTGCGCGGCTCCTCCCAGAACGAGCCTGCCGTTGCTCTGCTCGGCCATGGCGAGTACGAGGTCCGGGCCGTCCGGCTCGAGATCGAATGCGATCGTCGTACGGCCGCCGATGCCGAAGCTCGAATCGAGCGAGCCGTCGGGCAGAAGGCGCACAACGGCCATGTCCTGGTTCGCTGTGGAGGTCGGTGACGAATCGGCGAAGCCACCCAGCACGATGCGGTCGTCCCGCTGCAGCAGCATCGTGTATGCCCCATCACCGTTGCCGGCGGCCGCGCCGCCGAGATCGAACGCGATCACGACGCGGCCATCGGCGCTGAAGTCGGGGTCGGGTTGACCATTGGGAAGCAATCGCGCGGCCGCGAAATCGGTTCCGCCGGGGGCGCCGGCATCGGCGAGGCCGGCAAGGACGATGCGGCCTTGCGAGTCCACTGCGACCTGGTTTGCGGCTTCGTTCTTGGTGCCGCCTGCAAGATTGAATCCGATCGTCGCGCGGCCCGTCAGATTGAACGAGGTGTCGCGCGAGCCGTCGGCGTTGAGCTGGAGCACTGCAAAATCGAGGCCGTCCGTCGCGGTGGTTGCGGAACCGCCGACGACGATTCTGCCGTCGGGCCGGAGCGCGACGCTGTTGCCATTGTCGTCGTTGGTGCCGCCGAGATCGAAGCCGACGACCGATTTGCCGGTGCCGGCGCCGAACGTTGTCGTGTCGAGCGTGCCGTCGGCGTTGAGGCGGGCGACGGCGAAATCCGCGTTGGGGTCCGGGAACGGAAACGTCGTGCCGGCGACGACGATCTTGCCGTCGGCCTGCACGGCGACGCCGTGGCAGATGTCGGTTCTGCCGTCGAAATCGATAGTGGTCTTGCCGTCGAAGCTGAAACTCGTGTCGAGATCGCCATCGGCTGTGAAGCGCACGACGAAGAAATCGATATTCGCAAACTCACCTTCGCCACCGCAGTAAATGATCTTGCCGTCCGGCTGCAGGGCCATTGCGGTGGGAATCTCCGAATAGGTGTCGGTCGTTCCCGCCCTCCGCAGCCCGTTCACTCCGAAGCTCGCATCGAGCTCGCCATCCGCGGCCGGAGCGGCCGCACACAAAGCCGCAAGCACCAGCGCGGGTGCCCGCATTCCGATCCATGCATACATGGTCATCCCCTCCCAAAGGACAGGCTTACCATAGCGCAAAGATAAAAAAATTTCGTGATGGCCGGCCCTGCGCTGCAGCGCCGGCGCCGTGTCTCGTGCCCGGAACGCTCACTTGAGACAGTCACTCATCGTGAAGCGCTTCCGCCACGTTCGGCGGCGAGCGACGGTACACTCGAAGGTAAGTGTAGATATCGGCGATTTCCTGGTCCGTGAAGCGCGCGAACGCTTCGCGCGCGACCCAGCGCATGAGGCCGATATCGCGGCCGTCGAGCGGCTCGCCCGTGCGCAGAAGGTGCATGAAGCGTTCCGGGCTGTACGCCGCGACGACGTCGAGCGGCGGGCTGCCGTAAACCTTGCGGCCGCCGAGATCGAGGCCGTGGCACTCGGTGCACGTGATGCTGACGAGATAACGGCCGCGCGCAAACGCGGAATCGCGCGGCAGCTCGCCCCAGCGCGGCATCGCACGATCGACTTCGCCCATCGACGTCTTCCATTCGCCGGTCAGGAGCGCGACGCGGCCGCCGAGGTGAATCGTGCGCGTGCGCTCGACGGGCGGTGCCGGCGGTTGCGCGCGCAGGTGCGCGATGATGCGGCGGAGATCGTCGTCGCCGAGCGCATAGAACGTGCCCGAGATCATGCCGATCGCGGTCGTGCCGTCGCGCTTCAGGCCGAAACGGACGAGGCGCACCAGCTCCGGATCGCTGTAGCGCGGCAGGACGTCGGACAGCGTCGGCGCGGTGAGCTCGTACCAGCCGTCGATGTCGTCGCTCCCGCCCTGGCCTTTCGCGCCGTGACAGCCTTTCCAGCAGCCGACGATGACGGCCATGCGCTCGCCCTCGGCGAGGTCATCAGCCGAAACTGTCGCTAAAGAACGAAACGGCGCCAGCGGAGCGTCGTGGTGACGATGGAGGACCCATTCCGAAGCGGCGTACACGCCGGCCAGCACAAGCAGCACGCCGGCAGCGAAGACCGCGGACACCACCCGGGCAGCGCGCATCCCCCGCATCGTTCCCCCGAATCGCGGACTTCGAAACGGCCGTGCACACGTCGCGCCCGGCAGACGCCTCGACGCTCACCTCTGCACGGACGATCGGCGCGCCATCGGCGCCATGATCGCCCGCAACGAAAACGCGGCTCTTCCGGCGCGACGCACGCCCGCGAACCGATCAGCCCGTCGCCGATTTCGCCGGACGCACGGCGCTCTCGATCGCGTCCGCGACGCGCTGCTGTTCCGCCTTGAGCCTTGCCGGCATACGCGGGCCGAACGAATCGAGGTATCTGCCGATGTCCGCGATCTCGTCGCGCCAGCCTTCGGGATCGACGTCGAGCAGCGCATCGAGCGCGCGGTCGGCGAGCTTCAGCCCGTCGGTGCGGAGATCGTGCCTGCGCGGCACGAAGCCGATCGGCGTTTCTTCTGCCTGCGCCGTGCCTTCGCAGCGGCCGATGATCCACTCGAGCACGCGCAGGTTCTCGCCGTAGCCGGGCCAGAGGAACTTGCCGTCGGCGCCCTTGCGGAACCAGTTGACGTGGAAGATCTTCGGCAGCTTCGCGCCGGGCTTGTCGAACGAGAGCCAGTGCGCGAAATAGTCGCCGTAGTTGTAGCCGCAGAACGGCTTCATCGCCATCGAGTCGCGGCGCAGCACGCCGACCTGGCCGGTTGCGGCAGCCGTGGTTTCCGATCCCATCGACGCTCCGACGAGCACGCCGTGCGCCCAGTCGCGCGCCTCGAACACGAGCGGAACCAGCGACGGGCGCCGGCCTCCGAAGATGATCGCGGAGATCGGCACGCCGTGCGGATCCTCGGCGTGCGGCGACCAGCTCGGGCACTGCCTGGCCGACACGGTGAAACGCGAGTTCGGGTGCGCGGCGGGACCATTCTTCGGATCGTACGGGCGGCCTTGCCAGTCCGTGACCGGCGCGCCGGGCAGGCCTTCCCACCACGGCTGGCCGTCGGCGGTGACGGCGACGTTCGTGAAGATCGCATCGTGCTGCGTCGTCGCCAGCGCGTTCGGGTTCGTCGCGCTGCTGGTGCCGGGCGCGACGCCGAAATAGCCGGCTTCGGGATTGATCGCCCACAGTCGCCCGTCCGGGCCCGGCGTCATCCAGCAGATGTCGTCGCCGACGGTCCAGACTTTCCAGCCCGCTTCGCGATAGCGCTCGGGCGGAATCAGCATCGCGAGATTGGTCTTGCCGCACGCGGACGGAAACGCCGCCGCGATGTAATGGGTCTCACCCTGCGGGTTCTCGATGCCGACGATGAGCATGTGCTCGGCGAGCCAGCCTTCGCTGCGCGCCTGCCAGCTCGCGATGCGCAGCGCATGACACTTCTTGCCGAGCAGCGCGTTGCCGCCGTAGCCGGAGCCGATCGACTTGATCGCGAGCTCCTCCGGAAAGTGCATGATAAAGCGGCGGTCGGGATCGAGCTCGCCGATCGAGTGCAGGCCTTTCACGAACGCGTCTTCGCGCTCGCCGCGCGCGGCACGCTCGGCGCCCTCGCGCTCGATGCGCGCGAGCGCCGGCGCGCCCATGCGCGTCATGATGCGCATGTTGGCGACGACATACGGCGAATCGGTGATTTCGACGCCGCAACGCGCGAGCGGCGAATCGATCGGACCCATGCAATAGGGGATCACGTACATCGTGCGGCCGCGCATCGCGCCTTCGAACAGCGCGTCGACCTTCGCGTGCGCCTCGGCGGGATCCATCCAGTGGTTGTTCGGGCCGGCGTCCTCCTTGTTCTTCGTGCAGACGAAGGTGAGGTGCTCGACGCGGGCGACGTCGGAGGGATGCGAGCGGTGCAGCCAGCAGTTCGGGTGCGTCGACTCGTTCAGCCGGATCAGCGTGCCGTCACGCTCCATCTGCTGGATGAGCCTTCGGTTTTCCTCGTCGGAGCCGTCGCACCAGTGCACGGCGTCCGGCTGCGTAAGTCGGGCGACCTCGTCGACCCATCGGTTCAACGCTTGGAGTTTGCTGGACATTGGGCGGAGGGCGCTTCGGGCGGCGCCGCGAACGAACAGGAAGCGTCCGACGTTAGCCGCGGCGGGTGGCCATTGCAAGGCAAGCCGCCGCAAGTGGCTGATTGCGCTTCAAGCCGGGATCAGCGTCGCGATGACGTGATCGACGTAGACCTCGAAATCCTCGTGGCTCGGGCGCGGCAGTCTCAGCTGCAGGGACAATTGCAAAAATCCCGTGTATGCGGAGTAGGCGAGCCGCGCACGGTGCGCGGCCGCACGGCGATCGAGCCCGGCCTGGCGATAGGCGAGCGTCAGCACGTCGAGGCGGCGTTGCGACACGCGCGCCATGACCGGCCTCACCAACGGGTGATCCAGCGATTGCATCAGCGCCGCGTAGATCACGTGCGACTGCATTTCGCGGCTGACGCGGCGGAACAGCTCGCGCAGGCGCTCGCGCGGATCGGCGACGGGGTCGAGATCGGCCATCACGACTTCCTCGTCGCTGCGCTCCCAGCGTTCCAGAGCCGCCTTGATCAGCGCCTCCCGCGTCGGGAAGTGCCAGTAGAAGCTGCCCTTGGTGACGCCGAGCCGGCGCGCCAGCGATTCGACCGCGACGGCGCCGAGGCCGCCTTCGGCAATCGTGTCGAGCGCAGCCTGTTCCCAGTGGGCAGCGGAAAGCCGGCTCTTCGGCTCGAGCTTGGTGACGGCGGTCATCCGCCAAGTGTGCCGCAGCGGTGCCGGCTTTTGAAGCAAACGCGTGGATATTCACAATCCACTCAATGGGATAGAAACCATACGCATGCGTATTGATTTCCGCCGTCAGCCGTTCCATACTCGATCGTATGGATTTTGCGCGGCCCGGCAGGCCATGAGCTCGCGTCGTCCGCGGGCCTCGGATGCACGGGAGCGTCGCCGTCCGCGTGGCCGGGCCGCGCCCCGTTTTGCACCGCGACTTTTTGGGAATCGGGCCGTGCGGGGCACGCCGCTGCGATGCCATGCCCCGAGTCCCGGCGCAGAGGCGATGGCTATGATCGTCGTCGGCCATAACGTCGCATTCACCCGGCAGGCCGCGCAATTCCGCATGGCGCTGCACGACGAGGAGTCCTTGCAATGAGCTCGTTCGTTCCCGTTCTCGCGGCCATCGCCGTTTCTCTCGCCGCGGCCTATTTCCGCATCGGACTCAGGTTCTGGACGGTGGCTGTCGCCGTCGCGATTCCGCTGGCGGGCTGGCTCGCGGGATCATCGCTGCTCGCTATCGCGATTCCGCTCGTCGTCTTCGCGGCCATCGCGATTCCGCTCAATCTGCCGGAGTTCCGCCGGCGCAGAATCAGCGCGCCGCTGCTCGCGACGTTCGCGAAAGTCACGCCCAAACTCTCGGACACCGAGCAGATCGCGCTCGAGGCGGGCACGGTCGGCTTCGAAGGCGAGCTGTTCAGCGGCAAGCCGGACTGGAAGAAGCTTCTGGGGCAGCCGCGGCCGGAGCTTTCGGTCGAGGAGCAGGCTTTCCTCGACGGCCCGGTCGAAGAGCTCTGCCGCATGATCGACGACTGGGAGATCACGCACGAGCGCGCCGACCTCACACCGGAGATCTGGGAGTTCCTGAAGAAGAACCGGTTCTTCGGCATGATCATTCCGAAGGAATACGGCGGGCTCGGCTTCTCGGCGCTGGCGCACTCGGCTGTGCTGCAGAAGCTGGCCGGCATGTCGACGACACTGGTCTCGACGGTGGCGGTGCCGAACTCGCTCGGGCCCGGCGAGCTGCTCGTCCATTACGGCACGAAGGAACAGAAAGACCATTACCTGCCGCGCCTCGCTGACGGGCGCGAGGTGCCGTGCTTCGCGCTGACCGGCCCGTACGCGGGCTCCGACGCGACCTCGATCCCGGACTACGGCATCGCCTGCAAGGGCGAGTGGAACGGCGCGAACGTCGTCGGCGTGCGGCTCACGTTCGACAAGCGCTACATCACGCTCGCTCCGGTCGCGACGCTGGTCGGCCTCGCGTTCCGCATGTACGACCCCGAGCACCTGCTCGGCGACACCGAGGATCTCGGCATCTCGCTCGCTCTGCTGCCGCGCGAGACCAAAGGCCTCGAAATCGGCCGCCGGCATTTCCCGCTCAACGTGCCGTTCCAGAACGGACCCGTGCGCGGCAAGGACGTGTTCGTGCCGCTGTCGCAGCTGATCGGCGGTCCCGACATGGCTGGGCAAGGCTGGCGCATGCTGGTGGAATGCCTCTCGGTCGGGCGCGCGATCTCGCTGCCGTCGAACACCGCTGGCGGCGCGCGCACGGCCGCTGCCGCGACCGGCGCGTACGCGCGCATCCGCAAGCAGTTCGGCCTGCCGATCGGCCGCTTCGAAGGCGTCGAGGAAGCGCTCGCGCGCATCGGCGGCTACACCTACGCGATCACCGCGCTGGCGCGCGCGACCGCGGCCGCCGTCGACCGGGGCGAAAAGCCGGCCGTGCCGTCGGCGATCGCGAAATATCACGCAACCGAGCTTGCGCGCGAGGTGGCGAAGGACGCGATGGACGTGCACGGCGGCAAGGGCGTGATCCTCGGACCGTCGAACTGGATCGGCCGCGGCTGGCAGGGCGCGCCGATCGCCATCACGGTCGAAGGCGCCAACATCATGACGCGCAGCCTCATGATCTTCGGCCAGGGCGCGATCCGCTGCCATCCTTTCGTGCTGAAGGAAATGGAGGCGCTGCGCATCGCCGATTACGGCGAGCGCCTCAAGGCGTTCGACGCGGCGCTGTTCGGTCACATCGGCTTCGCGATCTCGAACGCGGTGCGCAGCTTCGTGCTCGGCCTCGCGTTCGGCCGCATCGGCCGCGTGCCGGGCGATGCGTACACGCGCCGCTACTACCGCAAGCTCAACCGCTACGCCGCCGCGCTCGCGCTGGTCGCCGACACTTCGATGCTCGTGCTGGGCGGCAAGCTCAAGTTCAAGGAGAAGCTTTCGGCGCGGCTCGGCGACGTGCTCTCGCATCTCTACATCGCGAGTGCGATGCTGAAGCGCTACGAGGACCAGGAGCGTCCGCCGACCGATCGTCCGCTGCTCGCCTGGGCGTTCCACGAGAGTGTGTGGCGCATGCAGATGGCGCTCGACGGCGTGCTGCGCAACTTCCCGCTGCGCCCGGTCGCGTGGCTGCTGCGCGTGCTCGTGTTCCCGTTCGGGCGGCGCGAAGTCCCGCCCTCGGACCGCCTCGGCCGCCGCGTCGCCGCGCTACTCACCGCGCCGAACGAGGCGCGCGATCGCCTCACGGCCGGGATCTACGTGACGCCGAATCCGAACAATCCGGTCGGGCGCATGAACGCGCTGCTGCCGGAAGTGATCGCGGCGGAGCCGGTCGAGCGGAAATTCCTGAAGGCGGCGAAGTCGGGCCAGCTCACGGGCTACGACTACGATTCGCAGCTCGCGGACGCGCAGGCCAAGGGCGTCCTCAGCGAAGCCGAAGCCGCGTTGGTGAAGCGCGTGCGTGATGCGTCGTTCGAGTTCATCTCGGTCGACGATTTCGATCCCGCCGATCTCGCGGCTGGCCGACACTCGAAGCCCACTTTGCGCTCCGTCGCCTAAGTCTCTCCCTCTCCCGCGCTGCGGGAGAGGATAGGATGAGGCAAGGTGGGTTCGCCGTCGCAAGTCCGGCCCGCGCCACCGCGGTGCGCGTCCGGAAATCAGCCGAAGCCTGCATCCTCAAGATCGAGCAGCGTCGAAGCGCCCGCCCGGATCGCCGCGGCGTGTGTTCCGATCCGCGGCAGGATCCGTGTGAAATAGAACCGCGCTGTCTCGCGCTTGGCGTCACGAAGTGTCGGCACGGCTGCCGCGGCGACGACGCTGCGCGCCCAGAAATACGCCAGCACGACGTAGCCCGAATAGAAAAGATAGTCGTACGCCGCCGCGCCCGTTTCGTCCGGATTCGTCGCGGCGCGACGAGCGATGTCCATCGTCAGCTCGCTCCATTCCCTGGCCACCACCGCCAGCGGTCTGACGAACGGGCCGAGCGCCGCATCGCGCGCATGCTTCTCGCAGAACGCACTGATCTCCATCAGGAAGTGCCTGAGCCCGGCGCCCCGCAACCGGAGCACCTTGCGCCCGAGCAGGTCGAGCGCCTGTATCTGAGTGGTGCCTTCGTACAGCGTCGTGATGCGCGCGTCGCGCGCGAGCTGCTCCATGCCGTGCTCGACGATGTAGCCGTGGCCACCGAAGACCTGCAGCGCGTGGTACGTGCACTCGATCGCGCTTTCCGTGAGGAGGCCCTTCACGATCGGCGTCAGGAACGAGACGACCGCGTCGGCGCGCTCGCGCTCGGCCGTGTCGGCAGAGCGTCTCGCGATGTCCTCCTGGACGTACGCGTATAGCGCGAGCAGGCGGCCTCCTTCGGCGAACGCCTTCTGCGTCAGCAGCATGCGCCGGATGTCCGCATGGACGATCAGCGGATCGGCGGGCCGCTCCGGAAATTTCGCGCCGGACAGCGCGCGCATCTGCAAGCGCTCGCGCGCGTAGGCGAGTGCGTTCTGGTGGGCACGCTCCGTGAGCGCGAGGCCCTGCAGCCCCACGGCGAGCCGCGCCGTGTTCATCATCGTGAACATCGCATCGACGCCGCGGTTCGGCTGGCCGACCAGCCAGCCTTCGGCGCCGTCAAAGTTCATCGTGCCGGTCGCCGAGCCCTTGATGCCCATCTTGTGCTCGATCGCACCGCAGGCGAGGGCGTTGCGCGCGCCAAGCTTGCCGTCGCGGCCCACCTTGAACTTCGGCACCACGAACAGTGAAATGCCTTTGACGCCCGCCGGTGCGTCGGGCAGGCGCGCGAGCACGAGGTGCACGATGTTCTCGGCGAGGTCGTGCTCGCCCGCCGTGATGAAGATCTTCGTGCCGCTGATGCGATAGCTGCCGTCGTTCGCCGGCTCCGCCTTCGTTTTCAGAAGGCCGAGATCGGTGCCGCAGTGCGGCTCGGTCAGGCACATCGTGCCCGTCCAGCGGCCGGCGACGATCGGCTTGAGGAACGCTTCGCGCTGCCAGTCCTCGCCGTGCTGCAGCAGCGCCTCCGTAGCGCCGTGCGAGAGCAGCGGATAGTTGCCCCACGACAGATTCGCCGAATCGAGCATCTCCTTGACCGCGGCACCCAGAACCTGCGGCATGTCCTGCCCGCCGAACGCAGCCGGTGCGGTGAGACCGGACCAGCCCCTCGCGACGTACTGCTCGTAGGCTTCGCGAAAGCCGGCCGGCGTGCGCACGCTCGCGCTCGCGGCGTCGAAATGGCAGCCTTCCTGATCGCCGGCGAGATTCAGCGGCGCCAGCACCTGCTCGGTGAACTTTGCCGCTTCGTCGAGCACGGCATCGAGAATGTCGCGCGTGGTGTCCTCGCAGCCCGGCAGGCGCCGGAACAGCGATTCGACATCCAGCACGTCGTACAGCGCGAAGCGGATGTCGGTCAGCGGCGCGGCGTAGCGGGGCATGCGCGCCTTCAGCGCCAGGTGTTCGCCAGCCCCGGCGCGGGCGAAAGCCGGCTCGAGCGGTCGAACTTGAAGCTGGCTTTCGGCTCGCTGGTGTCGATTGTGCCTTCGATGCGGTAATCGATGTCGCCGGCCGGAAGCTGTGCGCTCGCGCGCAGCGTCGCGTCGATGACGTCGGCGCTGTTCGGCGGAATGTCGAGATCGGGCGCGAGATCAATGTCGCCGACGTCGGCGCCCGCGATGTGCAGCGTGCCGTGCAGCGCCGCGTAGTGCATCGCGACCGTGCTGTAGTTCTGGATGCGCAGCGTGAGGCGCCACTGGCCGTCGGGCTTCGCGACGAGTTCCTGGATCGAGACCGTGGACGGCGTGATGCGCTTCGCCGGCCCGCTGCCGCAGCCGGCGACGAGTCCTGCAACCGCGATGGCGGCGATGAAATGGCGCAGCGTCATTGTCGGCCTCGCGTCGGATCGGTGGCAGCGGTCGGAACGCCTAGCCTAGCGGTTCCTCGGCGAGCGGCAAAGCGCCGCGGCCCTCCGCGCCCGGGTCAGGACGAGGCCGCGCGCCCGGCGACGAACTCCGCGCGTGAAAGCTGCGCCGCGACCGTACCCGCCGCAAGCAGCACTACTTCGTCCGCGAGCGCGGCGACCTCGTCGGCGTGATGCGTGACCAGCAGCGTGAACACGCCGAGCTCGCGCTTCAGCGTCCGCAGGTGGTCGAGCACCTGCCGGCGTGCCTCGGCGTGCAGCCCGGTCAGCGGCTCGTCGAGCAGCAGCGCGCGCGGCGCGGCGAGCAGGGCGCGCCCGATGGCGACACGCTGGCGCTCGCCGCCCGAAAGCGTCGCCGGCATCCGGCGCAGCATCGGCGCAAGATCGAGTAGCGCAACGACGGCATCGAAATCCGCAGGCCCGTTCGCGCCGCGCGCACGCGCGCCATAGAGCAGGTTCGCGCGCACGTCGAGATGCGGAAACAGTCGGCCGTCCTGGAATACGCAGCCCACGCGCCGCTCCGCGACCGGCACGTCGATGCCGGCTGCGCTGTCGAACAGCACGCGATCGTCGAGCACGATGCGGCCGCTCTCCGGCGTCAGCAGCCCCGAGATCGCGTTCAGCGCGCTGGTCTTGCCGGCGCCGGAATCGCCGAACAGCGCGAGCGTGCGCACGTCGGCCCGGAACGCGACGTCGAGGGCGAGATCGGCGAAGGCATGGCGCATCGAGAATTCGATCATGCGCGGCGGTCCGTCTCCTATGGCCGGCGCCGGAGCACGCCGCCGGCGATGACGGTTGCGCTCGCGGCTGCGGCGACGGCGACCAGCAGCGCGACCAGCGACAGGCGCTGCACGCCCGGCATGCCGCCCGGAACATTGAGCAGCTCGTAGATCGCGAGGGGCAGCGTGCGCGTCTCACCGGGTATGTTCGAGACGAAACTGATCGTCGCGCCGAATTCGCCGAACGCACGCGCGAAGGCGAGCACGCAGCCGGCAGCGATGCCGCGCAGCGAGAGCGGCAGCGTGATCGTGACGAAGCGACGCCAGGCGCGCGCGCCGAGGGTTTCCGCGGCGGCTTCGAGCCGCTGGTCGACGCTGTCAAACGCGACGCGGATCGACAGCACGAGCAGCGGAAAACCCATCACCGCCGCCGCGATCACCGCGCCCGTCCAGCGGAACGCGAAGACGATGCCGATGTCCGCGAGCAGACGTCCAAGCGGCGCGTTGCGCCCGAGCAGCGCGAGCAGCGCATAACCCGTCACGACCGGCGGCAGGATCAGCGGCAGGAACAGCAGCGCCTCGACCAGCGTGCGCCCGAAGAAACGTTTGCGGGACAAGAGCCACGCCAGCGCGAGCGCGAGCGGCAGCGACAGCACGACGCTGAGCATCGCGACGCGCAGGCTGAGTGCCAGCGCCTGCCAATCCTGCGGGGAAAGCCAGCTCGTCATGCGTTCCTTCCGGGGGCGCTCAGCGCGAAGGCGGCGCGTCGAAGCCGTAGCGGCGGAAGATCGCCTGCGCGGACGGCGCGCGCAGGAACGCGAGCAGCTTGCGCGCCGCGGGCGTGTCGTGAGCCGCGACGACGGCGGCGGGATAGACGATCGGCGCGTGCGAGGCATCGGGGAACGTGCCGACGACGCGCACGGCGGGCTCCGACACCGCGTCCGAACGATAGACGACACCGAGCGGTGCCTCGCCCCTCGCGACGAAGTTGAGCGCCGCGCGCACGTTGTCCGCCGAGACGGCGCGCGACTGGATCGAGTCCCAGACGCCGAGCGAGGTCAGCGACGCCTTCGCGTACTTGCCGGCCGGCACGCTGTTCGGTTCTCCGAGCGCGAGGCGTCCGTCCCTGCCGAGCGCGCCGGCGAGGTCGAACTGCGGCGCGATCACGAGGGAGACCCCGCTGTCCCTCGGCGCGACGAGCACGAGCGCGTTGCCCAGCAGGTCGATGCGCGTGTCGCGCACGATGCGGTCCTTCGCTTCGACCTCGTCCATCCAGTCCTGGTCGGCCGATATGAACAGCGCTGCCGGCGCGCCGGCTTCGATCTGCCGCGCGAGCTGCGAGCTCGCCGCGTAGCTCACCTCGATCCTGCACGCCTGGTCGGCGCAGACCGCCCTGGCGTCGGGCGTCGCGATGGCCTCGTCGAGCGCAGGCTTGAGGCTCGCGGCAGCGAACACGAGCACTTCGCCCGCGCTTGCGCGGAGCGACGGCACGCCGGTCGCGAGTGCGAGCAGCGCGAGGGCCATGCGAAACGCCGTGCGGCGGATCATCGCTTCATCTCCCAGTTGACGGCGGCGCCGCATCGGCGCGTGAATGACGCTCCGGGCATGGCCTGGCGGAACGCCTCATGAAATCCACGGAACTCGCCCAGCTCGTGCGGTTGCGCCTGCGGCTCGCGCCGGGCGTCGATCTCGGTCCCGGCAAGGCGGACCTGCTCGAAGGCATCGACCAGACGGGATCGATCTCTGCCGCGGGCCGGCGCATGCGCATGAGCTACAAGCGCGCATGGCAGCTCGTCGAAGAGCTCAACGGCCTGTTCGATGCGCCGCTGGTCGTCACGAGCACCGGCGGCAGCGGCGGCGGCGGCGCATCGCTGACGAGACGCGGACGAGACGTGCTCGCGCGCTACCGGCGCATGCACGCGGCGTGCGTCGCGGCGATTGCGGACGACCTGAAGTTCCTTTGCTCGCATCGGTCTTCGGCAGCGGATTGATTCGATCAAGGTAGGTTGGCGGTGGTTTCGTTATAGTCTGACGGAAATAACGCGCGTTGTCGCGATGGATTGCGACATGCTGCCGTCGGAATCGCCGCTGCCGCGCTCGCTGCGCCGGCGCATGCGAACGACCGTGAGGACTGGCCACCCACTACACGTTCGACGTGGACTGACGCCCACCCGTCGTCACTCATGGGACCGCGCTACGCATCGCGTGCGTCCCGCAGGCCGGACGAATCGCCGATCGCGGTGCCAGGCGCGTTTGCTAGCATTCCGGCGATGCCGACGTCCGCCCTTGCGATCCTCCAATCTGTTTTTGGCTATGCCGCGTTCCGCGGCGAGCAGCAGGCGATCATCGAGCACGTCGCAGGCGGTGGCGACGCGCTGGTGCTGATGCCGACCGGCGGCGGCAAGTCGCTCTGCTACCAGATTCCGGCGCTGCTGCGCGAAGGCACCGCGATCGTCGTGTCGCCGCTGATCGCGCTGATGCAGGATCAGGTGGACGCGCTGCGTCAGCTCGGCGTCGAGGCCGCGTTCCTGAACTCGAGCCTCGATGCGATCGCGCAGCGCGAGGTCGAGCGGCGTTTCGCCGGGGGCGAGCTCAAGCTGCTCTACGTCGCTCCGGAGCGGCTGCTGACCGAGCGCTGCCTCGACATGCTCGCGCGGGCGCGCGTTTCACTGTTCGCGATCGACGAAGCGCACTGCGTCTCGCAATGGGGCCACGACTTCCGCCCGGAATACCGGCAGCTGACCCTGCTGCACGAGCGGTTTCCCGAGGTGCCGCGCATCGCGCTCACCGCGACGGCCGATGCGCCGACGCGACGCGAGATCGTCGAGCGGCTCGCGCTCGGCGAGGCGCGGCAGTTCGTCGCGAGCTTCGATCGACCGAACATCCGCTATCGAGTCGTCGAGAAAGACGATCCGCGCCGCCAGCTCCGCGATTTTCTCGCCGCGCACTCGGGCGAGTCGGGCATCGTCTACTGCCTCTCGCGACGCAAGGTCGAGGACACCGCCGAATGGCTGGACGAGCAGGGCATCGCCGCATTGCCCTATCACGCCGGCATGGACGCCGCGCAGCGCACGGCCAACCAGCAGCGCTTCCTGCGCGAGGACGGCATCGTCATGGTCGCCACGATCGCGTTCGGCATGGGCATCGACAAGCCGGACGTGCGCTTCGTCGCGCACCTCGACCTGCCGAAGAGCATGGAAGGTTATTACCAGGAGACCGGCCGCGCCGGGCGCGACGGCTTGCCGGCGGAGGCGTGGCTCTGCTACGGCCTCGGCGATGTCGTCACGCTGGCGCAGCTGATCGCTCAGTCCGAGTCCGGCGAGGAGCGCAAGCGCGTCGAGCGCGGCAAGCTCGACGCGCTGCTCGGCTACGCAGAGACGACCGCGTGCCGGCGCCGCCGCCTGCTGGCGTACTTCGGCGAGACCTGCGATCGCGATTGCGGCAACTGCGACAACTGCCTCGATCCGCCCGAAACCTGGGACGCGACCGTCGTCGCGCAGAAGGCGTTGTCGTGCGTCTACCGCACCGGCCAGCGCTTCGGCGTCGCGCACCTCACCGCCGTGCTGCGCGGCGAGGCCGACGATCGCATCCGCGCGCTGCGCCACGACGTGCTGAGCACGTTCGGCATCGGCGCCGAGCTCGACAAGCGGCAGTGGCGCGGCGTGTTCCGCCAGCTCGTCGCGGCGGGCCTGCTCGCGACGGACGAGGAAGGCTACGGCACGCTGCGCCTCACCGCCGCGAGCCGCGATGTGCTGCGCGGCTCGGCATCGGTGCGCCTGCGCCGCGAAGCCGATCGCGCCGAGCGGCGCCAGGCGCGCAGGAAGGCGCGCGCGGAGCGCACGCACACGAGCCTCGACATCGCGCCGCACGAAGCGCCGCTCTGGGATGCGCTGCGCGATTTACGCGGCCGGCTCGCACGCGAGCAGGGCGTGCCCGCGTACGTGATCTTCCACGACGCGACTCTGCTCGCCATGCTGCGTGCGCGGCCGCGCACGCTCGACGATCTCGCCGCGATCAGCGGCGTCGGCGAGCGCAAGCTCGCGCGATACGGCGAAGCATTTCTTACCGCGCTCGCCTGAGCGCATTGCGCGCGTGCGCGTACGCCGCGCGCATTTGCATATGTAAAGACCGGCGTTTCGCGCGCGGATCGTGTCGCGACTGCGGATGTTTCGGCGTTCTCCTCGTGCGGGAGCGTCCGGACGGTCCGCGGCGCAGTGATCCGGAGAGGCGCAGACGATGAACATGTCTCATGAAATTCGCGCGATGAAGCGGCGCACGCTTGCGCTGTGCGTCGCAGTGCTGTGCGGCGCGGCGATGGCGGAAGACGCCGTTGCGTTCGAGCGGGTGCAACCGGCGGCCGTGGAACCTCGTGTCTACGTGACTTCACTGACGCCGTCCGTGCCCGCCACGCCGTCGAACACGATTCCGGTTTCGAATTGCGAGGACAGCGGGCCCGGCAGCCTGCGCGATGCGGTCGCGAACGCGGTGAGCGGCGACGTGATCGACATGACCGCGCTCACTTGCAGCCGCATCACGCTGACGACCGGTGCCATCGTGATCGGCCAGCACGACCTCGCCTTCGTAGGCCCCGGACGCGAGAACCTGGCCATCGACGCCAGCGGCAGCCCAGGCTACGGCGTGTTCTACGATCTCGGCGGCGGCAACCTCGAGATCAGCCACGTCACCGTGGAGAACGGATCGAAATACCGGCCCGACCACAACGCTCGTGGCGGCTGCATCTATTCCAACGGCAACATCGCGATCGAGCATGCGGTGGTGCAGGGCTGCGGGGCAAGTACAGTCTGGCCGTATTCAGCGCAGGGCGGAGGCGTGTTCTCTTATGGAGAGACCTATCTGCTCGACACGCGCATCGTCGATAACGCCGTCTACAGCCCCGGCAGCTATGCGAGCGGCGCCGGTGTCTATGCCATGGGCGGGTTCGTGGCCAAGTACGCGCAGATCTCGGGCAACGCGGCCCACGCTGCAAACTCGTGGGGCGGCGGTGTGTTCGCCAACGGGCCCGTGTTCGTCAGCTATGGCGAGATCTCGGGCAACGCAGCAAGGAACCGTGCCGGCGCGTCGTTTGCCGACAGCGATGGCAATACGGCGACGATGAGAAACAGCACCGTCTCCGGCAACGTCGCCAGCTCGAAGGTCGGCGGCATCTACGTGCGCCCGGAGCTCTTCATGTACAACTGCACCGTCGCCTTCAACAGCGCGGCGGTCTGGAACAACGGCGCCGGGCAATATTACGGTGCGGGCGTCAACGTGAATGTGGTCTCGACGATCTACAGTTCGATTCTGTCGAACAACACCGTGCCCGGCGTCGGCACACCCGGCGACATCTTCGATCTCAGCGGCAACGCGCTCGGCATCCAGGGGGCCGACAACATCATCATGGAATTCAACATCGGGCTGCCCAACGACACCGACCATGGTGATCCCGGCCTGCTGCCGCTTGCGGACAACGGCGGACCGACGCACACGCACATCCCTACATCCTTCAATGCGCAGGGCTTCGGCGACAACATTCTGAGCCTGCCGTACGACCAGCGCGGCCCGGGATTTCCGCGGCAGACATCGGCGGGCCTCACGGTCGGTGCCTATGAGGCCAACCCCGACATCATCTTCGTGAACGGATTCAACTGAGGAGCATTCCCGCTCGTCGGACATCCTCTCGCTCACGCCCGCCGTCCTGCCTCACGCTGGCGGACGGCCGGACGGGGCGCGGAAAAGAGCGCGGCTTGTCTCAATTCCTGGTGCTTGGGCGTTCTTCGCGTGCAGGCCGGGCACGGTGTCCGGGCACCACGGAGAGAGAAGACATGACCACGCTCGGCACTTCCACCCGCATCGGGGCGCACAGGATGCGCCCCCTGGTGCTGGTACTGACAGGCTTGTTCGCGACGGCGACGCATCCGGAGGCGGCGGTGCTGCCGCCCGGCCTCGACGCGCCGCTGATCTCGCCGCGCATCGTCGCGACGTCGCCGCCGCGGATGACTCCGCACGAGCCGAACACGGTCGCCGTGACCAATTGCGACGACAGCGGCCCCGGCAGCCTGCGCGACATCGCGGAGAACGCGGTCGACGGCGAAACGATCGATCTCACGCAGCTCAACTGCAGCACGATCTCGCTGACGGCCGGCGCCATCATGATCGGCTCGCGCGACATCACGCTGCAGGGACCTGGCCGCGACCGGCTCGCGATCGACGCATCGCAGTCGCCGCCGAGTGCCTTCGGCAACGTGCTGTTCGATCTCGGCGGCGGCTGGCTGGTCGTGGACGGCCTCACGATCAGCGGCGGCCGGAAATACATCAACGACCAGCACGTGAAGGGCGGCTGCATCTACTCCAACGAAAACGTGAAGGTGAAGAATTCCACGATCCGTGGCTGTGCCGCCTCCAGCGGGAGCAATTACGCGGCGCTCGGTGGCGGCGTGTTCACGGCCGGCTTCCTCGATCTCGACCACTCGATCATCGAGGGCAACCAGACGCTCGCCTACGGTAACGGCTACTCGAGCGGCGGCGGCGTATACGCGCTCGGCGGCATCCGCGCGTTGTACAGCGTCGTGTCCGGCAACATCGCGGGACATCTCGGCACGACAGCGACCTTCGGCGGCGGCATCTTCGCGCGGAGCTACGCCGGCATCTTCGAGACCGCCGTCGTGGACAACGCGGCGGTGCGCGCGGGCGGCATGGCGCTCGCGGCCGTCGATACGAATCTCGCATTCGTGTTCCAGAGCACCGTCTCGGGCAACCACGCCGACGACGTGGTCGGCGGCATGTACGCGCGCCAGGCCTTCTATCTCTACAACTCCACGATCGCCAACAACGACGCCAGGCACACGACGCTGCACGGCGATGTCGCGGGCGTCGGCGTGCACTGGAACGCGCTTGCCAACATGGTCATGACCAGCTCGATCATCACCGGCAACACCGCGCAGGATCCGGATGCGTTCGATCTGGGCGGGCCGCCGTCGACGCCGCCCGGCGTCTCGTTCTCGGGCTCGCACAACATTATCACCTTCACCAACCAGCCGCCGCCGGCCGACACCGTGTGGGGACCGGCGTTGCTGGGTCCGCTGACCGACAACGGAGGCCTCACGCCCACGCACGCGCTCGGGCAGGGCAGCGTCGCGATCAACGGCGGCACGTTGCCGAACCTGGGTGTCTTCCCCAACGATCAGCGCGGGGAAGGTTTTCTGCGCTGGGTCGGAAGCGCCGTGGATGCCGGCGCGTTCGAGACCGATCCCGATCGCATCTTCACCACGGGCTTCAACTTCTGATTCGCGCAACGCAAAACGGAGCACCCGCGCAGCACGGCGGGCGCTCCGGATGCGTCGGTTCAGAGTCCGCAGCTCGCAGGCGGCATCGTGGTCCGCGCGAGCGGGATCGTTCCGGTGCGGCCGGCGTTCTCGCCGGTGGTGAAGCGGTAGCTCAGCGTCGCGGCGACACAGCCGTGGAAATCGAGAGTTGCCGTGCCGACCTGCGTCGTCGTCACCGCGTGCGGATCGTCGAAGGCGCCGCCCGTGGTGCGGAAGATGGCAATGTCGTCGATCGAGCTCGCTCCCGGCGTGAAGGCGGACTGCAGCGAGTACCAGCGCTGGCTCGAGCCGCCGCCGATCTGCTGGCCGTTCGTCGCGTAGGTGTACCAGGCCGCGAACAGCGTGTGCGCGACGGGATCGATGTCGAACACGAAGCCCTGTCCCGCCGTTGCGGGGTCGTACCACGCGCCCGAGAGGAAATACGCGCCGGGCGGCGTCGCATTGCCACCCGGTTCGCAGGCGACGTTGTTGCCGAGGCGCGTGAGCGGAATCGAGCCGCTGCGGCCGCTACCGTCGTCGAACGCGTACGTCAGCGTGCCGTGCGTGCAGTCGCTGAACGTGAACGTCGCCTCGCCGACTTCGGTCACGCCGACGATCGGCGGCGCATCGAAATTGCCGCCTTCGGATTGGTAGATCGGCATCGTCGCGGAGTCTGATTCGCTGACCCTGCCCTGCACGCTGTACCAGCGCTGGCCGCCTGCAGCGGTAACGTCGAAGGTGAACCAGCCGCCGAACAGCAGGCCTGCGCCGGGCCCGTAGAGATCGGGCACCACCTGCATCACGACGCCCTGGCCGCTCGTCGCCGGGTTGTACCAGGAGCCGGTTAAACCGGCTTGATTCAGATTCACCGACGCGGCGTTGCCGTTCCAGCGCGCGAGCAGGCTCGTCGCATTCACCGAGCCGAGCCCCGTCGCGAGATCGTAGCCCGGGCCGACCTTGTAGCCCGAGAGGCCGCCCGAGAGTCCGTTCGGCCCCGGCGTGCTGTTGTTGCAGAGGCTCGGCACTGCGAGCGTGCAGTTTGATACGCCGCTGCTCGCGACGGTGATGTCATGAAACACCGACGAGCCTGCGCTCGCTGCGAGCGAATAGAGGCGCGGATTGAGATTGCCCTGCGCCGAGCCGGTTTTCTGATTCAGCAAGGCGGCGATGCCGGCAAAGCTCGGCGCCGATGCGGACGTGCCGCCGCCCAGGATGAACGTGAAGCGGCCGCTTGCGCTGACCGTGCAGGGGCCACCCTGCGCGGCGATGCAGGTAAAGTAGCCTTCTTCGGTGGATGCGTGCAGAGAGACATCCGGCGTATAGCGGCCCGCGCGGCCCGGAACGCCGGGGCCGGTCTGCCAGGACGGCGTCGGAATGTACGCGCTGACGCCGCCGCCGCTTGCAGCGAGCCGCGGATTGCCGCTGCGGTCCAGCGGCTCGTTCCACGCGCCCTCCGGGATGTAGCCGAGCGCGGACAGGAAATCGGCACCGTTGCTGCGCGACCAATACGTATCCGGATCGTCCTTGTCGGCGAATTCGGTGCCGCCGACGCAGGTGACGTGCTGCGAGGAACACAGGATGTTGGTCGTCTCCGGCTCGCCGGGCTGCGGCGCCGCGTCGAGGCTTGCGCAGCCGGCGACGCCCGCATCGCCCGAGGCGACGAACACCGAAATGCCTTCGGCCGCAGCCTGTGCGAAGAAATCGTCGAGCCATCGTGCGACCGCGCTGCTGTTGTCGGCTTCGCAGGAGGCGAAGCTGATGCTGAGTACCTTCGCGGGCACGGGATCGGTATCAATCGCGTAGTCCAGCGCGATGTTGACGCCGTCGACCGAACCCACCGTGTCGCTGATGACGAGCTTGATCGGCGCGTCGGGCGCGACGCTGCCTGCGCGCTGCACGTCGAGCGTCGCTTCGAGCTGGTCGATCAGATCGTCGGCGTCATGGCCGCAGTACGGATCGGAGTCGTCGGCGCACGTGGTCAGCGGAGCGCCCGGATCGGCCCCGTCCGGCGGAATGATGACGGTGGGCTGGCGCGAAGGCAGTGCGGCGAGATCCTGAAAATGCGAGACATCCTGATCGTAGACGCGCGCGCGGCCGACGATCGCGATGGCCTGGCCGCTTCCGCGATAGCCCGCGTCGTACACCGGCCTGACGTTGTAGATCTTCGCGAAGTCGGCCGGGAAGATCGCGTACGAGCAGGTGCTGCCCGAGCAGTTGGATGCCGCCGGATGCGAAGCCGCCGGCGCGAGCGGGCGCGAGCGTGGCGACGACGTGCGCAGCGCCGAGCGGTATCGGATCGTCTCGAGTCCCGAAACGGCCGAGATGGCATCGGCGAGCGTGGCCGGGATCTCGACACCGGTCGCGTTCGCGATGCGCTTGGCGCCACCGGCCCGGTAGTAGCGCAGGTTCGTGCGAAACGCCGACGCAATGGCCGCCGCCGTACCGCTGAAGCGGATGCGCGTGCGGCTGTTCGAGACGCCATCGACGTCGAGCCCCTGCGAGCGCAGCCAGCCGGACACCGCGTCGATGTCGTGCCGCGTCGCGCCGAACCGCTCGCCGATCTCCGTCGGCGTGAGCCAGCGGTGGTAGTTCGTCGACGCCGGATCCTGCTGCTCCTCGAGCAGGCGTTCGAAAGCCTGCTGGCGTTCCGGCGATCGCTTCAGCATGACGACGAGATGAGCGAGCGAAAGGTTGTCCGGCACCGGGCCTTCGTCGGCAGTCGGAGAAATCCAGGCGGCACGCCGCTCGGACAGCGTCACGCGCTGCTCCGGATCGACCGGCTGCACGACACGGTCCGCCGCGGGCGCGGCAGCGAAGGCGTGAGCGCAGAAGAGAAGGGGCGGAACCAGCCCGGCGAGCGGCGTGCGTGCCGCGTGCGACGAGAGGGCGGTTGCTGGCTCAGTGGTCATGAGGCGTCCCTGCGTGGCCGGCGCCGCGGTACGGCCGGGAATCGGGCGGCGAAGCGCAATCGTAGGCGAACCGCCGCAATCAGGTCGTGCCCGCTTGCGCACGTTTCCTGATCAGAGTGTGCCGGGGCGGCGCGCGGTCGAGAAAGCCGAGCGCATGGCACCAGTTCATGACGTGTACGCCTTTCGCGATCTGCTCGTGCTTGATCCGGTCGCGAAGTTCGACCATGCGCGTCCAGTGCACCTTCGGGCGGTAGTGGTGCTCGGCGTGATAGCCGTTGTAGAGCCAGATCCAGTTGTAGAGCTTGTTGTAGGTGCTGACGCCCCAGGCGATCGGCGTGTCGGGATCGCCCTTGAAATGCTCGTAGTAGCCGTTCAGCGAGGACAGCGAATGTCCCAGGTAATAGAACGGCACCAGCGTGAGAAAGGCGCGCCAATCCCAGACGAGGCAGGCGAGATACACGACCACGACGGTCGCGATCTCGATGCGGATCCAGCGCGCGAGGCGGGGATGCCTGTGTTTGAGGCGCGTGTAGCACTCGCCTATGTCATCACGGAAATAGCTGAGGAAGGTGTACGTCCAAGGACTTTCCGGCTTGCCGTCCTTGCCGTGCCGGTAGATCGACAAGGGATCGATCGTGGTGCCGTTCGCGCCGATGCGGTCCATGTTGCCGACGTGGTGGCGCAGGTGAACGTGATGGTAGAACTCCTGCGAGAAGCCGTCGGCGAGCGACAGGATGAAGCTGTAAATGCGATTCAGCACCGGCGAGGCGAAGAACGGATTGTGGATGAAATTGTGGCTGACCGAATTGATGCTCCAGGAAATGCTGATCGAATAGACGACGGCCAGCGGAATCCATACGGCCCAGGGCATCGCATGGAAGCCGAAAAACAGGATCGCGACGAACGCGAGATGGCCGAGGCCGAGCAGGGCCGGAATCGCGTCCCACCGCGTGTGCGCGAAGAACCGGCGCCGGATTGTCAGGGGCTCGGGATTCATGAATCCTTGACCATAACAGCCACGATGGTGCCGGCGTATCTTAGCGCTTCGCGCCGCGGGCCCGAGCCCATGGGGAACGCCTTTCGCACCGCCATCGACCGAATCCTGCCAGCCGCCGCGCTTGCGCTCGCTTTCGTGGCGTCCGGCTGCTCGGTCGCGCCGGTCCCGCGGCCGGACGTCGACACTCCGGCGCAGTGGCGCCATGCGCCCTCGCAGGACACCGCGCTCGGTCCGGCACCGGATCTGCGCGGCTGGTGGCGCGCCTTCGGTGATCCCGATCTCGATCGCCTCGTCGAGCGCGCGCTGAAAGGCAATCTCACGCTGAAGCAGGCGGGCTATCGCATCGCGGCTGCGCGCGCGATGGCGGGACGCGCCGGTGCGGCGTTCGATCCGGAGCTCGGCATGCACACGTTTGCCGAGCCGACGCCGGATTCGAGCGCAAGCTATTTCCAGGTCGGCTTCGACGCGCGATGGGAGCTCGGCTTGTTCGGGCGCGCGGAGAGCACGATGCGCATCGCGGAAGCCGAGCTCGGCTTCGCCGAAAGCGACGCCGAGGCCGCACGCGTCAGCGTCGTCGCCGAGGTCGCGCGCGTCTATGTCGAACTGCGCGCAGCCGAGCGCCGCCTCGATCTGCTCACGCGCATCGCGGAGTCGTCGAAAGCAAAAAGCCAGCTGATCGCAACGCGCGAACGGCTGCGGCTCGCGCGCGCGGCGGACACCGCCGGCAGCGAAGCCGACCACGCATTGGCTGAAGCGGCGCTGGCCGAGCCGCGCCTCGCGATCGAACGCTGCCGGCAGCAGCTCGCCGTGCTGCTCGGCGAAAGCGAGCCGAACGCCGTCGATGTCGATGCGAACGTCGCGCAGCCGCGACTCGATGCGCTGCGCATCGCCACTGCTCCGGCCGATCTCCTGCGCACGCGGCCGGAGATCCGGCGCGCCGAGCTTTCGATCCTGAAAGCCGCCGGCGAGCTCGGCATCGCGCAAGCCGATCTCTATCCGCGCCTCGCGCTCGGCGGATCGCTGACGTATGCCTCGCGCGTCGTCGGCCACAGCAGGCTCGCCGAGACCGACAGCATCGTCACCACCGGCCCGCTGATCGACATTCCGATCTTCGACTGGGGCGCGCGCCGCGCCGTCGTCAGCGCACGGGACGCCGAGCTTCAGGCGGCGGTGGCGGGCTACCGGCAGGCCGTGCTCGAAGGCGTCGCCGAGGTCGAGACGGCGATGGCGACGCTCGAGCGACAGCGCGAGCGCGCGGACGATCTCGCCCGTGCGGTGAGCGCGCTCGAGCGCGGCGAGAACGCGACGGCGACGCTGCGCCGCCTCGGCCTCGCCGACGACGTGGATCGCGAAAACGCGACGACGGCGCTGCTGAAGGCGAAGCTCGAGCTCGGCGAAGCCGAGGCCGCGCGCAATCTCGCGTTCATCGCGTTGTACAAGGCGCTCGGCGGCGCGCCGCTGCCCGAACCGCGGGCGACGCCGCCATGATTCCGCTCGCGCGCAGGACGCTGCTCCACGAATGGCGCCGCTTCCTGCCGTCGGCGCTTGCCGTCGCGTTTTCGGGCCTGCTGCTGCTTGTGCAGGCGGCGCTGGTGTTCGGCATCTTCGAGAGCGCAGCCGTCTACATCACGAAATCCGGCGGCGCTCTCTGGGTCGGTCATCCGGGTACGCAGAGCATCGAGCTCGGCCGGCCGATCCCGAACGACACCGAGATCAAGCTGATGATGGATCCCGACGTCGCGCGCGTCGAAGCGTTCAGCTGGCTGGATGGCGACTGGCGCGGGCCGGCGGATCGCGGCGGCCTGTCGGTGTTCGTCTCCGGCATCGACACGCGTCCGGACGCGATGCTGTTCGCGGAGGTGCTGCCGAAGGATCTCCGCGCCAGGCTCGAGGAGCCCGACGGCGTCATCGTCGATCGCGCGGACCTGCCCAAGCTCGGCCTCGATGTCGGCGGGCAGGCGGTGATCAACGGCCATCGCGTGCGCATCGTCGGCGTCGGCGACGGCCTGCGCGCGCTCGGCGGCGTCAACGTCGTCGCCTCGCTCGCGACGGCGCGCCGGCTCGACGACGATCACGGCGGCGTCGAAGTCGCGTACTACGTCGTCAAGCTGCGCGACGGTGCCGACGCCGACATCGTGCGAGAACGTCTGCAACCGGCCGGATCGACACCGCGTTACGAAGTCTGGACACGCGACGCGTTCGCACGCCGCGCGGTCCTGTACTGGATGTTCGAGACAGGTGCCGGGCTCGGCGTCGTGTTTCTCGCGCTGGTCGTGTTCGCCGTCGGCGCGATCATCACCAGCCAGACACTGATGGGCGCGGTGGCAGGTTCCATCAGCGAATACGCGACGCTGCACGCACTCGGCGTCGGCTTCAGCGACCTGCGCCGCGTCGTGCTGGCGCAGGCAGGCTGGGTGGGCGCGGTGGGGCTTGCGATCGGGCTCGTCGCGGCGCTGCTCGTCGTGCTGCTCGCGATCCATCATGACGTGCCGGCGCAGCTCCACGCCTCGACGGTCATCGCGTGTGCCGCGCTGGTCATGGGTATCGCGCTCGTGTCCGGGCTTGCCGCCGTGCGCACGCTGCGTCACGCCGATCCCGCGCTGCTGCTGCGCTGACGCATGAGCGCTCTCGTCGCCGAATCGCTGCACAAGTCGTTCGTCACGGGCTCCGTGCGCACGGACGTGCTGCGCGGTCTCTCGATCGAGGTCGCGGCCGGCGAGCTGACGCTGGTGTCGGGTCCGTCGGGCTGCGGCAAGTCGACGCTGCTCGCGATTCTGAGCGGACTGCTGCGCCCCGACGCGGGACGCGCCATCGCGCTCGGCCGCGATCTCGCGCAGCTTTCGCCGCGCGAGCTGGAGCGCTTCCGCCTGCATCACACCGGCTTCGTGTTCCAGGGCTTCAATCTATTTCCGGCGCTGGACGCCGTCGAGCAGGTCGCGCTGCCGCTCGGCTACCTCGGACTTCGCGATGACGAAGCGCGGCGGCGCGCCAGCGCGGCGCTCGAGGAAGTCGGCCTCGCCAGCCGCATGCGACTGCGCCCCGCCGAGCTTTCCGGCGGCGAGAAGCAGCGCATCGCGATCGCGCGCGCGCTCGCCAAGTCGCCGCAGCTCGTGTTCGCCGACGAGCCGACCAGCGCCCTCGACGCCGCCAACGGACAGATCGTCATCGACACGCTCCACCGCATCGCGCGCAGCCACGGCGCGACCGTGCTCTGCGTCAGCCACGATCCCCGTCTCGTCGCACACGCCGATCGCGTGCTGACGATGGAGGACGGGAGGATTCTTGCCGATCGGCGGACAGGCGCCTGCATCGAGAAGTCCATGTCGTAAAGCTCAGGGTTCGTCTGCCTGCAGCAGGCTAGAGGCTCCAAGCTGCATTCCCACGTCTTGGGAGTTGCTGGCAGCATTCCAGTCGCTATGCGCAAGATTGGCTAGATATGTTCGCTATCGTGAACAAGTTGTACGACGCACTGCGCCGCCGTGGCAAGAAACCGTCACGTCGCGTGTGTCGTCTCGCGAAGACATGCCGCGACGGAAGGAGGGGAATGCCGTGCCGTGCCGTGTGGTTGGACATCCGGATTCTCATCTCGATGGCTGTTTCCGTCTTTCCAGGCCGCCTGCTCGCCTTCGTGGAACCGCTGTCTCGAGGCAGTGAAGCAACCTTTTCTGTATCGGTCGTGGCCGCATGCCGCCAATCCTCCGCTCCGGGCGTTGACCGTCAAGCACCCGGTTAAATCGGGCTTCTTGAGG
>Ga0182749_1000160_pt1 | contig 74999 bp, 75 predicted proteins | sample eDN3rd37CKraftMG_FD_128875 | JGI IMG/M metagenome (GOLD analysis project Ga0182749, IMG submission 128875) | Enriched Miracle-Growth compost microbial communities from Emeryville, California, USA - eDNA 3rd pass 37_C Kraft MG (version 2) (version 2) ...
CGAATCCCGAATCCCGAATCCCCAACCCCGTCTTCACCCCCATGCGCTATCTCATCTGTCTCCTTGCCGGCGTGCTGATCGGCGCGCTCACCGCGGTCACGGCGGCCAATGTGCTGCAGCAGCGCAACGCCTGGCCGCGGGCGCTCATGACCGTGATGCAGCACGAGCTCGGCCGCGCGCGCGATCTCCTCCATGACGGGCGCTGCGACGCTCCGGAAACCGAGTCGGCGGCGACGCACCTCGAGCTGATGGCCTCCGACATCGAGCCCGCCCTGCTCGCGCCGGGAGCTCGGGACCGCGTGTTCTCGCAGTACGCCGCCGACCTCCGCAAGGCGGTCGGCGCCTTCCGGTCGGCGAGCGGCTGCCCGGCACGCGGCGCGACGCTCACGGACGTGTCCAATGCCTGCGAGGCCTGCCACCGTGACTACAAATAGGCGCGGTTCGGGATCAGGGAGCCGCCTTGCGCTCAATTTCCGTACTGGTTAGTATTGAAATGCTCGCCGACCATAGCGCCCGGACGCGCGGCATCGCACCCGCAAAAGGACCTTGAGCCACATCGCTCGCCTACCGAGCAGTCCCCAACGTCAGGACGAAAAACCCGATGTTTCCGAACACCGCGCGATGGATCGTGCCGCTGGCCGTGCTGCTGGCCGGCTGCTCGATTCCGCCGAAACCGGACACGCTCGCGCTGCGCGAAGCCGCGCCGCTGGCCGGCATCGCCGCCACCGACGGCGCAACCTGGCCCGAGGCCGAATGGTGGAAGCGCTACGGCGACGACCAGCTCGACGCGCTGGAGGCGAAGGCGCTCGAAGGTGCGCCCTCGCTGGATGTGGCCAACGCACGCTTCGCGACCGCTGAAAAAGCCATCAACGTCGCGCGCGCCGACGCCGGCGTCAGCATCGAAGGCAACGCGCAGTACCAGCGCCAGCGGCTCAGCGAAACGGGCCTGATCCCGCCCGCGTTCCTCGGTTTCACCTGGTACAGCCAGGCCGACCTCGGCGTGGCGTTCCGCTACGACTTCGACTTCTGGGGCAAGCACCGCGCCGCGATCGAAGCCGCGCTGGACGAGGCCCGCGCCGCAGAGGCCGAACGCGCCGCCGCGGCGCTGATGCTGACGACGGCGGTCGCCGACGCGTACTTCGGCTGGCAGGCCGACCAGGCGCGCGTTGCGCTGATGGAGCGCTTGACGGCGACGCTTGAACGCAATCTCAGGATCGCGGAGCTGCGCGTGTCGCACGATGTCGATCCGCCCGACGTGCTCTACCAGGCGCGCATCCGCGTCGCCGGTGCGCGCGAGCAGCGCGAGGCATTTGCAGGCTCGGCGCGCATCAAGCTTGCGGCGATCGCCGCGCTGCTCGGCGTGGCTCCGGCCGACCTGCCCGCGCTCGCCGCGAAGCCGCTGCCGGAGGTCACCGGCGGACTGCCGGACGATGCCAGCATCGACCTCCTCGCGCGCCGTCCCGACGTGGCCGCCAGCCGCTGGCGCATCGAGGCGGCGCTGCGGCGCGTCGATCTCGCGCGCGCCGAGTTCTGTCCGGATGTCAGCCTCAGCGCGCTGATCGGCCTGTCCTCCATCGACATGGACAAGCTCTTCACCGCGGGCAGCCGGGTGGCCAACGTCGCGCCGGCGATTCACCTGCCGATCTTCGAGAGCGGCCGCCTCGAGGCGCGCTTCGGCGCGTCGCAGGCACAGCTCGAAGCCGCCGCGGCGGAGTATGACGAGACCGTCGTCTCCGCCGCGCACGAAGTCGCGACGCAGGCGCTGACTGCGCAGCAGATCGAGGCCCGCCGGCGCGAGCGCGCGACGCAGGTCGCCGCGAGCCGGTCGCTCCAGCAGACCGCCGATGCGCGCTCGCGGCAGGGCATCGGCGACGACCGTGCCGTGATCGCGGCCGAAGCCGAAGTCATCCAGCAGCAGGACGCCGCCATTGCGCTGCACGCGCAGGCGGTCTCGACGGAGATCGCGCTGATCAAGGCGCTCGGCGGCGGTTACCGCTTCGCCGGCGTGGATGGCTCGCCCGACTCGACGCCCGTCCCCGACCCACGCTCCCCGTAAATCAACACACCCAGCGAGCTCCGATGAGCGATCAGGACTACGCAACCGGAAACACCCACGCCACCGGCAACGGGAATGGCAATGGCAAGCGCCGCAGGATCCTGCTGGTGATCGCAGCCGTGTTCGCCCTGGCCGGCGTCGGCTGGTACCTGCTTTACCTGTTCGTGTTCTCGCTGCGCGAAACGACGGACGACGCCTACGTGAGCGGCAATCAGGTCAGCGTGTCCTCGCAGGTCGCGGGCACGGTGATCGCCGTGCTCGCCGACGACACGCAGCTCGTGAAGGCCGGCCAGGTGCTGGTGAAGCTCGATCCGACCGACAGCGAAGTCGCGCTCGCGAAGGCGAAGAGCGCGCTCGCCAACGCGGTGCGCCAGGTGCGCCAGCAGACCGAGATGGCATCGCAGTACGATGCCGCCATCGCGAGCCGCAGGATCGAGCTCGCCCAAGCGGAATCCGATCTCGCGCGCCGCCAGCCGCTGCTGGCCGAGAAGGCGATCGCGCCCGAGGAGGTCGCGCACGCGCGGGAAGCCGTGCGCAACGCGCGGAACGCGCTCGAGCAGGTGCTGCGCCAGAGCGCGGCCGCGCACGCGCTCGTCGACGGCACTTCCGTCGCCGAGAATCCGGCCGTGATGCAGGCCAAGGCCGCGTTCCGCGAAGCGTGGATCAACGCCGAGCGCAACGCGATCGTCGCGCCCGTCAGCGGCTACGTCGCGCAGCGCGCCGTGCAGGTCGGCAGCCGCGTCCAGCCCGGACAGCCGCTGATGACGATCATTCCCCTGCACGATCTCTGGGTAGACGCCAACTTCAAGGAGAGCCAGCTGCGCAACATCCGCATCGGCCAGCCGGTGGAGATCGAGAGCGATCTCTACGGCGGCGACGTGGAATTCCACGGCAAGGTCGTCGGCCTCGCGCCCGGCACCGGCGCCGCGTTCGCGCTGCTGCCGCCGCAGAACGCATCGGGCAACTGGATCAAGGTCGTACAGCGCGTGCCGGTGCGCATCTCGCTCGATCCGAAGGAGCTCGACAAGCACCCGCTGCGCGTCGGCCTCTCGACCGCCGTCACGGTCGACACGCATGAGCGCGGCGGCCGTGTGCTCGCCGAAGCACCGGCCAACGCGGCGATCGCCGAGACCAACGTATACGCCAGCGACTTCGCCAAGGCCGAGCTCGAAGCCGACGCGATCGTGCGCGCAAACCTCGCCAAGGCGAACTGATCCGCCGTCATGGCCGACACGCAGGCAAAGCCCCTGCCGCCGCTGCACGGCGCGCCGCTCGCGCTGCTGACGGTCGCCGTCGCCTTCGCGACGTTCATGGAAGTGCTGGACATCACGATCGTCAACGTGTCGGTGCCGCACATCGCCGGCAGCCTCGGCGTGAGCCCGCAGGAAGGCACCTGGGCGATCAGCTCGTACTCGCTGGCGAGCGCGATCATGCAGCCGCTGTCGGGCTGGATCGGCCGCCGCTTCGGCGAGGTGCGCAGCTTCTGCGCCTCAGCCCTGCTGTTCGTCGCGATGTCGACGCTGTGCGGTCTCGCCACCAGCATGCCGATGCTGGTCATCGGCCGCCTGCTGCAGGGTGCGGGCTCGGGCCCGATGGTCGCGCTGTCGCTTTCGCTGCTGCTCAACAACTACCCCAACGAGAAGAAGGGCCTCGCGCTCGCGCTGTGGGCGATGACCGTCGTCGTGGCGCCGATCTTCGGTCCGATCCTCGGCGGCTACATCACGGACAACTATTCGTGGCCGTGGATCTTCTACATCAACGTGCCGGTCGGCCTGCTCGCGGTGCTGATCACTTGGACGCTGCTCAGCAGCCGCGAATCGGCCACCGTCAAGGCGCCGATCGACATGATCGGCCTCGCCCTGCTCGTCATCGGTGTCGGCTGCCTGCAGTTCATGCTGGACAACGGCAACGACAAGGACTGGTTCTCCTCGCCGCTGATCACGACGCTTGGCATCATCGCGCTGGTCTGCCTCACGTTCTTCGTCGCCTGGGAGCTGACCGAGCGGCATCCCGTCGTCGACCTGACGCTGTTCCGCTCGCGCAACTTCGCGATCGGCGTCATCGCGATGGCGCTCGGCATGACGGCGTTCTTCGGCATCAACGTCATCTATCCACTCTGGCTGCAGACGGTCGTCGGGTACACGGCGTCGTGGGCGGGCTATGCGACCGCACCGGTCGGCATTCTCGCGTTCGTGATGTCGCCGATCATCGGACGCAACATCCAGCGGCTGGAGCTGCGCTCGGTGGTGACGTTCTCGTTCCTCGTGTTCGCGGGGACGTCGTACTGGTTCTCGACGTTTCCGGTCGATACCTCGTTCTGGCAGTTCGTGCTGCCGCGCTTCTTGATGGGCATCGGCATCCCGTGCTTCTTCATCCCGCTGAACCAGGTCATCCTGTCGGGGCTCAAGCCGCACGAGATCGCCTCGGCATCGGGGCTCTCCAATTTCTTCCGCACGATCGCGGCGAGCATTTCGACCGCCGTGACCGTGACGATGTGGCAGCACCGCGGCGACTTCCACCACGCAACGCTGGCCGAGCACATCACGGCGGCCAGTCCGTCCACGCAGCAGTTCGTGGACGGCCTCCGCACGCTGGGAACAGCCGGCAACGCGCCCTGGGCGATGATAGAAAACATCGTCAACCGCGAAGCGTTCACGCTTGCGGTCAATGACGTGTTCCTGCTTTACGCAGCGCTGTTCGTCGTGATGATCCCGGTGGTGTGGCTCGCGCGGCCGCCGTTCGGCAACGTCGGGCCAGCCGCGGCGCACTGATCAGCCGGCGGTCGCCTCGGCCGCGGCGATCGGCGCGCGGGCATCGGCCGACGAGGACGCCGTCGCCGTCGCGCGCCGCTGCTCGAAGCGGGCTGCCAGCCGCCGCCCTAGCCGGATTCCCGGCTGCTCGACGAAGCGGAACACCAGCACCGCGGCAATCAGCGTGAGCACGAGATTCGCAAGGAGGTACACCGCGAGGTGCTGCGTGCGCCAGGCCGATTCGGCCGGCTGGCGCATCAGCCAGAGATACACGGGCTGGAACACGATCGGATGGAACAGATAGATCGAATAGCTGATGCGCCCGAGCCAGTCGGTGAGCCGCGTCTCGATGCGCAGCACCGTCGTGCCGGCGATGAAGACGGCGAACGCGATCGCGTAAGGCACGGCGTAGTTGAACGGCTTGTGGATCGCCAGCACAACCACTGCCGGCAGCACGGCGACGTAGAAAATCGCCAGTCCGCGCAGCGCCAGCCCGGCCAGCCGATCCGGTGCGCTGTCCGAGCGGACGAGCCGGAACAATGCGCCGCACAGCATGACCGAAAGATTGAGCAGCCAGAACGAGGCGCCGACGCTGATGACTGGAGTTCCCAGCCAGCGCATGAACATCGCGAACGTGTGCGCGGCCGCCAGCGCGACGGACAGCAGCGCGATCCGACGCGCGGAGAAGAGGCTCCGGCAGAGCAGCAGCGCGACGCAGAGCGCGTAGAACGCGAGCTCCACCGTCAGCGTCCAGTAGACGCCCTCGGCGGGACGCAAGCCGAAGATGTCCTGCGTCAGCGTCAGGTTCGCGGCGAGCTCGGCCGCCGTGAACGGCTGGCCGACGAGCCAATAGAACACGAAAGCCGCGAGCGGCACCGACAGCCAGTACGCCGGATAGATGCGGAACAGGCGCCGGACCGCGAAGCCGAGGACGGGCGCGGCGCTGTCGCGGCGGATGCTGAAGGGAATGACGAAGCCGCTGATCAGGAAGAACACGACGACACCGATGCGGCCGATGTCGATCTCCGAGACGAAATCGTTGAGCCAGCGCACGTGTGCGGCAGTCTCGTGGCTCAGGGCACGATAGCTGTTGGCGACATGCAGCCACAGCACCAGCAGCGCGGCGATGCCGCGCAGCGCATCGATGTAGCGCAGGCGGGAACCGGCCGCGACGCTCGGCGCCGGTTCGGTGTGGACGTGCTCCCTCATGCTCCGCGTCGGGCCCGAAACGAACGGGCATACTCGCGGATAGGTACCGTCTTCTGCAAGCGCCCGACGCTGCCGCGGCGCGCGAGCGGATCAGGCTCGCGCGCCGCGACGCTCGGCGCTTAGTCGCGTTCCCACGGCGCGTGGGGCCGGTTCTCCTCGCCGGGCTTGCCGCCGCTTGCGCCCGCCTCGGCGGGCGCGATATCCGGAACGGTGATTTCCGGCAGGTTCTTCGCACGCAGCGCCGCGTTCGTCTTGGCGAGATCGTCCTCGCGCAGCTTCGCGAACTCCTGCTTCACGTCGCCGAGCTCACGATTCAGCGCATCGATGCGCGCAAGCTGGTAGTCGGACGGCTTGCCGTCGTAGGACATGATCGCGCCATAGAGCGTGTCGGTGTGCTCGCGCAGGCGTTCCTCGCCCGTGATCGCCCCGCCTTCCTTCGTCGCGACGATCTTCTTGCGGATGTCGTCGGCCTTCGACGACAGCGCCTCGAGCTGCTTGCGCGTGACGTCGTTCCCGGGAAGCTGGCCGGCCGCGGCATCGGCCTGCGCGCGCACCGCGTTGATCTGGTCGACGAGGCTGCTCATGTCGCCGAACAGTGCGCGCACGCGCATCGCCGCATCGTATTGGGCGCGGCGATCCTCAACGGAGAACGCGACGCGACGGTCGAGGCCGACGTCGATCTTCGTCTCGTAGATCTCCTTGCCCTTCGTCATGCGCACGGTGTACGTGCCGGGCGGCACGCGCGGGCCTTGCGTCGAGTTGTACGCGATCTGCGCCGCCGGCGGCACGCGCGGCGGCTTGGCACGCATCGACCAGGTCACGCGGTTGATGCCGCGGCGCACGCTGGCCGGGACCGTGTCGATGACTTCGCCCTTGCCGTCGAGGATGTCGATCTTGAGCTTGCCGAACAGATGACGGCTCTTCTGGTAGTAGACGATCTCGGCACCGTTCGGCGGATTGGGGCCACTGAAGGACGCGTCGCCTTCGGGCCAGCCGCCGAACGCGCTGATGCGCTGCTGGATCGGGCGCGTCGGCAGGAACGCGGCCTCGCTCGCGAGCGTCTTCGCGTCGAGCGCACGCAGTGGCGTCAGGTCGTCGATAATCCAGATGCCGCGGCCGTGCGTGGCGAGCACGAGCGAGGCATCGCGGTCCTGGAACGCCATGTCGCGCACGGCGACGGAGGGGAAATCGCTGCCCTTGAACTCCGCCCATGTCGCGCCGCCGTCGATCGAGATCCAGAGGCCGAACTCGGTGCCCGCGTAGAGCAGGTTCGGCTTTACCGTGTCCTGCTTGATCACGTGCACGTAGCCGCGCAGGCCCTTCGCGTCCTTCGGCGAGACGAGCGCCGTCCACGACTTGCCGTAGTCGCTCGTCCTGTAGATGTACGGCGCCATGTCGCCGAAGGTGTGGCGATCGAACGCGACGAAGGCGGCGCCGGCGTCGAAACTGCCGGCCTGCACCCACGACACCCATGAGTGCTCGGGCACGCCGCGCACGTTGCCGACGACGTTGCTCCAGCTTTTGCCGCCGTCGCGCGTGACCTGCACGTTGCCGTCGTCGGTGCCGACCCAGATCAGGCCCGCCTGCTTCGGCGATTCGCTGATCGAATAGATCGTCGTGTGCATCTCGGCCGCCGAGTTGTCGACGGTGACGCCGCCCGATTCCTCCTGTTTCTGCTTCTTCGGATCGTTGGTGGTGAGGTCGGGCGAGATGCGCTCCCAGCTCTGGCCGTGGTCGCGCGAACGGAACAGGAACTGCGCGCCGATGTAGATCGTGCCTTTTTCGTTCGGCGAGAGCGCGATCGGCGTGTTCCAGTTGTAGCGGAGCTTCTCGTTGTAGTCCGGCAGCGGCTGGATCGCGCGGTACTCGTGCGTCTTCCGGTTCACGCGGCCGATGTTGCCGCCCTGGTACTCGGCATAGATGTAGTCGGGATCGGAAGGATCCTCGAACATCCAGAAGCCGTCGCCGCCGAACATGTTCTCCCAGCGCGAGTTCGTGATGCCGCCCGGATACTGGCTGTCGCCGACCCACGAGCTGTTGTCCTGCAGGCCGCCGTAGACGTGGAACGGGTCGGCCTGGTCGATCGAGACATGATAGAACTGCGACACCGGCAGGTTGTTCTGCTTCCACCACTTGTTGCCGCCGTCGTAGGACTGCCACAGGCCGCCGTCGTCGCCGGCGATGACGTGCTGGGTGTTGGTCGGGTCGATCCAGACGTCGTGATGATCGCCGTGCGTGCCGCCGCCGACATTGGCGAAGCTCTTGCCGCCGTCGAGGCTCTGGATCAGGAAGAGGTCCGGCTTGAAGAGCCGGTCCGGGTTCTTCGGATCGACGATGAGATTGGCGAAATAGAACGGGCGCCACACCATCATCTGGCTCTTGTCGCGCTCGTTCCAGGTCTTGCCGCCGTCGTCGGAGCGGAACAGCGCCGAATCGGTCGATTCGACGAAGGCGTAGACGATGTTCCCGTCGGAAGGCGCGACGGCCACCGCGATACGGCCGTAGGGCTTCTTCGGAAAGCCCTGGTTCGCGACGTCGGTGATTTCGGTCCAGGAGCGGCCGCCGTCGGCCGACCGGTAGAGGCCGCTGCCCGACGGCTTGTCCGCCGATTCACCGCCGGAGCGGAACGTCCAGCCCTTGCGGCGGAAATCCCAAAGCGCGGCGAAGATCACGTCCGGATTCTTCGGATCGAGGCTGATCGACGAGCAGCCGGTGGAGAGATTGCTGCCCTTGAGGACCTGCGACCAGGTCTTGCCGCCGTCGCTCGTCTTGTAGAGGCCGCGATCCGGCGAGTCGCTCCAGAGCTTGCCCGGAACGCAGGCATAGACGGTGTTGCCGTCCGAGGGATCGACGAGGATCTTCGCGATGCGCTCGGAGTTGCGCAGGCCCATGTGGGTCCAGGTCTCGCCGCCATCGGTCGACTTGTAGATACCGTCGCCGATCGAGACGGAATTGCGCGTCCACGATTCACCCGTGCCGACCCAGATCGTGTCGTGGTTCGAAGGATCGATCGCGATCGAGCCGATGGACTGCACCGGCTGCTTGTCGAACACGGATTTGAACGTCGTGCCGGAATCGGTGGACTTCCACACGCCGCCCGAGGCGGCGCCGATCATCAGCGTGGTCTTGCCGTCCTTGCCGGGCACGGCGGCGACCGCGGAGATGCGGCCGCTCATCGCGGCCGAGCCGATGTTGCGCGCGCCGAGCCCGGAAACGACACCGGCGTCGAAGCGCGGTGCGGGCGCATCGGCGCCGAACGCCGCGCCGCACGCAGCCGCGGCGACGGCCGCGAGCGTGGAAAGCAGGGTCCTGCGGACGGTCAACGTCATCGTGCGATTCTCCGTGCTCATTTTCCCGCTCCCGTCTTGGCTGCCGGAAAGGCGAACAGGCTGTCGTCCATCGCGACATTGGCCTCCGCGTGCTCGATCGTGGTCTGCTGGCGGTTGCTGTCGCCCTTGGTCTCGGTCGACATCGAGAACGGGAAGTACACGCCGGCGACTTCCTCGTAGTCGCCGTAGTCGGTGACGCTTTCCACCTGCGTGCCGCGCACGTGGCGCTGCGAGACCGTGCGGATCTCGAGGAAATGGTCGGGATCGAGGTAGACGTACTGGACGTCGCCGTTCTTCAGCGTGACCTTGAGCTTGTGTGCCTCGGTGCCGTCGACATCCTCGGTGCCGAGATATTCGATCTGCGCGCCACGTTCCCTGGCGCCGATCAGCGCGCCGGCGATGGGCGCGTCGTCGGCGAGCGCCTTCGCATCGTCGGCCGACATCTTTTCAGGATCCTTGCGGCCCTGGAACGGCGAGATCTGCCAGGCCTCGTGGCCGTCCCAGGCCTGCACGGCGGTCAGGCCCTGTATGCTCGCCTCGCTGCGCACCTTGTCCGGCGCCTTCTGGTACGTCGTCAGCGACAGCTCGAACTGGCCGCCGAACAATAGCTTGCCTTCGGACTTCAGCGTCTTGATCGCCGCCACCTTGTCGGCGCCGCCGCGCGCGGCGAGGTTCTTCGCGAGCAGCTCGTCGACCGTCTCTGCGTGCGCCGCCGCGATCGCGAACGGAGCCAGCAGGCACAACACCCATCGAATGCGCATGGACGTCTCCCGGTGAATGGCGAACCGGATCCCCCGCGGCACATCCGGCACGCCTGCAAGACAAGAACAGGAGGAAGATTAACGACCGTCCGTCATCCTAGCGATGGGACGAAAGTCATGCCACGGACGGAGGCATTCGTGCAGGCAGCCGAGCGCCGTCAGAGGCTGACGCGGCCGCGCAGGATATCCAGGAACATGACCCAGTCGCCCGCGAGGCTGTAGAGCGGGTGCTTGAACGTCGCGGGGCGATTCTTCTCGAAGAAGAAATGGCCCATCCACGCGAAACCGTAGCCGACGATCGGCGCCGCGATCAGCCAGCGCGCATCCCGGCTCAGCACCGCGACCACGAGAACCACGATCACGAGAAGGCTGCCGGCGAAATGCAGGCGGCGGCACACCGGGTGCGCGTGCTCGGACAGATAGAACGGATAGAACTCGCGAAAGCTGGCGTAGCGTCTCATGTGGCGCACTCCGCCGATGACAGGACCGCGCGCTAGCGTTCCGGCAGCGGAATGAACTCCGTCTCGCCCGGTATCTGCCCGAAACGCTGCTCGGCCCACTGCGCCTTGGCGCGCTCGATGCGATCCGGGCTCGACGCGACGAAATTCCACCACAAGAGGCGCTCGCCATCGAGCGGCGCGCCGCCGCAGATCAGCACCCGGCCCGCCGTCTTCGCGGCAAGCGCGACCTCGCTGCCGCCGGCGAGCACGTGCATGTGACCCTGCGCGATCGGCGCGCCGTCGAGCGCGAATTCGCCGTCGATCGGATATACCGCGCGCTCGGCATGCTCGGCCGGCACGCCAATCCGCGCACCCGCGGCGAAGCGCGCATCGACATACAAGGTCGGCGAATACACGCGGACGGGCGACTCCATGCCGAACGCGGTGCCTGCAATGACGCGCAGCCTGACGCCGCCGCGCTCGTCTTCCGGCAGCGCGGCCGCATCGTGATGCTGGAAGCCGGGCTCGGCATCCTCACTCGCGAGCGGCAGCGCCAGCCAGGTCTGCACGCCGTGCAATCGATGGCCGGCCGCACGCTCTTCGGCGGGCGTGCGCTCCGAATGCACGATGCCGCGCCCGGCCGTCATCCAGTTGACATCACCGGGCCGGATCACCTGATCGTAGCCGAGGCTGTCGCGATGCCGGATCGCGCCTTCGTAGAGATACGTGACCGTCGCGAGTCCGATGTGCGGATGAGGCCGCACGTCCATGCCGTTGCCGGGAGCGAGGTCGACCGGGCCGAAGTGATCGAAAAACACGAACGGCCCGACCTGGCGCCGCAGCCGGAACGGCAGCAGCCGCCGCACGACGAAGCCGCCGCCGAGATCGTGGAGCCTGGGCTCGATGGAGAGACCGGATTCGCGCTGCACGCTGCCATCATGCCATCGCCGTGCCGAGCGCGCATAAAAAAGGCCGCGGCGATGGGCCGCGGCCTCGATTGCGAGCGGGAAGCAGTTTCAGACCGCCGTCACGTCCTCCGCCTGCAAGCCCTTCTGGCCCTGCACGACGCGGAAGCTGACCTTCTGCCCCTCCTGAAGCGTACGGAAGCCGGTGCCGCTGATCGCACGGAAATGCACGAACACGTCCGGCCCGTTGTCACGGCTGATGAAGCCGAAGCCCTTGCTCTCGTTGAACCACTTGACGGTTCCGATCTGACGATCCGACATGGAACTCTCCACAGATTGAACTGGACTGTACTGCTCACGCCGGTGCCGGCGTGTCGAACACTGGGTGTGCAGGTGTACGTGAAGCGACGTAGCGGATCGGCGATCGGCGCTGCATCGGGTCACAGCAGCGGGTGACCGTGCAAACACAGCGGCGGCAGTGTACCTGAACGTTTTTCGACTGGCGACAGCCGGGACGCCTGTCAAGTGCCGTCCGGCCGACCCCTCTGGGGGGCGGTCAGTAGGCGCGCACGGAGTCGGGCGGATCGCGCAGGAACGCCGCCCAGTCGGCGGCCAGCGTGCCGAGTCCGCCGGGATAGCGGCCGTCCAGCACCCTCTCGGCCGCCACCGGAGCGCAGGGCTGCTCCTGCTGCCGCAGGAGCACCTCGCGCATGGCGGCGATGGCGCCCGGGTCCCGCATGAGGACGGCGACCAGCGCGTACGCCCGCAGATACCGGCGGTCGCGATCGGCCGTATAGAAATCCTGTCCCGACAGGGCCAGCAGCTCGACGAGATCATCGGCGCCGTTGGCGGTCGGCGCCGCTCCTGCGAGGCTGCGCCGGTCCGCGGCGAGATCGATCTGTCCGCCCATGCCGGCGGCGCGGTAATGCCTGAAATATTCGGCGAGCCCTTCGTTGAGCACGACGGGGAGATTGCCGATCAGCTCGTGGATCAGGGCGTGCGCGATCTCGTGGCGCAGGATCGCGAAAGCAAGCTCGTCATCGGCCTGCCTCCGCACGTAGATCGTGCGCCGCTGCGGCACATAGGCGCCGGTCGACGCGGCGAGCACGCCGCTGCCAACGAGCCGGGCGTACGCCGCTTTGTCGCCGACGAACACGATGCGCAGCACGAGATCCGCAGGTCCGTCGATGCCGAACGCGTCGTGGAACACGCGCTGCACCGCCAGCGCGTCGACGATCGCGCGGCGCTGCAGGTCCGATGGCAAATTGCCATCGTAGCCGCTCGCCTCGATGCGGATCGGCTCGAGCCCGCCGACCTCCAGCACGCGGTGCTGACTCACTGCACCCGATGGCGACTGGTCCGAGTAGTGCGTCACTCCTGCCGCGTCGACCCAGCGATGGATCGCGAGCGCGGGCCTCTTCGCGGGCTCCGCCTTTTTCGCAAGGCACGCCGCCGAGACCGGCGCCGCGTGCTGCTCGGCGATTGCCTTCTCGGCCTCCGGATCGGCATACGGCGGCGCTGCCGGCGCCGCGGTGACGACGGGCGCAGGCGACGCGGGCAAGGCCGTCTGCGATGCGGCCGGAGCGGACTGCGAGCGCTCGTGGCAACCGGACGCGAGGACCACAGCGGCGATCGCCACCACCGGAAACAGCGTTCGCATCACGCGGATCACAGGCAGGCTCATGTCGGATCGGTCACGAGCGACTTGCTGGAGTCGGGCACGTCTGGATCGCCTCGTGGCGCTCCTGCTTCAGCTCCGAGCGCAGCAGCCGCACGAGGTAGGCAAGGATGGCGACGTTGACCGCGAACGCGGCGAGTTTCAGCGCTGCGAAATGCGTGACGACTTCCCAGAGCTCCACGGGGATCAGAAGCCCTGTGGTGATCGAGGTCAGGTACTTCGCCCAGCGCGCGTCACGCCAGAGCCCGATGCCCTCGGTCGCATAGAGCGCCGAGTACACGCTTGCGATGCCGGCGCCGACATCGAGCGCGTGCGCGCTCAGGCCGAGCAGCGCCCGCGCGGCACGGACTATACCTTCGTGGCCTGTCGCGATCGGCAGCGCGGCCAGCCAGGCGGCGACGCGCGCCGCTTCGGCGGGCTGTTCCAGTCGCAGTACCTCGAAGGCGACGATGCCGAGCACGGCCGCCTTGGCGAACTTGAACGCTGCGATGAGCGCGAGCGTGCGCGGAGCGTGCGGGTGCCGATGCATGCGACAGACGATACCCGAACGGCCGCTGCACGTACCGGAACCCGTCACTACCCGGATTTGGTCAGGGTTAATCGGCGCTGATTAGTTTCAGAGGGACCTGGGGCAAGGGCGCCCCGATGGAGGATACTGCCATGATGACTACCCGCGTCATTTGCGGCGTCGTCGCCGCGGCGCTCTGCTCGCTCGGTGCGCAGGCGCAGCAGGTCGACGAACGCACCACCACGACCTACGACACCGAGTACGGGCAGCTCACCGTCCATTCCGGACAACCGGGACCGCGCACGTACGCGCCGCCGCCGCCGTTCGATCAGCTTGCCCAGGGCAAGGCCTACATCACGACCGCCGACGCGGAAGCCTACGACCTGCTCGCGAACGATTACATCTATGCCGACGGCAATCGCGACGGGCGCATCTCGCGTTCCGAGTACGAGCGCTGGGCGCGGTCGCCGCGCTGAAGCCGCCGCCGGGGCTTCGCGCGAGCCTGACCGGGCACTCACCGGCTCCAGTAGCCGACCCTCACCGTCGCTGCCGGCCTGACCGGGGCCGGCAGCGGGCGCACGGGCGGCGGGTACGTCCAGTAACCCGCGACCCACACCCGCCGCACACCGATCCACTGCCAGTGTCCCGGCACGAAGACGCGGACGGGCTGAACGACGACGTGCCGCACCGGCGGCGGCGGAAAGCCGATCGACACGCCGACCACGGTGTGGGCCGACACGCTGGATGACAACGCGAGGCCGGCGCCGAAGACGCAGGCCAAGGCAAGACTCCGCGACACTCCTCCGATCGACCAGACCGACCGATGATCGGAGAAACGCACATAGCCGGCGGACGTTGACGCGACACACGGGTTTGTCTACCACGGCCCGCGCGCATCGGCCGATCCGCTATGCTTCGACGCCCCGCTGTTTCGAATGGAGGATTTCGAGATGTTCCTGTGCCGTACCCTGCTTGTCGTGCTCTCGACGCTGCCGCTCGCAGCCGCCGTTCGCGCGGCGGAGGCTCCGAAACCCGCGCTGGCGAATGCGGCCCAATCGGCTGCGCCCACGGCGCCGGCAACACCCAAACCTTCCCGTTTCGATCAGATCGACACGAACCACGACGGCTTCATTACGCGCGACGAGTTCATGGCGTCCGAAGAGAAGCGGTTCGACGAGTTCGATTCCAACCACGACAAGAAGATCGACGCGAAGGAGATCGCGAGCTCGCCGCCGCTGATGGAGCGCAACCTGCGCACGGCCGAGCGCATGGTCAAACAGTGGGACACGAACGACGACGGTGTCGTCACCGCCGACGAATACCGTCAGTCCGCCGAGAAGCGCTTCGCGCAGCAGGACAAAGAGGGCACCGGCAAGATCGCGCGGCGTGTGCCGGGCGCCGCCGCGCAACGCGATGCGAAGCCGCCGCAGGCGAAGCAGCCGGTGCCTCCGGCCAAGACACAACCGGTTGGCAAGGATTCGGAAAAGAAGTAAGACCGGATCCGGTGCCCGGAAAAACGAAAACCGCCGGCAGGCCGCCGGCGGTTTTTCGTTTCATGCGAGCGGGGAACTCAGTGCCCGCGATGCCTGCCGCGGTGGTTCCAGATGCGATGGTGGTTCCAGTGACCACGATCGTGCCCGCGGTGATGGTAATGCCGGTCGCTGTAGTAGATGCCGAATCCGACCGACGGTCCGTAGTAGTACGGATAGTAGTAGCTCGGATAGTAGCTGGTGCCGTAATAATCGGTACCGTAATACGCGTCGCCGTAATACCCGTCTGAGCGGACGTAACCCGGCTCGTAGACGCAGCCGGCCAGCAACAACGTACCTGCCACCAGAGCGGTTTTGATCAGTGCTTTCATGGCGACACTCCGCAAGTGGGATCGTATGGCCCAAGCTACGCCGTGCCGGTGAATCCGCGCTGAGCCTTTCCGGGTGGCTCGAGCGCTGCGCATTCACTCGCCAGTCGAAATCGGCTCGCTGGCGGGAGCGGCTTGCAGCCACGCATCGAGATAGCGGCCGCGCGCGCGTTTTTCCAGGCGCGCGATCGCCCGCGTGAATGCATAGAAACGACTCCATTCACGATCGGCCTGAACGAAAAGATTTGCAAACGCCGGCACCCAGCGGTCGTACAGGCCGAACGGCACGAGCCGGGCGTTGTTGATCGGTTGCGCGACCCAGGGGTCGTATCGCGAATCGCCGCGCCATTCCGTATCGCGAAGGCGGCGATAGCGCTCGCGAAAAGCTTCAATCTCGCGCTGCTTGGCTGCGCGCATGTCGGCCTCTCCGAGCTCGCGGGCGTAAAGCGCACGCAGTCGCTCGCGCAGGTCCAGCACGAGCGCGACGAACGCGTCATCGCGGGCGTCCCGGCTGGCATCTGCCGGCGGCAGACCGCGCGCCGCGCGCCATTCGCGCAATCCTTCGCGCTGGACGAAGGTGGCGAAGGACTCGTTGAAGGCCGTGTCGTCCGCGACGTATATGAGCTGATGCGCGAGCTCGTGAAAGATCACACCGTCGAGCGCGTCGTCGTCCCAGCGCAGCATGCTGCTCAGAATCGGATCAGCGAACCAGCCGAGCGTCGAGTAGGCCGCGGCGCCTTCGATCGCCGTATCGTCGCCCTTGGCGGCGAGCCGCGCCGCTTCGCGTTCGGCGCGCGCCTTGTCGAAGAAGCCGAGATAGGCCACGCAGCCGGCGAACGGAAAGCAGTGGGTCACCGGGTCCACCGAAAACTCCGGAGTCGCGAACACGTTCCAGGTGACGTACGGCCGGCCGAGATCGACGTAGCTTGTATAGCTCCGGTTACGTGGAAGGCCGAGACGATCCGAGGCGAAGCGCCGTGCATCGCGCGCCTGCGCGAGCCGCGCTCGCAGCACCGGATCGGCGCTCCCGTCCTCGACGATCCTATCGATCGGCCTGCGCTCGGCAAGCAGGGTCGCCTGGCCGTGCGCCACGTGCGCGTAGTAGCGCAAGCCGCCGCACGCGGTCGAGAGCAGCGACAGCGCCGCCATGACGAGCAGACGCGCCGCCTGAAGCGCGAGACGGTGTCGATCGCGGAGCTCCGCGTCGGCGTACGAAACGCGGCGGGCAGCGCCGGACTTCGTCAACGCAGTCGCGCAAATGCGGCGCGCGCGCATCACATCAGAGGCTGCGTCCGTCAAACGGGACGATCTTCAGCGACGCGAGATCGACGTCGGGGAAGCAGCGCACGTTCATCGCCGCCATCACGTTCCCCTTCCCGTCCGTGCCGAAGCCGAACGGCGCGACGCCGCAGGTCGGGCAGAACCGATGCTTGATGCGGTGCTTGTTGAACGTGTACGTCGCGAGGTCCGACTCGGGCGTCGAGAGGTGCAGGTTCTCGCGCGGCACGAACCAGAACAGATAGCCGCGCTTGGTGCAGATCGAGCAGTTGCACTCGATGACCTGGCCGATCTCGCCGTCGACCTCGAACTCGACCTTTCCGCAATGGCAGCCGCCCTTGTAGCGCATGATGTCGATTCCGCAATAAGGGGGAGACGGCAAGTATGCGCGCGCCGGGCGGTCCGGCAAACGCTTGCGAGGCGCAGCTCCCCTCGCCCGCAGCTTCGCCGACGTCACGCGTTCAGGCGGACGGCGTGGAGCGGAAGCTACTTCCGTTCCAGGCGCGTCGCGTGGCTCGCCGCGATCTTCCAGCCGTCGGCACGCCGCACGTACGTGTCGGTGAAGCGCGCGTCGAGCTCGAACGGCTTGCCCGACGCCGTGCCTTTCAGCGACGTGATCCCGAGCACGATCGCGGCGTCGCCGTAGAGCCGGATCGTGGTGTCGTGATTGCGGAACTCGGTGTAGCGGATCGCGCCCTTCTTCGCGTCGGCGATGTCGTCGGCGCGCGTCGAAACCTGGCCGCGCGTGTTGGTCAGCGTGTAGGTCTCGTCCTCCAGCCGGGCGATCGTGTCGGCGTCGCCCTTGCGGAACGCTTCGCAGAGCGCGCTCTCGACGCGCCGGATCTCGCGCTCGTCGTCGGCAGCGGACGGCGCCGCGGCCGCCTGCTGAACGGCGAGCACGGCAAGGATCAGGCAGGTGGCGGCTTTCATCTCTTCGTCTCGATTATCAGAGGCCGTACCGGATCATAGCCCGACGCCGAAGCGCGGATGCAAGAGCTGCGCGAAGAACAACGCGACGAGACGTGGCTCCAGCGCGACCATGAACAGAATGCCGTAGATCGCGCCCCACAGATGCGCGCTGTGGTTGACGCGATCAGCCTGGCGGCGATCCATGTAGATCGTGTAGGCGAGATAGGCGATCGCGAACACGATCGCCGGCACCGGAAAAGCGAAGAGCAGAATCATCGACCACGGCTTGATCAGGATGAATGCGAACAGCACGGCGGAGACGGCGCCCGAGGCGCCGAGGCTGCGGTAATTGGCGTCGTCGCGATGGCGCAGGTAGCTCGGCAGCGCGGAGATGACGATGCCCGCCGCGTAGAAGAGCGCGTAGCCGAGCGAGCCAATGCGCGGCGTCAGCAGGCGTTCCATGTATGCGCCGAACGAGAAGAACGTGAACATGTTGAACAGGAGGTGCGCGAAATCCGCGTGCACGAAGCCACAGGTGAGCAGGCGGTCGTACTGGCGCCAGCGGCCGATCGCCGGCGGCCACAGCACCATGCGCTCGAGCAGCCGCGGGTTCGAGAACGCGGCGAACGAGATCACCGTGGTGAGCGCGACGATGACCAGCGTGACGGGTGCGACCAGCATCGCGACTCCTTTTTCATACGGGGACGCCGCACGATACGGCGACGTGCCGTGCGCGGACAAGCGCCACGGCTGCTTCTATTGCGGATGGATCCCGATCAGCGCTGCACCAGCACGTCGGACCATCCCGCGTGCTCGTCGAGGTAGTGCGCTGCGTACGGACATTGCGGAACCACGCACCAGCCTTGCGTCCTCGCATGCGTCAGCGCCGCTTCCATGAGGGCCGCGGCGATGCCGCGCCCGCCGACCGGACCAGGGACGACGACATGCGTGATCGTCATCGTTTGCGCATCGAGCGTGTAGTCGAGCGTGCAGTGCTCGCCTTCGACACGTGTCTGGAAGCGGCAACGCACGGCGTCGTGCGCGATGTCGGGCTTCATGAGCGCGCTGGTACGATCTTCTCGACCCACGTTGTGTAGGCGGCGATGAACTTGCCGAGAAATTCGCGCGTCGAGTCGTTGACGAGCCGACCGCTCTCGTCGAAGAGCTTGGCAGCACCGCCGATGTACGCCTCGGGCTGCGGCAGCGTCGGCACGTTGACGAACACCAGCGACTGGCGCAGGTGATGATTCGAGCCGAAGCCGCCGATCGCGCCGATGGAAACGGTGACCACGCCGCCCGGCTTGCCGTCCCACGCGTTCTCGCTATAGGGCCGCGAGGCGACGTCGATCGCGTTCTTGAGCACACCAGGCATCGAGCGGTTGTATTCCGGCGTGACGAAGAGCACGCCGTCGGCGCGTCGTATGCGCTCTCGAAAGCTCGTCCACTCACGCGGCGGCGCGCGCTCCAGATCCTCGTTGAACAGCGGAAGAGCGCCGATCTCGACGATTTCCAGCCTGAGTGACGGCGGCGCCAGCTCGATCAGTGTCCTGGCGGTCTTGCGGTTGAACGATTCCTTGCGCAGGCTGCCGACGATGACGGCGATGTCGCGAGACGCGCCCATGTGAGCCTCCGGATCTTTCCGGGCTAGCATACGTCTTTGTCGCGTGAGCGGAGCTTGAATTCCACGCGCCCCGGCCTGATTGGATGAGCTCACTGCCCGGCCTGCCCGGATCCCGCATGCGCGAACCGCGTTATCTGCAGCTCGACGTGTTTCCGGCACGCACCGGCGGCGGCAACTCGGTGGGAGTCGTCGTCGACACGGCATCCTGGCCCGGCGAGCGCATGCAGGCGTTCGCACGATGGACCGGGCTCGTCGAGACGACCTTCGTGCTGCCTCCCTCGTCGCCTGCAGCGAGCTACCGGCTGCGCATCTTCACGCCGGATCGCGAGATTCCGTTTGCCGGCCACCCGACGATCGGCAGCGCGCACGCCGTGCTGGAGACGCGTTTCGCCGCGCCCGAGGGCGGCCGGCTGATCCAGGAATGCGGCGCGGGGCTCCTGCCGATCCGCATCGACGGCGAGGGTGAATCGCGCCGCCTCTATGTGCAGGCGCCCGCTGCGCGCGTGCTGCGCGAGGACCCGCGCGACGAGCCGCTCCTGCGCGCCGCGCTCGCGGGCACCTCGCCCGGCGCCCTGCCGCCGGTCTTCGTCGAGGGCGGGCGACGCTGGTGGATCGCCGAGCTTGCCGATGAAGCGCAGCTGCGTGCGTGGCGTCCCGACCACGCGGCGATCGGCGCGCTGGCGAAATCGACCGGAAGCCTCGGGCTCTGCGCTTTCGCGCGCAGCGCGGCAGCGGATTACGAGCTCGTCGTGCGCGCGTTCCCCGCCGGCGTCGGCATCGTCGAAGATCCCGCTTCGGGCGCCGCGAACGGGCTCATCGCAGCGTGGATCGCGCAGGCCGAGCCGCACAGCGCGCTGGCACGAGGCTATCGCGTCAGCCAGGGCCGCGAGATCGGGCACGACGCCGCAATCGACGTGCGCATCGAACCCGACGGCGTCTGGGTCGGGGGCCGCACGCACACGATCGTCGAAGGCCGCGTGCGCTGGCCCGGATGACGCCTTCAGACCTTGCCGGCCACGACATTGACGCTGAGCGCGAGGATGAAGACGTCGAAGAAGAACGCGATGATGCCGTGCGCGAGCGCGACGCGCCTGAGGCTGCGCCGCGCGATCGCGACGTCGGACACCTGGAAGGTCATGCCCAGCACGAAGGCGAAATAGGCGAAATCCCAGTAGTCGGGCTCCTCCGAGCCGGGAAACGTCAGGGCCTTGCCCTTGCCGCCGTAGTATTCGTGCGCGTAGTGCAATGCGAACGTCGTGTTGAGAAAGCACCAGGACAGCACGAGGCTGGCCGCGGCGAGGACGATTTCCGTCGCCTCGCCGCTGCGCTGCGAAGCGTGCAGCTCGACGCCGAGCGCCACCACCGCGACCGACGACACGACGACGCTGCCCCACAGCACGCCCCAGCGCCCGGCGTCCTGCTGCGCGACGTGGGCGCGGATCGCCGCCGGCGGCGAATGCGCGAACACCCACGCCATCGTCGCGAGAAAGATCACCGCCGCCGCATCGAACGCGAGCAGCATGCCGCGGGCGAGTCCGGCACCAGCCCCGAGCAGGGTCGCCAGCAGCACCAGGAACAACGCAGCGGCCGTGCTGAAATGCGGACGTCGACGCATGACGCGCCAGCGGCGGCGCAACCAGCCGTCACGGCTTCGCGGCGTGTTCGTCATGGGAAGCGTCTCCGAGGCTGCGTGATGGCGATTCTGCCTCGAATACGCGGGAAGCCATGCAACGCACCCACCTTCGTGTGGAAGGGTGCGCCGACGAAAGGAAATGGGGAAAACTGAGCAGCCGCTTCCGCGGCCCCGCCCTGCCGTTCACGGGCGATGCGGAGCGTGCCTTTCAAAGCCGCACGGACTGGTTGCGCCCAAGCATCTTCGCGCGGTACAGCGCGGCGTCGGCCTGCGAGATCCAGGCGTGCACGTCTTCCATGCCGCGCGAGGCCAGCGCGATGCCGATGCTGAGCGTGCAGCGCACGCCGGGCGCACGTTCGAACTCGGTATCGGCGACGCGCTGACGGATCCGCTCGGCCGCGGCCAGCGCTGCGTGCATGCCGGTGTGCGCGAGCAGCACGCCGAACTCGTCGCCGCCGTAGCGGCCCGACACGTCAAGGTCGCGAATGCAGCCCTGGATGGTCGCCGCAGTCGTGCGGATCACCTCGTCGCCGGCAAGGTGGCCGTAGCGATCGTTGACATCCTTGAAGTTGTCGATGTCGATCATCAAGAGCGCGGACGCGGCGCCGCCGCGCTTGAAGCGCCGGAGCTCGTCGTCGACCGCGGACTCCCAGCTGGTCCGGTTGAGAAGCCCCGTCGGCGCGTCGACCCGCGTCTGCCGCGCCAGCAGGCGGTTGTGGTGGCTGGCGCGCCGCGCGAGCGCGAACATCGCGGCGCTGATCGCGAGCGGATAGCCGGCCAGGAACGGCAGCGAAAACAGGACCGTGCGTGTCGAGCTTTCGGGCTGGAATGCGAAACCGTTGGCCGCGGCGGTCAGCACGCAGGCCGCGACCTGGAGCGCGAAGGCGCGGCCGAGCAGGCGCCAGCCGCCCACGCTGATCTTGTCGATGGCGAGCATGACCACGAGCAGCATGCTCGGCACGAGGTTGAAGCGCATCATCGCGATCCACACGCCGCCCATCGCCGAATCCATCAGAAGGTTCCTGATCTCCGCGCGTTCGGGATCGGCGCCGTGCAACGCGAACTGGCGCGCCATGTGCGGCCATAGAAAGCCGTTGATCGCGAGCAGCGCCCACACCCAGGGCGAGGCGCCGTTTTCGTAGAGAACGCCGGCGACCACGAAGAACCCGAGTCCGAGACCGAGCATGCGCAGCCGGAAAATGCGCTCCACGAAGCGCGTTTGCGTCGTTTCGGGTTCCATCACCAATGTCTGAAGGACGAGCATGGCGGCTTGCCACCTGCACGCGAAGGCGGTAAGGCCGCTTTTCAGCGCGTGCGGAAGGTTCGTAGCAAGCGGCGTGCCACAGGCGCGATCCGGGCCGCACCCGCGCGAAACCCGCGGTTTTACACGGAATTCGCACTTCCAGGCTGAACGGGCGGCGCGAGATGACGGTGGTTGTCGCAGTTCGCACCTGATGCCGGACCGGCGGCGAAGCGCGATGCCCCGGTTTCGGCCATTCGTGCGAGCCGAACGCGTCCGTTAACTTCGTCTGCATTCCACGCGCGGTATGGTTTCGCGGCAGCGCGGCGGACGCGCAAACCGGAACGTTTCAGGAGGTATCCCATGAAGAAGAGCGGATCGGCGGAATGGAAAGGCGGCCTCAAGGACGGCAGCGGCACGGTGTCCACGCAGACCGGCGTGCTCAAGAACGCGCCTTACGGCTTCCGCTCGCGCTTCGAAGACGGCCCCGGCACGAATCCCGAGGAGCTGATCGGCGCGGCGCACGCCGGCTGTTTCTCGATGGCGCTGTCGCTGATGCTGGAGAGCAACCAGCTGAAGGCCGATTACATCCGGACGCGCGCGGACATCACGCTCGAGAAGGTCGGCGACGGCTTCGCGATCACGAACTCGCACCTCGTCGTCAACGTCAAGGTGCCCGGCGCCGACGCGGCCACGTTCGAGCGCATCGCAAACGAGGCCAAGGCCGGCTGCCCGGTCTCGAAGCTGATGAACGCCAAGATCAGCATGGAGGCAACGCTCGACACCTGAGCCTCAGCGCGCCATCGTCGCCTCGCCCGCCTCGAGCTTCGCGAACTCGCGCTCGACGATGGGCGCAAACGCGGCGGTGAAGCGCCCCGCTTCCGGTGCCGAGAGGTGCGACCACTCCGGCAGCTCGTAGCCCTGCAGCTCGGGATAGTCCTCGAAGTGGATGCCGGGCGCGCCCGTGCGCTGCAACAGGAGATCCCAGGTCTTCGCGCGTGGCAGGTATCGCTGCTCGTAGGCGTAGTACTCGCCCGCGCTCGGCAGCCGCACGAACAGGACGCGCACGCCGCGCTTGCGCATCGTCTCGACCGCGGCGGCAGCTCTGGCGATCTCGCCGTCGATGACCTTCTGCGCCTTCTCCGGCGTTTCCATTTCCGGCGGCGGCTCGCCGAAATCCTCGGCCCAGATTGCGCGCGCCATCGCGCGGTACTCGGGATCGGACACGACCTTGTCCCACATGCGCGTGTTGCGGTCGAGATCATGGACGGCGAGCTTGCGCACCATCGTGCGCGGCTTCATGCCCGGGCGGAGCGGCCAGGCCTGGCGCCGCATGACCGTCGCCAGCGTATAGTCGGGATCGTAGAAGGCGAACACCGGCTCCAGGAACGTCATCGACAGCCAGTCGCCGATGCGCTGCGAGGGCGTCTGATCGCGCAGGTACGGCAGCACCGATTTCCGGTAGGAAAAACCCGTGAAGATGATGTCGGGCGAGACGTCGACGACGAGCCTGCCGGTAAAGTTCGGATCGGCGGCGAGGTTTTCCATGATCGGCACCGGCGAGGTGCCTTCGAGCGCGAGCTGGATCGGGCGGCGGCCGGTCGTCTTCTCCCACACCGGCAGCGAGGTGTCGAACAGAATGCGCGACGCGCCGATCAGCACGGTCGCGCGACCCTCGCCGGCATCGATGCGACGGCGCTGCACGAGCCACTGGCCGTCGCTGTTGCGATAGCCCGGCGTCACCCCGTAGGCGCGCCAGTAAAGCTCCCAGCCGGCGATCATCACTGCGAACAGCACGGCGGCGCCGGCGAAGATCGCACGCCACGGCTGCGCAGGAATGTCGCGCACCGGCACAGGCTGCGCGACGCCAGGACGATCGGCCGCGGTCTGCCGCACCGGCACGAAGGCGGCCGGCGCGGTAGACAGCGCGGCCTCAGAACTGGAAATAGATGAAGGCATTGCCGGCTCCCTGCGCGATCACGATCGCGAACGCCATCACCGCCCAGACCACCGACACGACCGGCGCAGGCGCCCGCGCGACGGCCGCTTCCAGCGTGCGGCCGCGCATCAGCCAGTGCGCGAGCACGATGCCGCCGACGATGGCGCACACGCAGACGAGATGCACCGTCGGCAGGATCGGCCCGGCGTCCCCGTTGAAACCGAACATGCCGCTCAGCACCGTCCACGCCTTGCCGAAAGTCTTCGCGCGGAAGAACACCCAGGTCACGTTGATCAGCGCGTACGTCAGCAGCCCGAGCGCGATCAGAGCGAGCGGTCCCGGCCGGTAGCCCGCGAAGCGCTTCTTCAGCACGCGCTCCGCGGAAAGATAGAGGCCGTGCAGGCCGCCCCAGACCACGAAGGCCCAGCTCGCGCCGTGCCAGAGGCCGCCGAGCAGCATCGTCGCCATCAGCGCGAGATAGGTGCGCGCCTCGCCGTGCCGGTTGCCGCCGAGCGGAATGTAGAGGTAATCGCGCAGCCAGGACGACAGCGTGATGTGCCAGCGCCGCCAGAAATCCGAGAAGCCGACCGCCGCGTACGGAAAACGGAAGTTGTCCGGCATCGCGAAGCCGAGGCACATGGCGACGCCGATCGCCGTGGTCGAATAGCCGGCGAAGTCGCAGAAGATCTGTCCCGAGAAGGCGAGCGTTCCGATCCAGGCATCGAGCATGCCGGGAGCCTTCGCCCCGTCATAGACCATTTCCGCCGGCCGCGAAAGAAAGCTGTCGGCGAGCACGACTTTCTGGAACAGCCCGAGCGTGACCAGCGCGAGGCCGAAACGCAACTGCTCGCCCGTCGCGCGGCGCGGCTCGGCGAACTGCGGCACCAGCTCGGTCGGACGCATGATCGGACCCGCGACCAGGTGCGGGAAGAACGTCACGAACAACGCGTAATCGAGGAAATTGCGGGCCGGTTGCGCGCGGCGCAGGTATATGTCCAGCGTGTACGACAAGGTCGCAAACGTGTAGAACGAAATGCCGACCGGCAGCACGATGCTGAACGAGGGCGGCTGGTAATCGACGCCGAATGCAAGCATCAGCGCGCGGAAATTGTCGAGCAGGAACGAGCCGTACTTGAAATAGCCGAGCATGCCGAGGTTGACGACGACCGACAGCAGCATCCAGGCGCGCCGGGGTGCCGGGCGCTCGGACCTGACCAGGCCCTGCGCGGCGTACCAGTCCACCACCGTCGAGATCCAGAGCAGGATCACGAACGGAGGATTCCACGCGGCGTAGAAGAGATAGCTCGCGATCAGGAGATTGATCTTGCGCGTCGTCCAGCCGAACGGCATCGCGTGCAGGGCGAGCACGAGCGCGAAGAACACGACGAATGTCAGCGAGTTGAAGACCATCCCGTACCCTCCCGGCACGAAACGGCGACCCCGGAATGCGGGACCCTCTACTCAACTAACGGAAAACGGCGCGCCCGAGCGACATCGCGCCGCAACCCCCCGGCGGCGATTGTGGCACGGTCGAACCGACCCCGCGAGCGGAATTTCGCGTTGACGATGCGCCGAAAGGGTCTAGGATTGCGCCATACGTGCCGGTCCGGCGCGAAACCGCACGCGCGAGGAGGTTCCCGTGAAAGGCCTCAATCAGAAGAAGAACGAGAAGAAGAAGCCGGCGAAGACGATGAAGGAGAAGCGCGCGGAAAAGCAGGCCAAGAAGGCCGCGAAGGGGCGCTGAGCTCCTCTATCGCTCGGCAGCGGCCGACTCGCCGAACACGGCGAACATGGCGGCGTACGGTTTGACCATGACCGGTGGCGCGCCCGCGTAGCCTTCCTGCGCCGTGTAGATCCGCGACAACGTGCCGTCGAGATACAGCGCGTCACGGCAGCCGAGCGCGTCGCGGAAGAGACGCGCGAACGCGTGAAACGTCACGGGCACCTCGCTGACCGCGAACACGACCTGTCCAGGATCCGGCGCACAGACGCCGCTGCGCCACTTGCGGCTGTCGGAATTCTCGATGAAGGCGGGATTGATCGCGCCATCGACCAGCAGCATCGGCCCGGACTGCGTCGCGAGCCGGGCGTCGATGCCGCGTTCCCGCCACTCCCGCGTCGGCACGACCCCGGCCCGTCCCTGCGTGTCCACATAGAACACGCCGTTCGGCTGCATGCCGAAGTTGCCCTTGCCGCCGCCGCGCGCGGTGTTCAACGGCCGCAGCACCTCACCGTCCGCGATGGTGAGGCCGAGCGGCCGGTATTCACGATCGTAGATGCCTGCGTTGGTCGCGAACAGGAGCCTGCGCTGCCGCTTTTCGCCCCATTCACGCAGCCGATCGATCGTCTCGAATGCCTTGCCCGCATCGTCCTTCCAGACGATCTCGAGCGCGTCGCGCCCGAGATCGATCTCGACGACGCGGTAGGCGGCGCCGGCCGTCTCTACGCGACGGCCGACCGGTACGGCCCACGCGACGCACGCGACGGCGAGGCCGGCTGCCAACAGGATCATAGAGAACGGGAATCGCATCCGCAGATTGTCGCTCCATCGCAATGACCATGGCGTTGCGGATTCCGGCAAGCCGATGCCGGCACGGCTAGAATGGCGCGGTCTCCGTCAGCACTGCGCCGCCGCCATGCCCTCGTTCGACGTCGTATCCGAAGTGGACAAGCACGAGCTGACCAACGCGGTCGACCAGGCAAGTCGCGAGCTCGGCAACCGCTTCGACTTCAAGGGCGTCGATGCCCGTTTCGAGCTCGACGGCTTCGTCATCACGCTGTCTGCGCCGAGCGATTTCCAGCTCAAGCAGATGCTCGACATTCTCCGGGCGCGCCTCACGGCGCGCAAGATCGATGTGCGCGCGCTCGATGTCGCCGAGCCCGAAATCAATCTCGCCAGCGCAAAACAGCGCGTCACCGTCAAGCAGGGCATCGAGCAGCCCGTCGCCAGGAAGATCATCGCGGCGATCAAGGCGGCCAAGCTCAAGGTGGACACGCAGATCAACGGGGACAAGCTGCGCGTCAGCGGCAAGAAGAAGGACGATCTGCAGGTCGCAATCGCGCTCCTGCGCAGGAGCGACATCGAAGTGCCGCTCCAGTTCGACAACTTCCGCGACTAGCGTTCCGCCGTGAGCGCCGCTCCCCGGCACTGGCCGTGCCGGTCGCGGCGTCATATCGTCGATTCATCGCATGTTGCCGCACGACGCCATGACAGCATCGCATCCGCTCGACAATCCGGTGTGGGCCTCGCTCGCCAGCCGGCACGCCGCGCTCGCGCTCCGCAGCGGCAACGCCGTGCGCTATCCGGCCGATGTCGCGCCGTTCGTCGCGGTCCCGGTGGGCGACGCGTCGACCGCACGCGATGCGGCCGCGTTCGTGCAACCCGGCGAGCTCGTGTGCTTCGTCGGCTTCGCGCCGCCGCTCGGCGCCGGCTGGCGGATCGAGGAATCCGTGCGGATCGCGCAGATGGTCCGCCCGGCACCGCTGCGCGCGGTCGACGGACCCGACGTCATCGGGCTGACGACGGCGCACCTCGCCGACATGCTCGCGCCGACCGCGCTGGTCTATCCCCACTATTTCCGGACGCGCACGATCGAGATGGGCCGCTATTTCGGCATCTACGACGGTAACCGCCTGGCGGCCATGGCCGGCGAGCGCATGGGCTTCGAGGGCCATCGCGAGATCAGCGCGGTCTGCACGCATCCCGACTACGCCGGGCGCGGCTACGCGCGCCGGCTCATCGCGCAGCTCTGCAACGACATCATCGAGGCGGGCGAGCTGCCGTTCCTGCACTTCAGCCACGAGAACGTGCGCGCGAAGGCGCTCTACGAGCGCATGGGATTCGCGTTCCGCACCGACATTCCGCTGCTGGTCGCGACACGCCTCGCGTCCGCTCCGGATTCGGCCGGCTGAAGGAACAGCTTCCTGCCGCGCGATCGCGCGCGCAAATCGCAATCACACTGACGTCAGCGCTTCGCGTTCCTGCGGTGCTTTCCGTCATGCCTCGCCGCTTTCGGCGCCGGTGCCTTCGCCTTGTCGGCCTGTTTCCTGCCCTGCTCCACGGCACCGCCCGAGCTCCGCGAGCGCAGCCAGGCTGCGTACTCGTCGAGATCGCCGTCGAAAGGCTCGACCTTGCCGTCGGCGACGCGCCAGAACGTGTCGCAGACGAGGCCGGTCAGGTGGCGATCGTGCGACACCAGCACGATGGCGCCGGCGAAATCGGCCAGCGCCTCGGCCAGCGCCTCGCGCATGTCGAGATCGAGATGGTTGGTCGGCTCGTCGAGCAGGAGCACATTCGGCTTCTTCCACGCGATCAGCGCGAGAGCGAGGCGCGCGCGCTCGCCGCCGGAAAAACCGTCGACGACCTCGAAGGCGCGATCGCCCGGAAAATTCCATTTGCCGAGGAAGTCGCGGAATTCCTGCGTCGCGATGCCCGGCGCGACCTCGCGCAGGTGATCGATCGGCGTCTGCCCCGCCTGCAGCGACTCGACCGTGTGCTGCGCGAAGTAGCCGAGCACCAGATCCGGATGCGCGGTGCGCTCGCCCGAGAGCAGCGGAATCTCGCCGACCAGTGTCTTGACCAGTGTCGACTTGCCGGCACCGTTCGGGCCGAGCAGGCCGATGCGGTCGCCTGCTTCGAGGCCGAACTTGACCTTGCGCAGTACGACGAGATGATTGCCCTCCTCCACTTCCAGCGCATGGTCGGAAGGACCCGCCGTCGCGGCTCCGTGCGCCGACGGATCGATGATGTATCCGGCCTCGACGTGCGCCAGGCGCAGCAGCGAGTGCGGCAGCTTCGCCGGCTCGGCGAAATCGATGTGGATCTGCCGCTCGGCGCGCACGGCCTCCGTGCCGGGCAGCTTGGCCAGTCGCTTCATGCGTGACTGCGCCTGCCGGGCCTTGCTCGCCTTGGCCTTGAAGCGATCGATGAACGCCTGCAGGCGCGTGCGCTCAGCCTGCTCCTTCTCGTACGCGATCTGCTGCTGGTGCAGCTGCTCCGAGCGCTGATGCTCGAAGCTGGTGTAGTCGCCCGTGTAAAGCTTCGCGCGCCCGTCGTGAATGTGCAGGATGTGCGTGGCGACGCCGTCGAGGAACTCGCGATCGTGCGAGATCATCATCAGCATGCCGGGATACTTCTGCAGCCACTGCTCGAGCCAGAGCACGGCGTCGAGATCGAGGTGGTTGGTCGGCTCGTCGAGCAGCAGCAGGTCCGAGGGTGTCATCAACGCCCGCGCGAGATTCAGCCGCACGCGCCAGCCGCCCGAGAAGGCGGACACCGGCATGCGGTGTGTCTCCGAGCGGAAGCCGAGCCCGTGCAGCAGCTTTCCCGCGCGCGCCTCGGCGTCGTAGCCGTTGATCTCGGCCATCTTCTGGTGCGCGACCGCGACCGCGTCCCAGTCTCCCGCCGCGGTCGCCGCGGCTTCGGCCTCGAGGATGGCGTGCACTTCGGCGTCGCCGGAAATGACGAAATCGATCGCCGCGTCGGGCAGCGCCGGCGTTTCCTGCGCGACGCTCGCGATGCGCACGCGTGTTGGAAGGTCGAGATCGCCCTGGTCCGGTTCGATCTCTCCCTGGATGGCGGCGAACAGGCTCGACTTGCCGCAGCCGTTGCGGCCGACCACGCCGACGCGCGCGCCGGCGTGCAGCGCGAGATCGACGTTGGACAGCAGCAGGCGTTCGCCGCGCCGCAGGGCGAAATTCCTGAACGCAATCATGGGAGTAAACCGGATTCGGGAACCTGAGATTGTACCCGATCACCCATCCCGCCAGCGGTGTCCGGGGCGTACGGCAGCGACGGCAACGCATGCAAGCGACCGCGCCGCGAGACGCACCGACAAAAAAAATCCGCGACGGCGCACCTTGATCGCGGCAGAATCCGCAGCCGGCTTCGCTCATTCCCGAGGCGATCACCATGCACGACATGACTCGCGGGTCCATCGCCGGACATCTGCTGCGGATGTCGGCGCCGATCGCGATCGGCATGCTGTTCCAGACGCTGTACGTGCTGGTCGACCTCTACTTCGTCGCGCAGCTCGGCGATGTCGCGATCGCGGGTGTCAGCACGGCCGCGAACCTTCAATTCATCGTCATGGCCGCGACGCAGGTGCTCGGCGTGGGCACGATGGCGTTGATCGCGCAGGCGAGCGGGCGCAAGGATCAGGCCGACGCGAATCTCGTCTTCAACCAGAGCCTGCTGCTGGCGCTGATCGCGATCATCGCGACACTGGCCGGCGGCTATGCCATCGGCGGGCTCTACATGGGCGCCGTCGGCGCCGATGCGGACACTGCGGCAGCCGGCACGGTGTATCTCGCCTGGTTCCTGCCGGGACTCGCGCTTCAGTTCCTGCTGGTCTCGATGGGTTCGGCGCTGCGCGGCACGGGCATCAACAAGCCGACGCTCGTCGTGCAGATGCTGACCGTCATTGTCAACGCCCTGCTCGCGCCGGTCCTGATCGCCGGCTGGCTCACGCACGTTCCGCTCGGCATCGCGGGCGCCGGCCTCGCGACCTCGATCTCGGTGGGCTTCGGCGTGCTGCTGATGGGGCTCTACTTCCACAAGCTCGAGAGATACGTCGGCTTCGATGCGCAGCTGTTCCGCGCCAGGCCGGCAGTGTGGAAGCGCATCCTGCACATCGGCCTACCGCCCGGTGGCGAGTTCGCGCTGATGTTCCTCTACCTCGGCGTGATCTACTGGGTCATCCGCCACTTCGGCGCGGAGGCGCAGGCGGGATTCGGCGTCGGCTCGCGCGTCATGCAGGCGATCTTCCTGCCGGCGATGGCGGTCGCATTCGCGACGGCGCCGATCGCGGGCCAGAACGTCGGCGGCGGCCGCCACGATCGCGTGCGCGAAACGTTCCGCGCCTCCGCCATTCTCGGCAGCACGATCATGCTGGTGTTGACGCTGGTCTGCCAGTTCAGGCCCGAGTGGTTCGTGCATTTCTTCACGAAGGACCAGGCCGTGCTCGCCGTCGCGGCGACGTTCCTGCACATCATCTCGTGGAATTTTGTCGCACAGGGCCTGATCTTCACCTGCTCCGGCATGTTCCAGGCACTCGGCAACACGCTGCCGGCGCTCGGCAGCAGCGCGACCCGCCTGGTCACGTTCGCGGTACCGGCGCTCTGGCTCTCGACACGACCGGGCTTCGAGCTGAAGCAGCTCTGGTTCCTCTCCGTCGCCACGGTCACGCTGCAGGCCTTGACCAGCCTCTGGCTGCTGCGCGGCGAGCTCCGTCGGCGGCTGATCGCTGCACCCACGACAGCGGCCGCGTGACCGGCGTACCGCGACGGCGCCCGGCGTAGTATTCCGCGTGGTATCCGCAGGGAGGCAATCCATGCCGTGTGACGCCCGCACGCTCGCGGAGGCCGGTCTCTTCGAGCACCTGAACGACACCGAGCGCGCGAGCCTCGCCGCGGTCATCGACCTGCGCCGGGTCGCGGCCGGCGAGACGCTGTTCCAGGTGGGCGAGCCCGGATCGCGGTGAACACGCTGCCGCTCGGCGTGCCGGCGTTCGATCCGTATCCTTTCGGAACGCTGACGATGATCGTCTCGCTGGAGGCGATCTTGCTGTCCTGCTTCGTGCTGATCAGCCAGAACCGCCAGGCCGAGAAGGATCGCGTGCGCCCGAACATCGAATACGAGGTCAACATCAAGGCCGAGCTCGAGGTCGCACACCTGCACGAGAAGGCCGATCGCATCCACGCCGAGATGCTCGGGCATTTCGCCCGCGTCGAGAAACGGCTCGCGTCGCGCGACGCGACGACGGCATAATCGCTTCGTTGCACCACACCACGAGCCGCTCCATGCGGCGGCATCGCACGACCCATGAGAGTCCTCGTCACCGGCAGCGCCGGCCATCTCGGCGAAGCGCTGATGCGCACGCTGCGCGAGTCGGAGCACGATCCGCTCGGGCTCGACGTGCTCGAATCCCCCTTCACCGACGTCGTCGCCTCCATCGTCGATCGCCACGCGGTGCGCCGCGCGATGCGCGGCGTGGACGCGGTCCTTCACGCGGCGACGCTGCACAAGCCGCACGTCGCGACACACTCCACCCAGGCGTTCATCGACGTCAACGTCACCGGCACGCTCAACCTCCTCGACGAGGCGGCCCGCGCCGGCGTCGGCGCGTTCGTGTTCACGAGCACGACGAGCGCGTTCGGCCGCGCGCTGACGCCACCGCCCGGCGCCCCGGCCGCATGGCTGACGGAGGACGTCGCACCGGTGCCGAAGAACATCTACGGCGTGACCAAGCTCGCGGCGGAGAACCTTTGCGAGCTGGCGCAGCGCGACACCGGCATGCCCTGCGTGATCCTGCGCACGTCGCGCTTCTTTCCCGAGGAGGACGACGTGCCAGCCGTGCGCGAAGCGCGCGAGGACGCCAACAACAAGGTCAACGAATTTCTCTACCGGCGCGTCGACATCGAGGACGTCGTCGATGCGCACCTGCTCGCGATCGAAAAGGCGTCCGCGCTCGGCTTCGGCCGCTACATCGTGAGCGCGACGACGCCGTTCACGCGCGACGATCTTGCCGAACTTCGCCGCGACGCGCCGGCCGTCGTGCGCCGCCACGTGCCGGAACACGTCGCCGAATACGAGCGCCGCGGCTGGACGATGTTCGAGAGCATCGACCGCGTCTACGACAACGCGCGCGCCCGTGCCGAGCTCGGCTGGCGGCCCAGACACGATTTTGCCAGCGTGATCGCGCGGCTGCGCGAGGGCGATGATCCGAGAAGCCCGCTGGCGCGCGCGGTCGGCTCGAAGGGGTATCACCGGCGAGCGTGAGGGCGTATGCGCCGGCGCCGCCGCCGAAGTATCCTTCGCACCCCGCGCTGCGGCGCGAACATTTCACTGGAATTCGTCACGGGTACAGATCATGGGCAGAGGCCCCAGCATTGAGAACCGCAAGAACGCCGAGGACGCTCGTCGCGGCAAGGTGTTCACGAAACTGATCCGCGAAATCACCATCGCGGCGCGCAACGGCGCCGATCCGGCCGGCAACGCGCGGCTCCGGCTCGGCATCGAGAAGGCGCTCGACGCCAACATGTCCAAGGACACGATCGAACGCGCCATCCGCCGCGGCTCCGGCGCCGAGGGCGCAGACAACATGCAGGAGATCCGCTATGAGGGCTACGGCCCCGGCGGTGTCGCGATGATCATCGACACGATGACCGACAACGCGCAGCGCACCGTGGCCGACGTCCGCCACGCCCTCGCCAAGCACGGCGGAAATCTCGGCACGTCGGGCTCGGTCGCGTTCCAGTTCAAGCGGATCGGCGAGATCGTCGTCGACACATCGGCGCCGGGCGCCGAGGACAAGGCGCTGGAAATCGCGCTGGAGGCCGGCGCGGACGACGTGCAAAGCAACGGCGGAGAAACGCTGGTGCTGTCGGCACCGGAGAATTTCGAAACCGTGAAGAAGGCGCTCACCGCCGCGGGCTTCGAGATCCGCCGTGCCGACGTCGTGATGCGCCCCGAGAACCGCGTCGCCGTCAGCGGCGAGACCGAAGAGACGCTGCGCGACCTGCTCGAATGGATGGAGGGGCTCGACGACGTGCAGGAGGTCTACCACAACGCGGAGCTGTCGGGCTGATGACGCTGACTCGCCGCTCGCGCGTGCGGCTCAGTCCCCTCCGCGGCCAGACGCCGCGGCGCCGCTTTCAGCTCAGCCGCTGGGCCAGCCACAGGCGCGCCGCCTGCCAGTCGCGCTGCACCGTACGCGGCGCGAGGCCGAGCGTCTCCGCGCACTCCTCGTTGCTGAGGCCCCCGAAGTAGCGGCACTCGAACACGCGCGCCATGCGCTCGTTCGTATCCTCGAGCGCGCGCAGCAGGTCGTCGATGTGGACGAGCTGCTCGCTGTCGGCCCACTCTTCGCGGTCGAGCGCGGAGAGATCCTCGCGCTGCCGCGCGCCGCCGCGCTTCTCGCAAAGCTGCTGGCGCGCGTAGTCGCACAGGACCTGGCGCATCACGCGGCTGGCCAGATTGAGGAAATGCCGACGGTTCTCCACCGTCGCCTGCGCGGGACCGACCAGGCGCAGATAGCACTCGTTGACGAGGCCCGTGGTGCCGAGCGTGTCCGCCTCCGATGACGAGGGCGCGTGACGCTTCGCCAGCCGGCGCAGGTCGTTGTAGACCATGCGCACGAGATCGCTCCAGGCCGCGCCGTCGCCTTCACGCGTCGCGACCAGGAGCTGCGTGAACTCGCCGGGTCTGATCTGCTCGAATTCCACTGTGTCCCGCCGGCATCGCCCGAAACGCGACGCTGAAGCGCCACGCTTTCGTGCCAGGCTGCATCCGGAGCCGCCGGCCTCCTCCCGCGATCAGGATAGCATCCCGGCCGCAGCCGTTCCGCAGCCGCGGCGAACGTCGCCGTCAGTCCGCGACGTCCGGCTCGAAGAACGACCAGCGGATCTCGGGAAAGCGCGCGCGCAGGTCACGCTCGACCGCATTGATCGAGCGCACGACGTCCCCGCCCGGCACGCCGGGCCGCATCTCGGCCTTGACCGCCACCATCACGTCCGGCCCGAGCTGGAGCGTGATCACATTGTAGACGCGCGCGACTTCCGGACGCTGCTCGATGAAGGCGCGGATCTCGTTGCGGAGGGCCGGATCGACACTCTGTCCGATCAGGAGCGCCTTCACCTCCACCGCGATGAACACCGCGATGACCACCAGCAGCACGCCGATCGCGAGCGTGCCGATGGCGTCGCAGGCCGGATTGTCGGTCGCCATCGTCATCAGCACGGCGCACAGCGCGAACACGAGTCCGAGCAGTGCGGCGAGATCCTCGCCGAAGATCACGATGAGCTCGCTCTGGCGGCTTTCGCGGAACCACTCCAGGAGGTTGCGGTTGCCGCGCGCCTTGTTCACTTCGCGCAGGCAGCCCCACATCGAGAAGCTTTCCGCGACGATGCCGAACGCGAGCACCGCGATCGCGATCAGCGGCCACTTGAGCGGCTCGGGATGCTGCAGCTTGTGCACGCCTTCGTAGATCGAGAACGCGCCGCCGACGCTGAACAGCAGCAGCGCGACGAGGAACGACCAGAAGTAGATCGCCTTGCCGTGACCGAGCGGATAGTCGGGCGAGGGCGGCTCTTTCGCCCGTTTGATGCCGAGCAGCAGCAGGCCCTGGTTGCCGCAGTCGGCCAGCGAGTGCACTGCTTCGGCGGCCATCGCGCCGGAACCGGTGACGAGCGCCGCTGCGAGCTTGGCGACGAAGATCGCGAAGTTGGCGCCGAGAGCGTAGAAGATCGTCCTCAGCGAGTCCGCCTTGCCGGCCATGTCGCGTGCGTTCCTCTTCACCTTTTCCGGGGGATGGCCGAGCGATCACGTCGCGCTTTTTTCGGCCGGCCGGAGTCTAGCAGCCGTGCCCGCCCCGCCGCCGCGAGGCCGTTTGCCGCGCCCGCCTGCCGCTGGCAGTATCCGGACGTCGGAACGCAAGCGGGGAGGCGGCGTGAGCGGCATACCGATGTATCACGAAGGCTCGCGCGAGCTCCAGGACCGGTTCCTGACCCGGCCGCTGGCGGACCGCCTGGTCGAGCGGCTCGCGCGTGACAGCTTCACCGATGAGGACCGCGCCTTCATCGACAGCCGACCGATGTTTTTCCTTGCAACGGCTGACGCTGGCGGGCGGCCGGATTGCTCGTACAAGGGCGGCCTGCCGGGCTTCGTGCGCGTGATCGAACCGCGCCTGCTTGCGTTTCCGAGCTACGACGGCAACGGCATGTTCAAGAGCCTGGGCAACCTGCTCGTCAATCCGCAGGTCGGCCTGCTTTTCATCGATTTCGAAAGCCCGAAGCGGCTGCGCGTCAACGGCCGCGCGAGCGTGCACGCGGACGATCCGCTGCTCGCGCAGTTCACCGGCGCGCAGCTCGTCGTGCGCGTCGTGCCGGAGGCGATCTTTCCGAACTGCCCGCGCTACATCCACACGATGAAGCTGGTCGAGACGAGCGTCTACGCTCCGTGCGACGACCATGTGCCGCCCGTGCCGAAATGGAAGGAGCGGCCCGAATTCAGGGAAGTGCTGCCGCCGGAGAAAGTGCGCTGACGAACAAAGCGCGCGAGCAGGAGATGGGAAGCGCGCGGGAGGGCGGGAGAAAGGCCATGATCATGGAAGCAGGCCGGACGGTGGCCGCCTGCCTTCGCGCACCCATCCCAGCAGCTCGCCGAACGCGCGATCGATCTCGTCCGGCGTGAAGACACAATGTCCGTTCCGGTTGACGAACTGCTGTACGAAGCGGTCGCCGTTGCCCGCGCGCTGCACGGCGAGCGCGTACTCGAAGGCATTCGACGCCGGCACCAGCGGATCGCCTGAATCGTGCAGCGCCAGCAGCGGCTTCGCCAGCTTTCCGGTCGGCGTGTAGAAGCGTCCCATGCGCTGCGCAGCCGCGCTGTCGGCGCGGTAGCGAGCGACGCCGGCGTTGAGCGCGAAATCATCGCCGGAGCCCGTGTACACGAAATCCGCGTTGCCGAACGGATTGCCGCGCACGCGCCGCTGCATTTCCCCGATCTCGTACGTGTCGAACGCGAGGACGTCGGCCAGCGTCTTCGCATCGCCGACGCCGTAGAACGACAGCAGCGCGCGCGTGCCGGCGGGATTCGCGCGCAGCGCGGCGGCAATCCTTTCGACGACCGCGCGGCTCGGCACGAAATCCACAGGCACGGGCACGAGAGGCCCGAGCACATCGGGAAAATAGTGGTCGAAGGCGGCGCGCAGGGCGAAATCGCGCTGCATGAAGCGGTCGCTCGGCTCCAGCACGCCGCATAGCGCGAGCGCGCCGGCATAGACCTCGGGCTTCGTCTCCATCGCCATGGCCGCCAGCGTGCCGCCCATCGACATGCCGACCACGTAGGTCTCGCGCGGCGCGCCGTGCTTGTCGACGAAATGCCTGCGCAGGCGCTCGGTGTCGGCGGCGCCCTCCTCCACCGCCCACCCCGTCGCCGAGTACGCCGACTGGATCACCGCGAAGCCGCGCGCGAGCATGCCTTCGAACATCGGTGAGATCCGCTCGCCTTCCTCGAGCGTGACCGGCGTGATCGCGTAACCGTGGAAGAACACGACGAGACTGCGATTCCAGTCCGCCGGCACATCGATGCGGTATGCGACCTCCCGCAGGCGGCCGATCTCGGTGGCGGCCGTCACTGGTGCCTCGCCGGAAATCCGCGCCGCTGCGCGAGGCAGCGACGCCGCCTGCAGCAGGAGCATCGCGAGCGTGAGCGCGAAGCGCGCGCTCATGCGTGCAGCCCGCCTTCGATGCGGGATTTCAGCTCGGCGAGCTCGCTCCTGAGGGCGGCGACTTCGGACTCGAGCTCCGCGACGCGCGCTTCGAGATCGCTCTGGCGCGCGGGCGCGCGTGCCGGCGCGGCCGCATGCGCGGTGACGTCGACGGGCCCGTTGAGCAGGTGCATGTAGCGGTCCTCGCGCTGGCCGGGTGCGTGCGGCACGCGCACGACGAGCGCGGGTTCGCGCTGGATCAGACGATCGAGCGTGTCGCGCACGTCGTCGATCGACGGAAAATCGGCGAGGCGCTCGGTGCGCGTGAAGATCTCGCCGAGCGTCTGCGCCCCGCGCAGCAGCAGCACGCAGAGCGCGGCACGCTGGCGCGCGGTGACGCCGTAGATCGCGTCGAAGCGATGCTCGTAGCGGATCGCGCGCTGCGACGAGGGCGCAACCTTGACCAGCGCACGCTCCTCCATGCGCCGCAGCGCGTGCGCGACTTCACCGGTTTCGAGCTGCATGATCGGGTCGCGGCTGGTCTTCTGGTTGCAGGCCGCGACCAGCGCGTTGACGGTGAGCGGATAGGCCTCCGGCGTGATCGCCGCCTTCTCGATCAGGCAGCCGAGGATGCGTGCCTCGGTCGTGTCGAGCTGTGGAAATGCGCCGCCGGACGGGGCGACGGGATCGGCTTCGGATTCCACGATGGCACAGGCCTGCGGTCGAAAGCGCCGAGTGTAACGCCCGCCGCGACCATCGGGGAGACAAAAAAACGGACGGCGGGCATGAGCCCGACCGTCCGCGTGCGCGAAATTTGTGCTCCGGGCGGCGCACGCACGCCGCCCGGCTGCGGCGCTCAGAACTCGTAGGAGGCGCCGACGTAGTACGTGCGTCCCATCGCGGGATCGATACCGTTCGAGAACACGCGATTGTAATACTTGCGGTCGAACATGTTCTGCACGCCGCCGAGGAGGCGCAGCTGCGGCAGCACCCACCAGTCGCCCGAGAAATCGGCGACCGTGTACGACGGCACCTTTGCCGGAATCAGTATCGAGCCGTCGCCTGCCGTGGAGGGCTTGTTCGAATCCTGGAAGTACTGATCCGCCACCGAGACGACCGATAGCGCGAGCTTGAGCTTCCTGTCCTCGTGATAGGAGACGCCGACGCGTGCGAGGTAGTCCGGCGAGAACGCCGGGTGATTGCCGGCGCTCACGGCCGGGTTGTGCGTCGAAGTGAACTCCGCGTTGAGAAGGCTGATGTTGGCGAACACCGAGAAATGCCGCTTCGTCTTCGGATCGCGCGCGGCGATGAAGTCGTAGTCGATCTGGCCTTCGAAGCCGCGGTGCCGCGTGTTGCCGGTGTTGACGTTGATCGTGTTGTTCGGCGGCGCGTCGGGGCCGGCCGGCTGGCTCTCGATGCGATCCTTGACGTCGACCCAGAACAGGCTCACGTCATAGAAGAGCCCGTCGAGCGGCGTGCCGTGCACGCCGGCCTCCCACGACAGCACGTGAGTCGGATCGGGATCGTTGATGCTGCCCGCGGCCGTGTTGCCGAACGGCGAGCCGATGTCGAAGTAGCGCACCGGGCGCCAGCCCTGCGACACGTTGAAATACGTCTCGTTGCCGCGGCCGAAGTCGTTGCCGAAGCCGAGCCCGAACAGCGGCACGTAGTGCGTGACCGTGCGGTCGACGAGATCGCGCGTCAGGTTCGGCGGCTTGACCGACTCGTCGATGTCGACTTCCTCACGCTCGAGGCGCACCGATGGCACGAAATGCCAGCCGCCTTCGAAGCGGAACACGTTCTCGGCGAACAGCGCGTCGTAGTCGGTGGAGCGCTGCTGGCGCAGGCGGGGCGTGCCGTTGCGGTCGTGTCGGCCTGGCGTCAGCGTGTCCATCGTGAACTGGCGGAACGGCGCGTCCGAGTGGTACAGCGTCGTGCCGATCGTGAACGCGTTGCCGCGGCCCCAGTGATGCACGGCACGCGCGTCCACGCCCCAGAAGCGGAACTGGTCGTCCTGCAGCGTCGAGGTCGTCGGCGGATTGCCGCGGTCCTGCGAGCGCGAGGCGTTGTCCTGATAGCCGATCCAGGCCTTGGCGACCAGCTCGGTGTCCTGATCGAATTTGCGCTGGTGCAGGAAGCTCAGGAGATAGCGGTCGGTCCAGAGCCGGTTGTGCGGCGTCGTCGTCTGGTCCTCGTTTTCCTGGAACTGCGGATAGTTCAGCTTGCCGGGGTCGCCGGTCTCCAGCAGGTAGGCGTGGAAGTCGGCCGCGTAGTACGCGTCCTCGTCCGGGCGGTAGCCGACGTGCAGGTCGGCGCCCTTCAGCGTCGAATCGCCGTTGTCGCGCTCACCGTCGCTCTTGCGGTAGTGCGCGTCGACGAGGTAATCCCAGACGCCGGATGTGCCGGAAAGCTGGTTGAACGTGCCGAACAGTCCGTTGCTGCCAACGACGTTCTCGGTGTAGCCCGCGAGCGGGCGGTCGGCCACCGGTTTCTTGCTGACGAGATTGATCGAGGGCGGCGGCTCCGGTCCGTACAGCAGCGAGCTGCCGCCGCGGATCTCCTGGATCTCCGCCAGAGTCTGCGGCAGCGGGAAGGTGTAGATCGTCGGATAGCCGATCCAGTCCGACTCGAGCGGAATGCCGTCGAGCAGCACGGTCACGAACTCCGATTCCTGCGGATTGCCGATGCCGCGATAGGAGAGGTTCATTTGACCCGGCGACTGCTGCTCCGAGTAGAACAGGCCCGGCGTCTGCGCGAAGAGGTTGCGATAGTTGTTGTCGACGATGGTCGGAATCGTGTCGACCTTGGTGATCGAGGTCTTCTTGGTGACCGTGATCAGAGGGCCGTCGACCTCCCTCATGATGTGCCGCAGCTTGGGCCACGTGTCGTCCTGCGAGCGCTCGCGCACCTCGACGCGCGGCAGCTCGGTCGTGTTCTGGTCGGATGGCGCCGGGGCGTCCTCTGCGGCGAAGGCAAGAGCGTGTGCGATGGCGAGCGCGAGCGCGCCCGGCACGATGGCGATCGTTGTTTTCATGGAATCCTCGGGAGCAGCGCGCCGTTCCCCCCGTGGGCGCGGCGCAGCCGCCTTGTGCCACCAGCGCGAACGGCGTGGTAGCGTCTTTCGTATTAGGTCTTTCGACCGATTAACATCGGCCTGGAGGGGGATCGCTTCTGCAACCCCGCGTCGCACGACGGGAAACGGTGCACGCGACGCCTGAGGCAGCGGCCTGGATCGTGCACTCGTTGCGAGGCTTTACACAAGTAAACACCCGCAGCGCGCACGCGGGCGCGCAGCGGGCGACGGCGCCTGATGGTTCGACCGTTACGGGTCGAAGCCGTTCTCGAACACGACATCGGTGTCGCCGGCGCGATCGATGAACACGTTGTCGAAGCGCGCGTCGAAGATCGTGAAGCCGTAGAACCAGCCGGGCTCGAAGGTCGTGAAGGCGAGCTCGTCGGTGGTCGCCATGACATCGGCGAAGGTCACGCCGGGCGGCAGGATCGGCTCGAAGGTTTCCGGGTCTTCGGCGCCGTATCCACCCCAGCCTTCGGGCAGCTCCGTCGAGGCGGGCGTGAACGTGACGGCGTAGGTGCCCCACTCCGGGCTCGCCTGGAGGATACCGAGGTTGTACCAGACCGACGCGTATTCATAGCCGTCCTGCGCGAGAGCGTGGCTGCGGAACTCGACGATCAGGTTGCGCGACACCTCGTTGCCTTTGAACGTGATCGAGTTGGCCAGCGCATCGATGCCGACGGTGACTTCGCCGAAGCGGGTGAAGTCGCCGGTGAAGTCGGGATTGCTGCTGTTCCGGATCTCGATGCCGAAGGTCTCGAGCAGGAAGCGGAAGTTGGCCCCGGGATTGCCGCCGTCGGATTCGACCAGGCCGTTGCCGTCCCAGCCTTCGCCGCCGTTGTCGAAGGTGACCACCGTGGTCTGTGCCGCCAGCGGGGCGGCGGCGAGAAATCCGATCGAAAGAATCGCGTGCTTCACCTTCGTCATGATGCTCTCTCTGATGTCTGCGGGGATCGGCCGCCGGCAAGGACGACGGCCGGCCGCGCATTGTGTCCGGCGCTGCGGCGGCGACGCATGCGTGTTCGATGCGCGAGCGATGTAAAAACCATGTGCAGACAGGCGGTTAGCGATGCTCCGCCGCATCCGCCACCTCGCCCGGGAGCCTGGCCTCGCCCGACAGCCGCACCGCCACCGAACGCGCATCGCGCTCGGCCTCGGCCCGGCCCAGCGCGCGGAACACTCGCACCTCGGTCCACGCCGCGCGCGGATCGCGGTCCGCCCACGGCGCGATGCGGCCGGCGATCGAGCGCGCCTCGTCGATGTGGCCGACTTCGATCAGCGCTTCGGCATAGGCGGCGCCCACGTCAGCGAGATCCTCCGGGATCGCGAGCCGTTCGGCCGTCCGCATCGCGTCCGCGAACGTCTGGAGCCCCGCGTCGCGACGGTCCTCGGCCCAGGCTTGAGACGCCGCGCCGAGCATCGCCTGAAGCTTCGTCCACTCCTCGCCCGAGCCATCCGCCCAGGCCTGGAGCTTCTGCTGCGATGCGGCCGCGGCCGCGACGTCGCCGGCTTCGCGCAGGGCGTCGCCTTCGAGCCTGAGGCTGCGCGTGTACAGCGCCCGGTCGCTGTCGCGCAGCGCCGGCGTCAGCGCGGCGGCGACGAGGCGCGCCGCTTCCGGCGCATCGCCCCGCAGGAGCGCGACGCGCGCGGCGACCGCTTCGATCTGCGTCCGCAGCGCGGCATCGCGCCGTGGATCGGATCCGCGGCGAATGCGCTCGATCAGCGCCTGGGCTTCGCGCAGCCGCCCGTTCGCGGCAAGCGCTTCGATGCGCGCGCGCGTCGCGTTCCACTGCATGCGCGGGTTGCTCGTGTGCGCCTCCGGCGGCCAGAAACGCTCGGTCGTCGCGAGCGCGGCGGCGGGTTCGAGCAATTCGCGCTCGGCGGCGGCGACCTGAATCAATGCATACACCTGGCCCTCGCGCGCGCCGAGCTCGGCAAAGCGCCCGGCGGCTTTACGCAGCAGCGGCAGCGCCGCAGCGGGACGGTGCCGCATGGCCTGGAAATCGCCGAGATTGACGTCGACCTGGGCGACGCCGAGCGGATCGCCCGCGGTGGCAAGCTCGATGCGCGCGCGGCCGAGCTCGGCGGCGGCATCATCGAAGCGCCCGCGTTCGGCGAGCACGATGCCGCGACCGACATAGGCGATGCCGAGCGCTTCGGGGTCTTTCGCATCGCCGCGCAGGGCGATCGCCTCGGCATAAGCCTCGTCCGCCTTGTCGAACCGGCCTCGGCGCACGTATGCGCTCGCGAGCGTGATCAGTGCGCGAGCGCGCAGCGCGGCATCGTTTTTCGCGTCGAGCCGGTCGAGCAGCGCAAGCAGGCGCCGCTCGACGGCGTCGTACTCGCCGGCGCGAAGCTCGATCTGCGCCATGCGCTGCTGCACGGCCGGCGTTTCGCGCAGCGCCGGCGCGGCCTGTTCGATCAGCGCGCGCGCCTGATCCAGCTGATCGGCAAGCATCGCCGCGCCGCTGCGCTGAAGCAGCTCCTCGAGCTCGGGCGAAGTATCGGTGCTGCTCGTCGCACGCGGCGCATGACCGAGCTTCGCCAGAAGCCGGTTCGCAGCCTCGCGCGCGGCGGCGATCGGATCGGCGCCTTCGGCATCGGTGCTCAGCTCGCGCTGGATGCCGGAGGCGTCCAGTCGCACGGTCCATGTCGAGTGGTCGAGCCGTACGCGCGGCAGCACGCGCAACGCGGCCACCCGCGCGAGCGAGGGATCGGCAAGCAGCGCGTCGCCCTCCGCCGTGCTCGCGCGCTGCTTCAGCAGCGCGACGACGCTTTCGCTCGGCACCGTGTGCAGCGCTCCCGCGCGCAGCCGCCGGGCGACGAGATCCATGACCCCCAGACGCAGCCAGGACCAGTCCTCGGGCGCTTCGATCTCCGCAGGCAACACCAGCGCCGGCAACGCGGGTTGCGTGGAGGGTGGCGTGGCATCGGCAACGTTCGTCGCCGGCGCAACGGATGGCGGCCGGAAGGCTGCCATCGCGATCACCACCAGAATGGCGAAGCCGATCGCGACCAGCGCGACCGCTGAAGCATGGCGCATCCGCATGGGATTGGGAGCGTTGCTCGGCGACAACGCAGTGACGTTGTCGGCGGTGCGCGCTGCGGAAGATCCGGCATCCGGCGTCATCGACGCCTCGTCGTCCATCGCGCCAACCCAGCGATACCCGAACCGCGGCACCGTGCGGATCAGCTCCTGGCCGCTGCCGAGCGCGCGCCGGATCCGGAGGATCGTGTGGTTCAGCAGCGCCTCGCTGACGTCGGCGCGTCCCCACACCGCCGCGATCAGCTCGTCGCGGCCCACCGCGCGATCGCGATGCTCGATGAGATACACCAGCGCGTCGAACGCCCGCGCCGGCAATTCGACCAGCAAATCGTTTTCGCGCAGCTCGCGCGTCGCCGCGTCCACGCGGAAACGCCCGAAGCGATAGCACCGTCCCGTCATGCGCATAGGTTACCCGTCGGCATGCACCTGCGACGGCGATGCAGGCACGGCCGTCGCGACGGTGCGCTCGCCGCTATGGATGCCCGGCGGCGGCTGGTCCGCGCTCGCGACGCAGCAGGTAGAGGCCGCAGACGACGATCATGCCGGCACCGAGCAGCATCCAGCGGTCCGGCAGCGTGCCCCAGATGAACCAGTCGAGCGCGAGCCCCCACGCGAGCGCCGTGTATTCCAGCGGCGCGATCAGCGACGCAGGAGCGCGGCGGAACGCTTCCGTGATCCCGTACTGCCCTATCGCACCGGTGCCTGCAAGCAGCGCGATCGGCTTCCAGTGCGCGGACTCGATCGGCACCCAGCCGGGCCAGGCGAGCGCGAGCGAGAACGCGCTCAGCATCGCCAGCATCCAGAACACCATGCTCTGCGTCGAATCGGTGCGGCCGAGCACGCGCACCGCGATCGCCGAAAGCGCGTAGCCCGTCGCCGCCACCAGCACGGCGAGGCCGCCGAGCGAGATCATGCCGCGGCCGGTGGGACGCAGCACGATCAGCGTTCCGCACAGGCCGACGGCAATCGCCGTCCAGCGCCGCCAGCCGACCCTCTCGCCGAGAATCGGCACCGCGAGCGCCGTGATCAGCAGCGGCGCGACGAAGAACAGCGAATACGCTTCCGAGAGCGGCAGCCGCTTCAGCGCGTAGACGAAAGCGGCCAGCATGACCACCGACAGCACGCCGCGCAGCAGATGCAGCGACCAGCGCACGCGCAGGAGCTGCGCCGGCCCGCCATCGACCAGCGCCCACAGCAGCACGAGGGGCAACGACGTGAGCCCGCGCAGCGCCGTCACCTGCATCGGCGGATAGTGCGGCGCCAGCATCTTCATGCTCGCATCCATGAGACAGAACGCGGCCACGGCGAGCAGCATGCAAAGCACGCCGCGCAGGTGGCCGGCTGACGACTCGGGCATGGTCCATCCTCGGGCGAGCGCGCAAGCGTACTCCATTCCTGGCGCATCCCTGCGTGTTCGCCGCCCGCAAGGCCGCCTGGGGTTACCATGTGACTGCAAAGCAGGTTCATTACGGAGCACGGCCGCATGGACATCCCGCAGACCGCCTTCCTGTTCGATCTCGACGGCACGCTGGTCGACAGCGTCTATCAGCACGTGCTCGCCTGGCAGGAAGCACTGGAGAGCGAGGGCATTCCGCTCTCGGTCTGGCGCATCCATCGGAAGATCGGCATGAGCGGCGGCCTCATGACCAACATCCTGCTGCGCGAAAGCGGTTTCGAGATCGACGCCGAGCGCGGCGAGCGCCTGCGGCGCCGGCACGCCGAAGCCTACAACAGCCGCTCGCGCTCGATCCGACCGCTGCCCGGCGCGCGCGAGCTGGTGGCGCACCTGACCGAGGCGCGTGTGCCGTGGGCGATCGCCACCAGCGGCCGCATGGAAACCGCGCGTCCGGTGCTCGAAACGCTCGGTATCGATTTCGGGCGAGTGCCGATCGTGACGCGCGACGAAGTGCGCTACGCCAAGCCCGATCCCGATCTCTTCCTGGCGGCGGCGAACAAGCTCGGCGTCGGCATCGACACCGCGACGGTCGTAGGCGACAGCGTCTGGGACATGCTGGCGGCGCGCCGCGGGCGCGCACTCGGCATCGGCCTGCTCTCGGGCGGCTACGCGACGGAAGAGCTCGAACGCGCAGGCGCGTACCGCGTATTCGAGGATCCCGCCGACATGCTGCGCCACATCGACGAGGTCGGCGGGCGACGCTGAATGCGGCGATCGCGCGTGCGCTGACCACGAACGTGTACGCTATCGGCGTCGTGCGACGCGCGAGCGTGCATGACTGCCGCCACCGCGAAGAGTTCGACTCGCGTGCCCGAGCTGCCCGACATCGAGGTCTACCTCGAAAGCCTGCGCGATCGCATCGAAGGCCGTGTGCTCGAGCGCGTGCGGCTGAAGAACCCGTTCCTGCTGCGCACGGCGCTGCCGCCTGTCGATACGGTCGCGGGCAGGCGCGTGGTCACGCTGCGCCGCATCGGCAAGCGCATCGCGATCGGCGTCGAGGGCGGCCTGTTCCTCGTGATCCACCTGATGATCGCCGGCCGGCTTCACTGGCGAGATGCCGGCGATCGACGCGAGCCACGCAACGTGCTCGCAAGCTTCGAGTTCGACGGCGGCAACCTGCACCTGACCGAAGCGGGCAGCAAGCGCCGCGCGTCGCTGCACGTGGTCGAAGGCGAAGCGGGCCTCGCCGCGCTCGATCCCGGCGGCCGCGACGTGTTCGCGATCGGTCCCGGCGAGTTCTCGCGCACCTTGCGCGAACGCAATCACACCCTGAAGCGCGCCCTCACCGATCCTCGCATCTTCAGCGGCATCGGCAATGCGTACTCCGACGAGATTCTGCACGCGGCGAAGCTGTCGCCGCTGGCGCTCACCTCGAAGCTGTCCGACGCCGAGATCGCGCGCCTGTTCGAAGCGACGCGCAGCACGCTGACCGCGTGGACGGAACGCCTCCGCACCGAGGCCGGCGGCAGGTTTCCGGAAAAGGTCACCGCCTTCCACGCCGGGATGGCCGTGCACGGCCGCTACGGCCAACCCTGCCCCGTCTGCGGCGCGCCGGTGCAGCGCATCGTCTATGCGGACAACGAGACGAACTACTGCGCACGCTGCCAGACCGGCGGCCGCATCCTCGCGGACCGCGCGCTGTCACGGCTGCTGCACGACGACTGGCCGCGCAGTCTCGACGAGCTCGGCTGAAGCGGCAGGCCAGCGCGGAAATCCCGTCCGGTGCGCATGCGGGTTACGATGTGCCGCCGCACATGAACCGTAGATCCGCATGAGTCTCGATCCCGATATTTCGCCGCCGAACGTCCTGCCGCTCGCCGGCCGCGAGCCGCTCGCGGTCGGCCACCTGCGCTATGTCTTCCAGCATCCGCTGCACAACGACGAGATCATCAAGGTGCTGCGCGCCGATGCCATCGAGGCGCGCGCGAAGATATGGCGCAAGCGCCTGGCCCGTACGCTGCATTACGTCGGTTACGTGCGCGAGATCAAGGAATACCTCGCCGCGCGTGCGCAGGCGGGCGCGACGAAGCCGCCGATCGCGCGCATGATCGGCCTCGTCGAAACCGATCTCGGACTGGGGCTGGTCTCGGAAAAGGTAGTGGCGCCCGACGGTTCGCTGGCGCCGACGCTCGCCGACGTCTACGCCGGGGCCGGCTTCACGCCCGAGCTTGAGCGCGCGCTCGACACGTTCCGCGAGGGGCTGCTCGCGGGCAACGTCATCGTCGGCGACCTGCACGCCTGGAACATCGTCTACGGCAGCGACTCACGCGGCGGCCCCCGGCTCGTCATGATCGACGGCTTCGGCGAGAAGCACGCGATTCCGATTTCCTCGATGAGCCGCGCGTTCAACCGCCACAACATCAAGCGGAAATACCGCCGCATGATCGCGCAGCTCCAGCGCCTCGTACCGGTCGGCGGCGAGCGCTGAGTCCGCGTTACGGCCGAGGCGCGTTCTCCCTTTCCTGCGCCTCGTCGACATCGGCGTCCGGTTCGCATCCCGGCACGACCGCGTCGCCGCGGAACAACCACCACTCGCGCCGGTTGGCGTGGCCCACCGGCGTCGCCTTGCCCTTGTCGATGCAGCGCCCCATCGCCTCCTCGAGAATGAAGACCGGCCGCCGCGCAGGATCGGCCGCCTGCCACGCGATCGCCTCGGCGAGCTGGTTGCGCCAGGGATTCAGGAAACCGAACTCGCGGACCGGGCCGTCGGCCATCAGCAGGTTCTGCTCCTTCCACGCGACGAGCCCGATCTCGACATCCGGACCCGCAAGCTCGCGCGCGCGCCGCATCACGCCGCGCGCCGAGCTCGAATCATTGAGCAGCGGATACGACCAGAAACTCCAGATCAGCCACAGCGCACCGATGCCTGCGAGCAGCGCGTGCAGGCCGCGCTTCGGCCGGAACCACGCGGCGGCGATCACGAACGCGGCCCCGATCGCGATGACCATGCCCCAGACGGCGTGGCCCATGTCGTCGAGCTCGCGCTGCTCGACGAAGCGCTCGGCGGCCTGCGAATGGCCAAGCAAGGCCCAGCACCCTGCGCCGATGATGATGACGCCGCCGATCGCCGCGAACGCGAACGCGGTATTGCGCAGCCAGCGCGACGCGGCGATCTCCTCGAGATACGGCGCCATCGCCAGCGCGACCATCGGAATCGCCGGCATCAGGTAGACGTCGCGCTTGCCCACCGGAATGCTGAAAAACACGAAGATCAGGAGCGCCCAGCCGAGCGGCAGCAGGATGCGCGCATCACCGGCCCTGAGATCGCGCCACCAGCGCGGCACCGCGCCGAAATACGCAAGCGACATCGGAAACCAGTTGAACAGCACGATCGGCAGGTAGTAGTAGAACGGTTGCGGATGCGACCACGAACCCGCGTAGCGGCCCGCCGTCTGCCGGAAGAAGAGATCGTCGACGTAGGCGGCGTATTCCGGAGAGCCGCGCGACTTCGCGACGACGAGCACGGCGATGCCCCAGGCGAGAACCGGCGCGAGAAACGCCAACAGGCCTCCAAGCCATCGCCATCCCGACCGGGTCGTGCGCGTCACGTCATCCCATCCGCGCAGGCGCGCGAAGAGATACGGCACGAACATCAGCAGCGCCAGGATGCCCACGCCCTTGGAGATCACGCCGATGCCGGCCGCGAAGCAGCCGAGCCAGTAGGCGCGCCAGTTCGGCCCGCGCAGGAAGTGCAGCAGCAGGCCCCAGTTCGCCAGCGTGATCCAGCCCATGACGAAGGGATCGATCTGCGCGCGCTTGACCTGGTACGTGAACTGGAAGGCGAACAGCACCGTTGCCGCGGCGAAGAGCCCCGCTCTCGGGTTCCACAAGCGCCGGCCGAGGTCATAGGTGAGCGCGAGCGTCGCAAGGCCCGCGAGCAGAGACGGCAGCAGGAACGCGATGCGCCAGCTGCGAATCACCTTGTAGACTGCTGCCTCGGACCACATCAGCATCGGCGGCTTGTCCGGATACAACTCGCGGCCCCGGTGCGGAAACAGCCAGTCGCCCGATTCCACGATCTGCTGCGCGGCCAGCGTGAAGCGCGGCTCATCCGACGGCCAGGGATCGCGCAGGCCGATGCCCGCACCCAGCAGGACGAACGCGAGCAGCATGAGCAGACCGAACGCGCGCCGGTCGCGCGTGGTATCGATCGACAGTAAAGGCATGAGCGGCGCGCCTGGAATCAGCGCTTATCGTAACAGACGAGCCCGCTGCAGCTTTGCAGGCAAGGCGAATCGGCACGGCACATCTCAGTGCACGCCATCGGCCTTCATCGCCCGCGCGTCGAGCCGGTCGACGAACTGAATGCGGCAGCGCTCGGCGCCGATCGCGACCGCCGCCGAGCCGGGGCGTACCGTGCCGTCTTCGGCGGCGAGAAAGATCGTGTGCGCATTCTCGAGCCCGAAGCACGCGCCGGACAACGTCAGCAGGTACGCCTCCGCGGGCGAAGTCCAGACGACGACGTGCGACGGATCGGGCGCGTTCCAGTCGTAGACGCGCGCGCTGCTGAACGCGTGCACGTTGCCGCGGATGTAGCGGCGGTAATCCGCAGCCGTCGCGGCGGGCCTCGCACTCGCCGAAGGCTCGCTGTCGTCCCCGCGCGGGTGCGCGCACGATGAAACAGCGGGCGTCAGCGCGAGGAGGCCGATGATGCCGGCAAGTCGCATGAAGAGCTTCGCGCTCTCACTCATCGATGACTGTTGCATCAGCATGAACCTCCGGCAAATGCGCGGCACGATCGACGGGCACGAGCGCGACGTGCTGCGATATCGTTCCGCCTCGGCGAAAGACGGGGCGGCGACACGGTCCGTCGCATCGCGACATTTATCGACGCGCTCCGCGTTAACCTGCCAGCAACGGCGGGTTAACCAGCCCGACATCCCCGTTGCGTAAGCTCCGCTCGCCGTAATCAATGAAACACGGAGAAGGAACGATGAGCACTTCGCGCCACACCGAAGTCAACGTGCTGGGATACAGGATCGATCATGTCCGCGCGCACCCGATCGTAGCGGATATCGCCGGAACGGAACCGGCGCACGCGAGCGGCCTCGACAGCTGGCGCGAAGTCCTGTGTCCGGTCAGCGGCAACGTGCTGGCACGCTTCTCGTCGCGGGCCGAGGCGGAGCGTTACATCGTCGATCGCGAGCTCACCAGCGCGCGCCGGGCGCTGAACCGGGACGCGGCATAGACGGCCGGATCGTCCGCGGCTGTAACGCCGTATCGCAGCAATCCCGCCGGCGGTTCCTGACGGCGCGGCGGCGCTTCTCGCTGAGTGTTGTTCCGCCGCGCTTCTGGGTGCACACCGCAACTGGATTGCCTCGCCGTCGTGAAAGCGGCAAAGTCTGTCGGACAGAACAGGTTCGACAGCACATGCGACAACCGACGATCTACCACAATCCGCGTTGCTCCAAGTCGCGCGCGACGCTCGATCTCCTGACCGCGCGCGGCTATTCGCCGCGCATCGTCCAGTACCTCGAGACGCCGCCGTCTGCGGCGGAAATCGAGAACCTGCTCGCGATGCTCGGCATGGAACCGCGTGAGCTGATGCGCAGGGACGAGGACGAATACGCCGCGCTCGGCCTCGACGACCCGAAGCTCTCGCGCAGCCAGCTCGTCGCCGCGATCGCCGAGCATCCGCGCCTGCTCCAGCGCCCCGTCGTCGTCATGGACGGCAAGGCGGCGATCGGACGTCCACCCGAGGCCGTGCTCGCCATCCTCGGCTAGGAATGCCCGGCCATGGACAAGCTGCAAGCGATGCACTTGTTCACTCGCGTCGTCGACACCGGCAGCTTCACCGCCGCGGCCGAGCAGATGGGCATATCACGCGCGCTCGCCAGCAAGCTGATCCAGAACCTCGAAGACAACCTCGGCGTGCGCCTCCTCAACCGCACCACGCGAAGGCTGAGTCTCACCGAATCCGGGCAGAACTATTACCAGCGCGTCAGCGACGTGCTGGCGCGCCTCGCCGAAGCGGAAGCCGAGGCGACCGAGCTGCAGGTCGATCCGCGCGGGCGGCTGCGCGTCAGTGCGCCGATTCCGTTTTCGACCGTGCATCTCGCGCCCGCGCTGGCCGAGTTCCAGCGGCTGCACCCGCGCGTGGAGCTCGATCTCAACCTCAACGACCGGCGCGTCGATCTGGTCGAAGAAGGCTTCGATCTCGCGATCCGCATCTCGCAGCTCGCCGATTCCACGCTGATGGCGCGCAAGCTCGCGCCGTGCCGCATGGTCGCGGTCGCCTCGCCCGCCTATCTCGCCGCGCATGGCGAGCCGGACGCGCCGACCGATCTCGCGCGCCACGAATGCCTGCGTTACACGCTGACGCCGAACAGCGAAACCTGGGAATTCGAGCGCGACGGCACGACGGCTTCGGTGCCCGCGCACGCGCGGCTCGCCGTCAACAACGGCGACTACATCGCCGCCGCGGCGGCCGCGGGCGTCGGCATTGCGCGGCTGCCGACGTTCATCGTCGCCGACCATCTGCGCGCCGGGCGCCTGCGCCGCATCCTGACGCAGTGGACGCTGCCGTCGCTCGCGGTCTACGCCGTCTATCCGCACACGCGCACGCTGCCGGCGAAGACGCGGCGGCTGATCGATTTTCTCGTGGAGAAGTTCGGCCCCGAGCCTTACTGGGATCGCGACCTGCCGTAGCGGGAAAGCCGGCGAGCTACGTGCGGATCTCGAACTCGTCCGCGTCCATCCATGCCGGAAAGCGCTCGCGGTGCGCAGCGAGCGCAGCGGGATCGAGCGTCACGGTGACGACCTGCTCCTGCGCGCCGAGCTCGACGAGCGGCTGGCCCAGGAAGTCGAAGGCGCCGCTGTCGCCGGCGTAGGGAAGATCGTTGCCGTCGACGCCGACGCGGTTGACGCCGACGCAATAGGCGAGATTCTCGATCGCGCGCGCGCGCAGCAGCGTGCGCCACGCGTCGCGGCGCGCGCTCGGCCAGTTCGCGACGACCACGAGAAGGTCGTAGTCGAACTGCTTCGCCCCGCGGTCGTAGCGATTGCGCAGCCAGACCGGAAACCGGAGGTCGTAGCAGACCTGCGGGCACACGCGCCAGCCCTGGAGCTCGACGATCAGGCGCGCATCGCCGCCGCCGTAGCGCTCGTGCTCCTTCGCCATGCGGAACAGATGGCGCTTGTCGTAGACCGCATGCCGGCCGTCGGGCGGCATCCAGACGAGTCGGTTGACGCAGCGATCGCCCTCGCGCATCACGAGGCTGCCGGTGATCGTGGCACCGACTTCGGCGGCCAGCGCGCGGAGCCACGCCATGCCCGTACCGTCCATCGTCTCGGCGTTGCCGAGCGTTTCGTTTGTGAAACCGGACAGGAACGTCTCGGGCAGGACGATGAGATCGCTCAGGCCCTTCACCGAGCGCACGAGTGCACCGTAATAGTAACGATTCGCGTCGGCGTCATGCCAGCGCGTGGCGCCCTGGATCAGCGAAACACGGAGCGGGTGCACCGTCATATCGTGTGCGTGCCGTTCACAGCGCGCGCAGGCGTCGCGCGGCCTCTTCGAGCGTTGCCTCGCTCTTGGCGAAGCAGAAGCGGATCAGGCGCTGGTCCGCCGGCGGCGACTCGTAGAACGCCGACAGCGGAATCGCCGCAACGCCGGCTTCCCTTGCCAGCCATTCGCAGAACGCGAGGTCGTCGCGTCCGTCGAGCGCCGAATAGTCGACCACCTGGAAATACGCCCCGCCGACGGGAAGCGGACGGAATTTCGAGCCGGCCAGAAGCTCGCGGAACCTGTCGCGCTTGGCCTGATAGAACGCGGGAAGATCGAGATAGTGCTGCGGGTCCTTCTCCAGGATCTCGGCGAACGCCCACTGCGCCGGCGTGAACGTGCAGAACGTGAGGTACTGGTGCACCTTGCGGAACTCGGCGGAGAGCGCACGCGGCGCGATCGCGTAGCCGACCTTCCAGCCGGTGCAGTGATAGGTCTTGCCGAACGAGGAGACGACGAAGCTCCGCTCGGCGAGCTCGGCGTGGCGCAGCACGCTCTGGTGCGGCTGGCCGTCGAACACGATGTGCTCGTAGACCTCGTCGGACAGCACGAAAATTCCCCGCTCGCGCGTGACCTCGGCCAGCGCCTCGAGATCGGCCGGCGTGAACACGGCCCCGCACGGATTGTGCGGCGAGTTGACCACGATCATGCGCGTCTTCGCCGTGACGGCATCGCGGACTCGCTGCCAGTCCGGCGAAAAGTCGCGTGGATCGAGCGGCACGTGCACCGCGCGGCCGCCGTTGAGCTCGATCGCCGGCTCGTAGCTGTCGTAGCAGGGATCCAGCACGATGACCTCGTCGCCGGGCCGCACGACGGCTGCGATCGCCGCGAACAGCGCCTCGGTGGCGCCGGAGGTCACCGTGATCTCGGTGTCCGGATTCACCTTGCGGCCGTACATGGCTTCGGTCTTGCGCGCGATCTGCTCGCGCAGCACGGGCAGGCCGGCCATCGGCGCGTATTGGTTGCGGCCGGCGTTCATCGCCGCCGCGAGCGCGTCTCGCATCGCCTGCGGGCCGTCGAAATCCGGGAACCCCTGGCCGAGGTTCACCGCCTTGTGCTCCAGCGCGAGTTGGCTCATGACGGTGAAGATCGTCGTGCCGACTTTCGGCAGCTTGGTTTCTATCTGCATGTCGGTTCTGTTTGGACGGCCAAAGCGCCGCACGGCGTTCGATGGTAGCACGCGCAACGCACAACCCGACCGTCATTCCGGCCCAAGCCGGAATCCATTTTTGCCTTCGTGCAACTGGAAAAAAGCGCCCCGCCTTTGCCGGGACGCCGGTCGATTATCATGCGTTGATCAGCCGATTGACGCGCGCGACGAACGCGGCAGGATCCTCGAGCTGGTCGCCGGCCGCCAGCCGCGCCTCGTCGAGCAGCAGCAGGCCGAGGTCCTCGCTGCGCGCCTTGTCGGCCTCGTTCTCGATGCGCTGCACGAGCGGGTGCCGCGGGTTGATTTCGAGCACCGGCGGCGAGGCAGGCACGTCGTGTCCGGCTTCGCGCAGCAGCCGCTGCATGTGCAGTGCCATGTCGTGCTCGCCGAGCACGAGACACGACGGCGAGTCGGTTAGGCGGTGGCTGACGCGCACATCGCCGACGCGCTTGCCGAGCAGCTCCTTGAGCTTGCCGACGACCGTGGCGGCGGCCTGTTCGACTTCCTTGCGCTGCTCGGCCTCGGCAGCATCTGGCGTGACATCGAGATCGCCCTTGGCCGCGTTGCGCAGCTTCTTGCCGGCGAACTCGCCGAGATAACCGATCATCCATTCGTCGATACGGTCGGAGAGCAGCAGGACTTCGATCCCGCGCGCCTTCAGCGCCTCGATCTGCGGGCTGGAGCGCGCCGCCGCGTGCGAATCGGCGGTGATGTACCAGATCACGTCCTGCCCCACCGCCATGCGCGAGACATAGTCGTCCAGCGAAACGGTCTTCGCCGCGTCCTCGGATTTCGTCGAGGCGAAGCGCAGCAGTCTGGCGATGCGCTCGCGGTTGGCGTGATCCTCCGCGATGCCTTCCTTCAGCACATTGCCGAACGCGTCGGTGAACTTGCGGAACTTCTCGGGCTCGTCGCGTGCGATCTTCTCCAAAAGGTCGAGCACGCGCTTGACGCAGGCGCTGCGGATCTGCCCGAGCAGGCGGTTTTCCTGCAGGATCTCGCGGCTGACGTTGAGCGGCAGGTCGTCCGAATCGACCACGCCGCGCACGAAACGGAGATACGCCGGCAGGAGCTGCTCGCTCGCGTCCATGATGAAGACGCGGCGGATGTAGAGCTTGAGGCCCTTGCGCTCGTCGCGGCCGGTGAACAGCGCGTCGAACGGCGGCTTCTCCGGCACGTAGAGCAGCAGCGTGTAGCTCTGCGCGCCCTCGACCCGGTTGTGCGTCCAGGCCAGCGCCTCGTTGAAGTCGTGCGAGATCGACTTGTAGAAGGACTGGTATTCCTCGTCCTTGAGCTCGCCCTTCGGGCGCGTCCACAAGGCGGATGCGTGATTGACCGTCTCCAGCTCGTCGCCCGGCTTGCCGTCCTTCTGTTTCGGCAGGCGGATCGGAAACGCGACGTGATCGGAGTAGCGCGTGACGAGCTCGCGCAGCTTCCAGAAATCGAGAAATTCCGTCTCGTCGTCCTTGAGGTGCAGCGTCACGGCGGTTCCGCGCGAAGGCACGTCGACGGCCTCGAGCGTGTACTCGCCCGCGCCGTCAGATTGCCAGCGCACGCCCTCGCCCGCCGCGGCGCCGGCCTTGCGCGTCACCAGGGTCACGCGGTCGGCGACGATGAACGCGGAATAGAACCCGACGCCGAACTGGCCGATCAGCTGCGTGTCCTTGCGCGCATCGCCGGACAGCGATTCGAGGAAGCGCCGCGTGCCGGAGCGCGCGATCGTGCCGATGTTCTCGACGACTTCGTCGCGGCTCATGCCGATGCCGTTGTCGCGCACGGTCAGCGTGCGCGCGTCCTTGTCGAACGTGATCTCGATGCGGAGCTCGGCGTCCTCGGTCGTGAGCGAAGGATCGGACAACGCGGCGAAGCGCAGCTTGTCGCAGGCGTCGGATGCGTTCGAGATCAGCTCGCGCAGGAAGATCTCCTTGTGCGAGTACAGCGAATGGGTGACCAGGTGCAGGACCTGAGCGACCTCGGCCTCGAAGGCGCGGGTTTCAGTGGACGTCATGAACACCTCCGCGATGCTGGAATTCCGCGCCGGATATCGGGTGTGTGGCGGCGAAATCCAACATCCCGCCCCTGCCGAACGGCACAAGGCCGGCGCGCGAAAACAGGTATCGTAGCGCAGGCCGGACAGGGGCCGGCGTGAGCTTGGGGATTGCAAATGGCATACGCGAGAGTTCGTCATTTCAGCAGCGCGCTGGCTGTCACGCTGCTCTTCGGCACGGCTGGGGCCGCTGACCTGCCTCTGCCGATGCAGGTCGACAAGTCGGGCGGCGAGGACGAGGCCATCCGCCAGCGCATCGAGTGGTTCGAGCGCACGCGCGGGCTCGACGAGCACCCGGAGGCGCGAGCGCAGCGCGCACGCGAGGTCACGCGCCTGCGCCGGCAGGTCGCGTCCGGCGTGCCGGCGCTGCTCGCCGAGAAATCCTGGCAGCCGCTCGGTCCCGAAGGTATGACGATGCTGGACTGGAACATGGGCCGGGTCATCGGCCGTGTCACGGCGCTTGCGGTCGATCCGAACGACGAGACGCACATGTTTCTCGGCGCCGCGGCCGGCGGCCTGTGGAAAACCACCGACGGCGGCGAGAGCTGGACGCAGTTGTTCGACACGATCGGCACCGAGAGCATCGGCTCGATCCTCATCGAAGACGGCAACCCCGACCACGTCTGGGTCGGCACGGGCGAGGCATTCGCCGGCTGCCTCGACTATTTCGGCATGGGACTCTTCTACTCGGCCGACGGCGGGCAGACCTTCGAGCCGCGCAACGGCAGCGGCGACACGGCCATGCCGCTGTCGTTCGTCACCGCGCTGGCGCAATCGCCCGCCGATCCGCAGGTGCTGCTCGCCGGCGGCCAGGGCCATTGCAACGAGAACGGGTCGTCCACCGGCGGCGGCCTCTATCGCACCGCCGACGGCGGGGCGACCTGGACAGAGGTGCTGAGCTCGAGCGGCGCGCGCGACATCCTCTTCGATCCCGCCGATCCGAACGTCGTGTATGCGCAGGCGCGCCTGAAAGGCATCTACAAGTCCACCGACGGCGGCGTCAACTGGACGCGCCTCGAGAACAACCTGCCGATCAATGCAGGGGCGGCCTATGGACGGCTCGCGATGGCGCCGAGCAATTCCTCGATCCTGTACGCGCTGCTAGGCCCGTCCAACGGCTCGTCGCTGAAGCTCTATCGCAGCGACAACGCCGGCGACGACTGGACGCTCGTCAACGGCAACGCCTGCGAAGGCCAGTGCTATTACAACCTGACGCTCGACGTGCACCCGACCGACCCTGACCGCCTGCTCGTCGGCACGATCCGTCCCGCGCTCTCGATCAACGGCGGCACCACGCTGACGATCCTCACCAACGGCTGGGGTCCGCAGCAGGCCGTGCACCAGGACACGCACATCGTGCGTTTCTCGCGCAACGACGGCAACCGGTTCTGGGTCGGCAGCGACGGCGGCCTGTGGCGCAGCGACGACGGCGGCGGCACGTTCGTCAATCTCAACGCGAACCTCGAGATCACGCAGTTCTACGACATCGCGCTCGATCCCACCGATCCCAGCCGCGTCTACGGCGGAGCGCAGGACAACTCATCCTCGCGCCGCGCGGGCGAGCAGCTCTGGGACGTCACCGAGGTCACTGGCGACGGCTTCATGAACGCCGTCGACGCGCACGACCCCAACCGCGTCTTCCAGACCAGCTATCCGAACAACGGCGCGATGGTCATCCTGTCGACGCACCGCGGAGAGCCGGACACGTTCGGCTGGGTCAGCCATGCGGGCCAGAACGCTTCCGAGCCGTTTCCGTGGGTGACGCCGCTCGTCACGGGAGCAGGCTCCGTCTTCGTCGGCTCCAACCGCGTCTATCGCGCGACGATCGTCGACAATCCCGGCGCCTACAGCTGGACGGCCGCGTCGGACAACCTCACCGGCAACGACTCGGCCTCGATCAGCGTCCTCAGCGTCGCCGAGAACGCCGAGGACGGCACGCTGCGCATGTACGCCGGAACCTCGAACGGCAAGATCGCGACCACCGCGGACGCGCTCGCGGCAACGCCGGAATGGATCGACCTCACCGGCAGCTATCCCGGCGGCAACGTTTCCGACATCGCCATTGATCCCGGCGATCTCACGCGCGTGTTCGTGACACGCAGCGTGTTCGCCGAGCCGCACCTGCTCCGCTCCACCGGCGGCGGCGACTGGGAACCCGTCGGCATCGGCCTCCCGATCATCCCTGCGAACAGCGTCGTGGTCGATCCGATCGACAGCCAGCGAATCTTCGTCGGCACCGACATCGGCGTTTACGAGAGCATCGACGGCGGCGAGACTTTTGCGCCGTTCATGACCGGCATGCCGCTCGGCATGGTCGTCACCGACCTCGAAATCGCCGCCGAGCCGCACACGCTCGTCGCTGCGACGTACGGACGCGGCGCGTGGACGATCGCGCTCGAAACTCCCGTGCTCGATCGGATCTTCGGCGACGGCTTCGAATTGCCGGAGACGCCGTAGCGCGGTGGTCGTACCCGGCGCCGCGTTCCGAGTGCCCTCACCCTGCCCTTTCCCGCAAGCAGGAGAGGGGAAACTCACGATCGCGCGAGTTCCGCCGCTCACGAGAACCCCATTTCGGAGCGTGCTTCATTTGAAAAATGCGGCCAGGATGGCCGCTTCTGGACCATCCGACGCTGCCACGCCCTCGGTAACAAACGCGACGAATACCGAAGCAGCGATTCAGGACGAATCGCAAAAATAACGAAGCGGCCGTCGTTGCCGACGGCCGCCCCGGACGAGGAGCAAAAGACGCGACTCGATTGCTCCAAGACGAATCTTTCGCCGGCGCCGCTCCGTGCAGGACGAAGCGACCCGGTTTTGAATCAACCCGCTTCGCTATCGGTGCTCGCGGCGCCGAGGTTTTCCTTGATGCGCGCCTTCTTGCCTTCGAGGCCGCGCAGGTAATAGAGCTTCGCGCCGCGCACCTTGCCGCGGCGCTTGACCACGACCGAATCGATCGCAGGGCTGTGCGACTGGAACACGCGCTCGACGCCGGTGCCGTGCGAGATCTTGCGCACGGTGAACGCCGAGTTGAGGCCCGCGTTCTTGCGCGCGATGACGACGCCTTCGTAGGCCTGCACGCGCTCGCGATTGCCTTCCTTGACCTTGACGTTGACGATCACCGTGTCGCCGGGGCTGAACTCCGGCAGCTTGCGGGTCATCTGCGCGGCTTCGAACTGCTGAATGAGATTGCTCATGACGCTCACCAATTAAGAATCCTGTGTCTTCGCTCGCAGGCCGCGCTAGCAAGCCTGATCCTTCCTGTCCGCCCGCAGAGCCTCGAAATACTCGCGGCGAAATTCATCCAGCAGCGCGCGCGCTTCCTTGTCTGCTTCGACGTGCGCCAGCAGGTCCGGCCGCCGCAGCCACGTCCTGCCCAGCGACTGCTTCCGGCGCCAGCGTCGGATCGCCGCGTGATCGCCCGAAAGCAGCACCGCCGGCACCTCGCCCCAGGCGTCGCGCTCGGGACGCGTGTAGTGCGGACAATCGAGCAGCCCGTCCGAGAACGAGTCCTGCTCGGCCGACTCCGCGTCGTTGAGCGCGCCTTCCTGCAGGCGCCCGACCGCGTCGATCACGATCGCCGCCGCCAGCTCGCCGCCGGAGATCACGTAGTCGCCGATCGAGATTTCCTCGTCGACCGCGTGCTCCAGGAAGCGCTCGTCGATGCCTTCGTACCGGCCGCACAGAAGGAGCAGCTTCTCCCTCCGTGCGAGCTCTTCCACTTTCCGTTGCGTGAGCCGCGCTCCCTGCGGGCTCAGGTAAATCGCTTTTTCCGGACCACCCGCCGCGCGCACCGCATCCAGCGCACGCCTGAGCGGGTCGATCATCATCACCATCCCGGGACCGCCGCCGTACGGCCGCTCGTCGGCCGACCGGTAGTTGTCCTGGGCGAAATCGCGCGGGTTCCACGTCGCGATCTCGATCAGTCCTCGCGCCTTCGCGCGTCCGACCACGCCGAGCTCGGCCGCGGTGCGGATGAAATCCGGAAACAGCGTGATGACGTCGATGCGCATCGCGCGGCTCCGTTGTTCGTGCATTCGTCCATGAACGCGAGGATCAAGCAGCGGGCGTCCTGCCCGCACTTCTCAATAACTTCAGAACTCGGGATCCCAGTCGACCGTGATGCGCCCCGACTCGAGATCCACGGTTTTCACGTAGTCGCCTGTCACGAACGGGATCAGCCGCTCGCGCTCACCGTCCTTCACCACCAGCACGTCGTTCGCACCGGTCGCGACGAGGTGCGAAACCCTGCCGAGCATCGCGCCTTCGACGGTGACGATCTCGAGTCCTTCGAGATCGGCCCAGTAGTACTCGCCTTCCTTCGATCGGGGCAGCGCCGAGCGCCGGACCCAGATCTCGCTGCCGACGAATCGCGCGGCCGCGTCGCGGTCCGCGATTCCCGGCAGCTTCGCGACAACGCCCTTGCCTTGGGCGCGTCCGCGGCAGCCGCCGATCTCGCTTTCGCCCGACACGGATTTCAGCAGCCAGGGCTGATAGCTGAAGATCCGCGTCCTCGGCTCGGTGTACGACTCGAGCTTGACCTCGCCCCGCACACCGGACAATCCGACGATCCTGCCCACGAGGACCCACTTCTCGCCCGCACCCGTGCGCGGCGGCGATGCGTCGGCCGACCCGCTCACGCGGATCAGGCGGCTTTGCGGGTCGCTTCCTTGTAAAGCGACTTCACCTTTTCCGTCATCTGTGCGCCCTTTTCGACCCAGGACTTGGCCTTGGCGGTGTCGAATTCCAGGCGCACGTCCTTGCCCGAGGCGATCGGGTTGAAATAGCCCAGGCGCTCGATGTTGCGGCCGTCGCGCGCATTGCGCTCGTCGGTCACGACGATGTGGTAGAACGGCCGCTTCTTGGCGCCGCCACGGGACAGGCGAATCTTGACCATTTGCAAGTCTCTGAACTAACTGGAAATTCTTGGGCGTCGCGCCGATGAGGCCGGGCGCCGCCGAGGGGAGCCGCGTATTGTAGCGGAACGCAACCGAAAATAAAGAGCTGTCGCGGACTTACGCCGCTGCCGGCTCGACGATGGAGGCGAAGCCCTCTGGATCGTCACCCACATAGCCACATAGGATGGGCTTCAACCCACCGGCGACCCGATGACGGAACGGCTGTGTCTCGCGAGAACAAAAAGCGGTGGGCTGAAGCCCACCCTATGTGCCGCTCGAGCTGACCGGCGAGCAGCCGAAGGCGTTGGTCTTGGTCAAACGCCGAGCCGCCGCTTCATGAAAATCGTGCCTTCGGGCGCGGCGTAGTAAGGCTCGCAGGACACAAATCCGAGTTTGCGATAAAGCCCGATCGCATCCTGCATCGACGGCAGCGTGTCGAGCCGAAGCTCCGCGTAGCCGAGCTTTCTGCCCTCGTCGATGATCGCCTCGGCCAGCGCACGCCCGAGGCCGAGCCCGCGGCCTTCCGGCGTGACGAAGAGACGCTTCATCTCGCAGCAGCCGGGCGCGTGCATCGCGCGCAGCGCGACGCAGCCGATCGCGGCAGCGTTTCCATCGCGGGCAATCAGCAGCTGTCCACCCGGCGGCGCGTACCTGCCGGGCAGCGAAGCGACTTCGCTCGCGAAATCCTGATACGAAAGATCGACGCCGATGTGCGATTCGTAGGCCCTGAACAGGCGCGCGATGTCCGGCATGTCGCGCGCCTCGGCGGGCGCGATCGTGAATCCGGCAAAGGCGATCATGGCGCGCGCGCCGGGCGGATCAGCGGGGCGGCATGCCTCCGCCCATCATGCGCATCGCGCCCTTCATCTGGCGCATGACGCCCTTGAGGCCGCCGGAGCCGAGCTTGGCCATCATCTTCTCGGTCTGCTGATACTGCTTCAGCAGACGGTTCACGTCGGCCGGCTGCGTGCCGGAGCCGCGCGCGATGCGCGCTCGGCGCGAGCCGTTGAGAAGGTCGGGGTGCCGGCGCTCCTTCTTCGTCATCGAGTTGATGATCGCGATCATGCGCTTCACCGCATCGTCGCCGGCCTGCGATTTCATGTTCTCCGGGATCGCCATGCCGCCCGGCAGCTTCTCCATGAGCGAGGCCATGCCGCCCATGTTGATCATCTGCTCGAGCTGGTCCTTCATGTCGTTGAGGTCGAATCGCTTGCCCTTTATGACCTTCTCGGCGAGCTTCTTCGCCTTTTCCTGATCAACCTTCTGCTCGACCTGCTCGACCAGCGAGAGCACGTCGCCCATGCCGAGGATGCGCTGCGCGATGCGATCCGGATGGAAAGGCTCCAGCCCCTCGGGCTTCTCGCTGACGCCGATGAACTTGATCGGCCGCCCGGTGATGTAGCGCACGGAGAGCGCGGCGCCGCCGCGCGCGTCGCCGTCGGTCTTGGTCAGGATCACGCCGGAGAGCGGCAGCGCCTCGGCGAACGCCTTCGCGGTGTTCGCCGCGTCCTGGCCCGTCATCGAGTCGACGACGAACAGCGTCTCCACCGGATTCAGCGCCGCGTGCAGCGCCTTGATCTCGTCCATCATCTCGGCGTCGACGTGCAGGCGGCCCGCCGTGTCGACGATCAGCACGTCGGCAAAGTTCTTCTTCGCCGCATCGAGCGCGCTGCGGGCGATCGCGACCGGATCCTGATCGCCGCTGGAAGGATGGAACAGCACATCGACCTGGCTCGCGAGCGTCCTGAGCTGCTCGATCGCCGCAGGACGATAGACGTCGGCGCTGACCACCATGACCTTCTTCTTGCGCCGCTCCTTGAGGAACCGCGCCAGCTTCGCAACCGTCGTCGTCTTGCCCGCGCCCTGAAGCCCCGCCATCAGCACCACGGCCGGCGGCGCGGCAGCGAGATTCAGATCGGTGTTCTGCGTGCCCATCACGGCCGTGAGCTCGTCGCGCACGACCTTCACCAGCGCCTGGCCCGGCGTCAGGCTCTTCAGCACTTCCTGCCCGAGCGCCTTCACCTGCACGCGCTGGATCAGCGCCTGCACGACCGGCAGCGCGACATCGGCTTCGAGCAGCGCGATGCGCACTTCGCGCAGCGACTCGCGGATATTCGCCTCGGTCAGGCGGCCGCGCCCACGCAGACGCTGGACGGTCGCCGAGAGGCGTTCACTCAGGGTTTCGAACATGGCCGGAAAAGTGCAGAAACGGACGCGAAGTATATCAGCGGCGCATCGGCGGCCCGCGCGCGGGATGTCCCGCTCGCCTGCGCCGCGATGCCGCGTCGTTCCGCGCCGCGGAGCGCCGTGCGACACTAACGGAATGGTCGCCGCATCCGCCCTGCTCGCCGTCGTCGCCTATCTCGCCGCGGCGGCCTGTCTCGTGCTGCCGCTGGTCGACCGGCCGGCGCCGCGGCGACCCGTCGCGCTCGGCCTCGCGGCCATCGCGGTGGCGCTGCACCTCGCGATGACGCTGGGCATGCATCAGGGCGGCGTCAGCCTGCATTTCTTCGCCGCGCTGTCGCTGGTCGCGCTGGTGGTTGCCGCGCTCACCCTGCTCGTCAACCTGTTCCGCCCGGTCGCGGGGCTCGGCGTGATCGTGTTTCCGCTGGCGGCGCTGCTGCTCGCCGTGGACACCTGGCTTGCGCCGTCCACCGCACCCTTGCCGATCGAATGGCAGATCAAGCTGCACGTCGCGTTCGCGCTGCTCGGCTACGGCATGCTCAGCATCGCGGCGCTGCTCGCGATCCTGCTCGCGCTGCAGGAGCGTGCGCTGCGCAAGCACCGGCTCGATTCCGGCCTGATCCGCGCGCTGCCGCCGCTCACGCTGACCGAAGCGCTGATGTTCCGCCTGATCGGCGCCGGCTTCGTGCTGCTGACGCTGACGCTGCTCTCGGGCGTGCTGTTCGTCGACAACCTGTTCGCGCAGCACCTGGTGCAGAAGACCGTGCTCTCGATCGCGGCGTGGCTCGTGTTCGGGGTTCTCCTGTTCGGGCGCTGGCGCTGGGGCTGGCGCGGCCGGCGCGCGGTGCGCCTCACGCTGGCCGGCATGGTCATTCTGCTGCTGGCCTTCTTCGGCTCGAAGTTCGTGTTCGAAGTGCTGCTGCACCGCACGCCATGACATCGACGATCCGGCTGAAGCGCGTCTACGAGAAGCCCGCCGCGGGCGACGGCTTCCGCATCCTCGTCGACCGGCTATGGCCGCGCGGCGTCGCCAAGGCGGAGGCGCACATCGACGCGTGGCTCAAATCGACGGCGCCGAGCACGGAGCTCAGGCAGTGGTTCGGCCACGATCCCGCGAAGTGGGACGAATTCCGGCGGCGCTACACGGCCGAGCTGAAGCAGCATCCGGATGCGGTCGCCGAGCTGCGCGCCCTCGTCGCAGGAAAGAAGAACGTCACCTTCGTCTTCAGCGAGCGCGACACGGAGCACACGCACGCCATCGTGCTGAAGGAATTCATCTCACGCGGCGCGCACGAGCCCGCGCCTGCGAAGAAGGCCGCGCGGACGGTCGCGAAGCAAGCCGACGCGAAAAAACCTAAGAAGCGGCCGCGCCCAGCGCCTCGGAAAGCCGCTCGACGCCGGTCACGCTGAGATCGCCGATCTGCCCGCGCTTGGGCGCATTCGCCTTCGGCACGATGGCGCGCACGAAGCCGTGCGTCGCCGCCTCGCGCAGACGTTCCTCGCCGTTCGGCACCGGCCGGATCTCACCCGAAAGGCCCACCTCGCCGAACGCGACGAGCTTCTCGGGCAGCGGCCGGTCGCGGAAGCTCGATAGCACGGCGAGCAGCACCGGCAGATCGGCCGCCGTCTCCTGCACGCGGATGCCGCCGACCACGTTGACGAACACGTCCTGATCGTAAACGGCCGCGCCGCCGTGCCGGTGCAGCACCGCGAGCAGCATCGCCAGCCGGTTCTGCTCCAGGCCGAGCGCGACGCGCCGCGGATTGCCCAGCGAAGACTGGTCGACCAGCGCCTGCACCTCGACCAGCAGCGGACGGGTGCCTTCGCGCGTGACCATGACCGCGCTGCCCGCGGTCGGCTGCGCGTGCGCGGACAGGAAAATCGCCGAAGGATTCGGCACCTCGCGCAGGCCCTTGTCGCCCATCGCGAACACGCCGAGCTCGTTGACCGCGCCGAAGCGGTTCTTGAACGCGCGCAGCACGCGGAACCGGCTGCCGGCCTCGCCCTCGAAATAGAGCACCGCGTCGACCATGTGCTCCAGCACGCGGGGGCCCGCGATGCCGCCCTCCTTCGTCACATGCCCGACCAGGAAGACGCTCGTGCCGGTTTCCTTGGCGAAGCGCACCAGCCGCGCCGCGGATTCGCGCACCTGGCTCACCGATCCCGGCGCCGCGGTGAGAAGCTCGGTCCAGATGGTCTGGATCGAGTCGATGATCAGCACGTCGGGTTTCGCGTTCGCAGCCTCGGCGAGGATGCGCTCGATCGAGGTTTCGGCCAGCGCCTCCAGACCATCGAGCGCGATGCCGAGCCGCTTCCCGCGCGATGCGACCTGCGCAAGGCTTTCCTCGCCGGTGACGTAGAGCCCGCGCACGCGCCGGCCGATGGCGCCCAGCATCTGCAGCAGCAGCGTCGACTTGCCGATACCGGGATCGCCGCCGATCAGCACAACCGAGCCCGACACGAGCCCGCCGCCGAGCACGCGGTCCAGCTCGGCGATGCCCGTCGCCTCGCGCCGCTCCGCCTCGGCGGCCACGGTCGCGAGCTTGGTGATCTTCGCGGCGTCCGTATTGCCCGCGTAGCTCCCGCGCGGATTCGCCGCCGCCTTCGCCGGCAGCACGGTGATTTCGCTCAGCGTGTTCCACGCGCCGCACTCGACGCACTGCCCCTGCCACTTCGAGTGCTCGGCGCCGCAGTCGGCGCAGACGTAGGCGGTCTTGGCCTTAGCCATGGCGTCACACGACCGTGACGAGGTCGGAATACCTGCTCAGACCTTCATCGTGCGTCAGGAACCGCAACGGCTCACTGATGGCCTGGGCGATCAGCATGCGATCGAACGGGTCGCGATGGTGCATCGGCAGCTTGCGCACCTGGGTCGTGTGTTGCCACGTGATCGGCAACGCCTGAAGGCCCGCGGCCTCGAGTTCCTCCTCGAGCGCTTCGCTGTCGATCTCGAGCTTGCCCAGCGACGCCTTGATGTCAATTTCCCAGAGGCTTGCCGCGCTCACATAGCTCGCATCGGCCATCCGGATCTGCTTGCGCGCCGCGGCAGACAGCTTCCTGGAATCCTGCATCACCCAGAGCACGAGATGCGTGTCGAGCAGCAGCTTCACTTCGCATCGCCCTCGAACTCGCGCAGCACCGACACCGGCAACGGCGCGTCGAAGTCGCTGCCGATCCTGATCCTGCCCTTCATGAGCCCGAAGCGCACCGGTTTGCGCGGGCCGCTGGCGGGTCCGAGCTTCGCAAGCGGACGGCCCGCCTTGGCGATCAAGATGGTCTCGCCCTCGCTTGCCGCTTCGACGAGCTCGGAAAGGCGTGTCTTTGCCTCGTAGAGATTCAGTTGCATGACCCGGCCTACTTGACCAACCTTGACCAATCATAGCACGAGGCGCTTCCACACGCGTCAGCTCTCGTCCTCGACAAAGCGTACGCGCCGGGTGACGCCGCATGTCAGCTCGTAGCCGATGGTGCCGGCGTGCGAGGCGATCTCCTCGACGGGCAATCCGCGGCCCCACAGCACGACAGGGTCGCCGACGCGGGCGCCGGGATGCCCGCGCAGGTCGATGGTCACGAGATCCATCGACACGCGCCCGATCAGGCTCGCGCGCGTGCCTTTGACGAGCACCGGCGTGCCGGCGGCGGCGTGGCGCGGATAGCCGTCGCCGTAGCCGATCGCGGCGACGCCGACGTCCATGTCCTCCGGGCATTCGAACGTCGCGGCGTAGCCGACGTGCTCGCCCTTGCGCACGCGATTGACGGCGATCAGCCGCGTCGAGAGCGTCATCGCCGGCTTGAAACCGAAATCGGCGCCGACCTTGCCGGCGACGACCGAGATGCCGTAGAGCGCGCCGCCGGCGCGCACCCAGTCGGCCCGCGCCCGCGGCCAGCCGAGGATGCCGGCCGAGTTCGAAAGCGAGCGCTCGCCTTCGACGCCGTCGAGCGCGCGCTCGAAGCGCTCGATCTGCGTCGCGGTCTGCGCATCGTCGAACACGTCGGAATTGGCGAAATGCGTCATCAGTCCGACGTCGCGATCGACGCTGGGCAGCTCGCGCAGGCGCGCGACGAGCTCGCGTGCACGCTCGGGCGCAAAGCCGAGGCGGTGCATGCCGGTATCGAGCTTGAGCCAGACGTGCAGCGGCCGCGGATCGGTGTCGGCGGCGAGCCAGCCGATCTGCGCGTCGTGATGGATCACCGAGTCGAGACGCAGGCGGCGCATCTCGGCGAGATCGGCAGCCTCGTCCGGCCCGGACAGCACGACGATGCGCTGCGACATCCCCGCCGCGCGCAGGCGCTGGCCGTCCGCAATGCCAGCGACGCCGAACGCATCCGCCGCCTGCAACGCGCGCGCGACGCGCTCGAGCCCGTGCCCGTAGCCGTCGGCCTTGACCACCGCCATGACCTTCGCGCCCGGCGCCAGCTCGCGGACGCGGCGCAGATTGTCGCGCAGCGCACCGAGATGGATCGTGGCGGCGGTGGCGCGGCTCATTGTTGGAGGCGGGGATCGGGGATTGGGGATTCGGGATTCGGAACAGCCGAACTCGAAACGACGCGCCCGTGGACGCGCGCTTTGCCGAATCCCGAATCCCTAATCTCCAATCCCGGCCCCATCACTCGAAACTCCCCGCGTAGCTGTCCGAGGCGAAGTTGGCGAACTTCGTGTACTGACCGAGGAACGTCAGGCGCACGGTGCCGGTGGGGCCGTTGCGCTGCTTGCCGATGATGATCTCGGCGGTGCCCTTGTCGCTGGAATCCGGGTTGTAGTACTCGTCGCGGTAGATGAACAGGATCACGTCGGCATCCTGCTCGATCGCACCCGACTCGCGCAGGTCGGCCATGACCGGGCGCTTGTCGGTGCGTTGTTCGAGCGAACGGTTGAGCTGCGACAGCGCCACGACGGGGATGTCCAGCTCCTTCGCGAGCGCCTTCAGGCTGCGCGAGATTTCTGAAATTTCGGTGGCGCGATTCTCCTTGTTGCCGGGCACCTGCATGAGCTGCAGGTAGTCGATGACGATCAGGCCGAGATCGTGCTCGCGCTTGAGGCGGCGCGAGCGGGCGCGCAGCTCGCCCGGCGACAGCGCCGGCGTGTCGTCGATGAAGATCTTCGCCTCGGAAAGGAAGGTGATCGCGTTGGTCACGCGCGGCCACTCCTCCTCGGCGAGATCGCCGGTGCGCAGGTGCTGCTGGTTGATGCTGCCCAGCGAGGAGATCAGGCGGAACGCAAGCTGCGAGGCCGACATCTCCATCGAGAACACGGCCACCGCCTTCTTCTTCTGGATCGCGGCGTACTCGGCGAAGTTGACCGCGAGCGCGGTCTTGCCCATCGAAGGCCGCGCCGCGACGATGATGAGATCGGAAGGCTGCAGCCCCGCCGTCATCTCGTCGAGATCGGCGAAGCCGGTCGCAAGCCCGGTCACCGAGCCCTTGCTCTCGTAGCGCTGGTGCAGGATCTGGAACGCTTCCTTGACCGCGGCGCGCATGGTCACGAAGCCCTTGCGCCCGCGCGCGCCGGCCTCGGCGATCTGGAACACCTTTTGCTCGGCCGTTTCCAGCAGCTCCTGGCTGGAGCGCCCTTCGGGCTGGAAGGCGTCGCCGGCGATCTCGGTGCCGGCGTCGATGAGCTGACGCAGCACCGACTTCTCGCGCACGATGTCGGCGTACGCGACGATGTTGGCCGCGCTCGGCGTCGAGTTCGCGAGCTCGACGACATAGCTGGTGCCGCCGACGAGATCGGCGAGGTTCTGCGACTGAAACCACTCGCCCAGCGTGACCGCGTCGTACGGCATGCCCTTCTCGGACAGCTCGCCGATCGCGCGGAAAATGATGCGGTGGTCGCGCCGGTAGAAATCGTTCTCGGTCAGCCGGTCGGCAACCCGATCCCATGAATCCGGCGCCAGCATCAGCCCGCCGAGCACGGCCTGCTCGGCCTCGATCGAGTGCGGAGGAACGCGCAGCGCTTCGACGTTGGAGACGGATTTGCGCTCGGTAAGGGCCGCCATCGCAGGAATTCTTGTCAGGAGACGGGCCGGTGATACTAGAGCACGTTCTCAGATCCTGCGATAGGACAGTCCGAGGAACATTCGGTGGGTAACTCCGGCCTTGCGGTGGATAAGTGCGGCGCCGCTGTCGATAAGCCTGTGCACAACTCTTGCGAGCCTGTGGAAGGCGCTGCGTGAACCCCAAGCCGGGCAGCGGCTTCGCCGACTGACCGACCTTCTCCACCACGCGCGTCCGGTTCGTTCGCGCGCGGCGAAAAAAAAAAAAAATGATTCGCACTGAGCATCAGTGGGGCGGCACGGCGATCGCGCGTTCGGCTATTTGCTCGAATCGTTGCGCTCCCCGTCGGTCGATGCCGGCTCGTCCCGCCTGCGGAACCAGCGCTCGAACGGTCCGCCGCATGCGATGGCGCCGAGGCCAAGGATCAATGCGATCAGCGCGACGACATAGAAGCCGGCACCGCAGGCGACGCCGAGCAGCGCCGCGAGCCACACCGCGGCTGCCGTCGTCAATCCGCTCACGTGCCGGCTGACGGGGTCGCGCAGGATCACGCCGGCGCCGAGAAAGCCGATGCCGGTCAGCACGCCCTGGATCACACGGCTCAGCGCGTCGATGCGCTCTGCGTCGTCCTCGCCCGGCGGCACGACGATGAGCACGGCGAGCGCCGCGCCAAGACTGACCAGCGCGTTCGTGCGCACACCGGCCTGCTTGCCGTGGAGATCACGGTTGAGCCCGATCACCGCGCCCACGACGATGGACAACGCGAGCCGCGCGACGATGTCCAGCCAGGCATCCGGCATGAACGCTCCTGCCCGTCCGTTCGTACGGATGCGATCTTGCGCGGCAGCGCCGCCTCGGGCAAGCGCGGCCGATGACAGGATCGGCCTGCGAGCTAGCGGCTGCGCGGGCTTGCGCCGCGACGGCGCAACGCATCCAGCAGCGGCCGCTTGAACGCGCGCGGCGTGCAGCGTCCGATGTCGACGCCTGGTGTGCCGTGCCAGCTCGCGCACTCGCCGATCGCGAACGCGACGGCGTCGGCGAGCGCATCGCTGATCCCGACGCCGTCTTCGAGATACAGCGCCTTCACCTCGAAGCGTCCTTCCGCGCGATGCGCCTTGGCATCGAGCCGGCCGACCAGCCGGCCGCGATGCAGGATCGGCAGCACGTAGTAGCCCCAGATGCGCTTCGGCGCGGGCACGTAGCACTCGATGCGGTAGTCGAAGCCGAACAGCGTCGCCGCGCGCTCGCGGTCCCACACCACGGGATCGAACGGCGACAGCAGCGTCGTATGTGTCGCGCGCAGTCGGCCGCTTGCGGCCGCGAGCGCGATCTCGCGATGGTCGCGATGCACGTAGACCGGCGCGTCCCAGCCGGCGACCGGAATGCGCAGCAGCTCGCCGCTCTCGACATAGGCGTCGAGGTCGGCGTCCTTGAGGCGCCGTCCGCTGCGGAAGTAATCGTTGATCCAGCGCGCCTGCGTCGCGCCGAGCGCGCGGACCGCGCCGAGCGTGAACTCGCGCTGCATCGCGGCGACGTCGAGACCCGAATCCGGCCTCCATCGCAAAGGATCGCTTGCCTCCCGAATCCCGACTCCCGAATCCCCAATCCCCGCTCTCATCTTCGCCAGCACGCGCTCGGTGAGATCGTAGACGCGCTGGAAATTCTCGCGGCGCGCGATCATCAGCTCGCCGAGCGCGAACAGCGCTTCCAGCCAGCGCTTCTCGTCCTTCCAGCCCCACCAGCCACCGGTGCGCTTTTCGCGGCTCTCGAAATCGGCGGACTTAAGCGGGCCGGCCGCGCGGATGCGCGCGAGCACGGCATCCATCTCTGCCCTGCGCTCGCGGCGCATGCGCTCGGCGTTCTTCATCGACCAGTGGCCGAGCCGCTCCAGCGCATGGCGGCGGTGCAGCGGATAATCGGCCGACGGCGCGAAGCAGGCTTCGTGCGCCCAGCACTCGAAGATGCGGCCCTCGTCGAGCAGCTCGTCGAGCCAGGTGGGCCTGTACGCGCCGAGCCGCGAATACAGCACGAGGTACGGGCTGCGCGCGACGACGTGGATCGTGTCGATCTGCAGTACGCGCATGCGCTCGATCGCCGTCAGCACGTCCGTCTTGCGCGCGCGGCGGCGGGGCCTTGCGAGCAGTCCCTGTGCGGCAAGATGGACCAGCCGCGCCTGGTGCGCCGTGAGTCCCTGCATGCGCGCCATCATAGGGCGGGCGTCGGCCCGCCGGCATGCCTGCGAACGCGATGCGGCAGGCCGTTGCGTGCCCCGTGCGGCATCGTGCCTCAACGTTTCGGCGCGAGGATCGCGCCGAGCCGGTCCGGCGTGCCGTCGATGCGTTCGAGATGCGGATACCTGAGGCCGCCGCGGTAGTCGATGCGGAACGTGCGATAGATCTCGCCGTTCCGGACCAGCAGCTCCACCGGCGTGCCGTTCGCACTCGCGGCGATCGCGTCCTCGAGCCGTACCGGCGTGAACTCGCGGCCCTGCACGGCAACGAGCGTGCTGCTCGTCGTGATGCCGGCCTTGAACGCGGGGCCGTTCCACCGTACGTCGGTGATCCGCGCGTCCTTGGTCGAGACGGTGAGCCCGATCGAGGCCGCGTGATCGGCCGTTTTGTTATCCGCTTCGTTCGTCTTCTGGTAATTGCTCGGCTTGTCGGTGTAGACGAGCTTCCAGCCGCTGGCGGCGAGGCCGTCGAGCGGCGGCGCGTTGGCATCGATGCGCTCGCGCAGGAATGCGGCCCAGTCGTATGTCTGGATCCTGTTGAGCGCGGCGACGACGTCGTCGAATGTGTACGGCTCGACCGTCCAGTGCCCGTCATTCACACCAAAAAACGCACGCGCGAAATCGTCCAGCGAGCGCCGCTCTCGCGTCAGCTCGCGCAGCTTGGCATCGACGGCGAGCCAGACGAGCTGGCCGGCGCTGTAGTAGTCCTCGCTCATCTGGTAGTTGCGGAACGCGAGCGGACGGCGGTGCGCCGCGACGGGATCGTTGGTGGTGTCCTGCACGGTGCGCCAGCCGAGGCCGGGACGGTTGTCCGCGTAGCGCGAGGCGACCAGCGCCAGCGCGTCGCGCGTCTGTTCGGCGCTCCAGAGTCCCGAGCGTACGGCGAGCACGAAGCCCCAGTACTGCGTCTGCCCCTCATACACCCAGAGCAGGCTGTCGCCCATCGGCACGTTGTAGTTCGGCGTCGCGAGTCCGGCGGGCCGCCGGAACTTGCCGTTCCACGAGTGCGTGAACTCGTGCGGCAGGAGATCGCGCGCCGCGACCTTCGCGTTCCACGACGTGAAATAGCCGGGCTTGGTGCCGTTCTCGCTGGAGCGGTGATGCTCCAGCCCAATGCGCGAGAGCTGATCGGACAGCGCGAGCAGGAAATCGTAGTGATCGTAATGCCGCGAGCCGTAGAGCTTGTGCGCCTGGCGCACCAGCGCACGGTGCTTCTCGATCTGCTCGGACGTCATCTCGAGGTCCTTCGGCTCGTCTGCGAACACGTTGAGCCACACCGGCGCCTTCGCGCCGGGATCGAGATCGACGCGCTTGACGTAGCGCCCCGCGAACATCGGCGAATCGACCAGCGTTTCCAGGCTGACCGGCTTGAACGCGATGCTGCCCTCGCGCGCCTTGGCATCCAGCGGCTCAAGCGCGGTCGCGAACTGCCAGCCCGTCGGCAGCGTCGCGCTGGGCGCGACGGTGATGCGGCTGGCGTAGTGGCCGGCGGGATACAGCACCACCGTGTTCCACTGCAGGTTCAGAAGATCTGGCGTCATCACGACGCGGCCCTGACCCGTGTCCTGCGGCGAAAGAAACTGGAACTCCGCGACCAGCGTCGTCGCGCCTTCCGGCACGTCGACGCGGAACGCGTAGACGTCGGTCGAGTCGCGCGACCAGCGCAGCGGCTTGCCGTCGACCGTGAGCGTTAGGCCCGCGATCTTGTCGATCGGTCCGCGCGGCGCGTGATTGCCGGGCAGCCACGCGGGATAGAGCAATGTCAGCGGGCCGCCCTTGACGGGAATCGCCTCGTGCACGCGGAAGATGCGGTGATCGAGATCGGTCGCGTCGACGCTGAGCTTCAGCGTGCCGGGATAATCCACGTCGGCGGGCGCCGGCGTCTCCGCGCCGGTCGCGGTGGCAAACAGTAGAAGCACGCCCATCGCGGCGCCCGGAATCGACTTCATGCGGAATCTCCACTCGGCCATCGGCGCCGCCGTTGAGATGCCGCGCCGGGCCCGCATTTTTGCGTTCCCGGATGCGCGATCGTCCCGTGCCGATCGGCACATGCGCCGAGGCGTCCGGACATTTCCGCCGTCTTTACATCCAGGCGCGGCGCCGATCGCCTAGAATCGGCGCTTTTGCAGCCGGCAACGTTCAGAATCCGAAGCCACCGGCACACTGCCCGCCGAACCGGAACGCCATGCTCTATCACCTGCACGAACTCAACCGCACGCTGCTCAATCCCTTCGTCGCCTGGTCCGGCGCGGCCGCGCAGGCGCTCGCGTCGCCCGACAACTGGCTCTCGCGCGTGCCGGGCATGGACCGCGTCGCGGCGGGCTACGAGCTGCTCTACCGGCTTGGCAAGGATTACGAGAAGCCCGCGTTCAACATCCGCTCCGTCGTCGCGCACGGCCGCGAGGCGCCGGTGGTCGAAGAGCGCGTCATCGAGCTGCCGTTCTGCAACCTGATCCGCTTCCGGCGCTGCAGCGACGATCCGGACGCGCTGAAGCAGTTGCGCAGCGATCCCGTCGTGCTCGTCGTCGCGCCGCTCTCGGGCCATCACGCCACGCTGCTGCGCGACACCGTGCGCACGCTGCTGCGCGAGCACGAGGTGTACATCACCGACTGGGTCGATGCGCGCATGATTCCGGCGGAACGCGGCCCGTTCCATCTGGACGACTACGTCGACTACATGCGCTGCTTCATCGCGCACATCAGCGGCGCGAAGGCGCACGTGATCTCGGTGTGCCAGCCGACGGTTCCGGTGCTCGCCGCCGTCTCGCTGATGGCCGCCGCCGGCGAGCCGACGCCGAAGACGCTGACGCTGATGGGCGGGCCGATCGATCCGCGCAAATGCCCCACGCAGGTCAACGATCTCGCCCGCATCCACGACTACGCCTGGTTCGAGACCAACATGATCTTCGACGTGCCGCCGAACTACCCCGGCAGCGGTCGCAAGGTCTACCCCGGCTTTCTGCAGCACGCCGGCTTCGTCGCGATGAACCCCAGCCGGCACCTCACCGCGCACTGGGATTTTTATCAGGACCTCGTCCGCGGCGATCTCGAAGACGCCGAAGCGCACCGCCGCTTCTACGACGAGTACAACGCCGTGCAGGACCTGCCATCCGAGTTCTACCTGGACACCATCCGCATCGTCTTCCAGGAGCACCTGCTGCCGCTCGGCAAGTGGAAGGTCCGCGGCGAACGCGTCGCACCGGAAGCCATTCGCAAGACCGCGCTGCTCACCATCGAAGGCGAGCTTGACGACATCTCCGGCCTGGGCCAGACCGCCGCCGCGCACGATCTCTGCACCGGCATCCCGAATGCGAAGCGCGCGCACATCCAGGTGGAAGGCGCGGGGCATTACGGCATCTTCAGCGGGCGGAGGTGGCGCGAGGTGGTTTATCCGGATGTGCGGGCGTTCATCCGGAGGTTTCACAAGGCGTAGGTGGGGATACTGCGAGCGTGCTCGAAACCCGGCACGCCCATCATCGGACGTAATATCCCGACACCTTCCAGGCGCCGCCATCCATCGTCGGCGTTACGGTTTCGATTGCGGCCTTGTGCTCGAATTTCGTTCGAAACTGCAGAACGACGTACTCGCCATCCGGCGCTCCCGGCAACGACCGTGTGTACTGCGCCGATTGAAAGTGCCGTTCGAGAACGGCACCCAATGGCTGCCTCGCCGACGAGATTGCGCCTGTCCACGATTCGGAAGTGATCTGCGACCGGAAAAGGAATGCGGCTTCCTTCCACGAAGCCTCGTAGTCGCCTCGGTCCACGAGTGACAGCCATTCGAGTGCGGATTGCTTTGCTGCAGATTCCCGATCTGCGTCAGCTTATGACCACCGCTGGGAGGGCCAAAGCGAGAAGTGCCAACCAAACGAGAATCTTCATTACTTTGCCCCCTCAACTGGGTTAGTGATGGTGAGGCTTAAGGTAAGCGGTTACCGTCGTAAAAAAATGCTACTGCGAGCTCGCTGCGACAATCCGACCTGACACCCGTGATTAGTCCCGAATGAGATTAGAGTCCGCCCCAACGAGGAGCGGACGATGAAGGGCAAGCGATTCAGCGAAGAGCAGATCATCGCGGTGCTGAAGGAGAGCGAGGCA
>Ga0182749_1000168_pt1 | contig 73061 bp, 72 predicted proteins | sample eDN3rd37CKraftMG_FD_128875 | JGI IMG/M metagenome (GOLD analysis project Ga0182749, IMG submission 128875) | Enriched Miracle-Growth compost microbial communities from Emeryville, California, USA - eDNA 3rd pass 37_C Kraft MG (version 2) (version 2) ...
ACAAAGTCATGAGCATCGGCAACCTGGGCCGCGATCCCGAAGTGCGCTACAGCCCGGACGGTGCCGCGATCTGCAATGCTTCGATTGCCACGATGAACCAATGGAAGGACAAGGCCACTGGCGAGAAGCGCGAGGAAACAGAATGGCATCGGGTGGTGTTCTACAACCGCCTGGCTGAAATCGCGGGCGAGTATCTGAAAAAGGGCCGTTCCGTCTACATCGAGGGCCGTCTGAAAACGCGCAAATGGCAGGACAAGGAAACCGGCACGGACCGCTACAGCACCGAAATCGTGGCCGACCAGATGCAGATGCTGGGTGGCCGTGACGGTGGCCCTGCTGCGGGCGACGGTGCAGGCGAGGACGGCCCCAAGACCGGCAAGCCCGCGCAGCCGCGCAAACGGGGTGGGCGCAGCGCCGCACCTGCTGCGCAGCCTGCGGCCAGCAATCTGGCCGATGATCCGGACATCCCGTTCTAAATCCAGCCAAATGCAAAAAGCCCCTGGGCGGCGGCAACCGATCCAGGGGCACACACCGCTACTACATTTTTGAGGGAGCACTAGCGATGAAACATGATCTTACCAAACTCGATATTTATGTGCGGGCCGTCCATGACGCGCATACGCCCATGCGTCTGCCGGCACTCAAGGGCCGCGACATCGCGGCGCTGGTCAAGCTGCTGCGCCAGCCTGCCGCGCACGAATCCAAGACGATCCATTGATGGGGGCCGACATCATGACTACGGACATGCCCACCGCAGGCCGCACGGAAATTTTGCCCAAATCCCTCATTTTGTCGGACCGCTACCAAGCCCGCAAAAAGCCGGGGCAGAAGCCCCTGGCCGAACTGGCCGCATCCATCGCCGCCCAGGGTTTACTGCAAAACCTTGTCGTCGTGAAAGGGAAAAAACGCGGTCAGTATGAAGCGGTTGCCGGGGGCCGACGCTGGGCCGCGATCCAGTTGCTGATGCAGGATGGCCGGTGGCCCGCTGATCGTCCGGTCCCGGTCCTGATCGTTCCCGGCACCCAGGGGCTGGATGCCTCCCTGGCTGAAAATATCATCCGCGAGGACATGCACCCGGTCGATGAATTCCGGGCGTTCGCCACACTGTTGGAGCAGGGCGCGACGGTGGATGATGTCGCCGCCCGCTACGGCAAAGATCCGGCCTTTGTCCGGGGGCGCATGCGGCTGGCCCATGTTGCACCCGAACTGATCCAGGCATACCAGAATGACGAAATGAGCCTAGCGGTTCTCATGGCCTTTGCGATTACCGACGACCACGACCGGCAGCGGGAGCAATGGGCGCGTATGGATGCCTGGGACCGGAAAAATGCCAACCCGTCCAGCATCCGCCATCGTTTGATGGATGAAGCCTGGACCGCTGATCATGCCCTGGCCAAGTATGTCGGTCTGGATGCCTACGAGGCAGCAGGGGGCCGGATGACGCGGGACCTGTTTGCAGCAGATGGCGATTTGCAAAGGATTTACCTGCATGACCCGGATATTTTGCAAGGCATCGCAGCCGACAAAATGCAGGCGGAGCTGGCGCGGCTGGGCGAGGGCTGGGCCTGGATTGAGGCGGTGCTGTCAGCCGGTGAAGCAGGCTGGACCGGCTATAGCAACAAATACGGCCAAGTCCACGCCGAACCCCGCGCACTGACGAAAGCCGAAGCCGCCCAGGTCAAGGCGCTGACGAAAAAAATAGACGCCATTGCGGGCCAAATGGAGGCGCTGGAAGATGCTAACGGTGCCGATGAAGAAACCTGGGATCGGCTGGCCCAGGAACTGGAACCGCTGCGAACGCAGCGCACGGCTATCACGAACGCCGCCAAGGTCTGGCCGGATGAAGCCAAGAAAATCGCCGGAGTCGGCGTCTACATCGACCGCAGCGGGGCGCTGGATGTCACTTATGGGCTGATCCGACCCGAAGATCGCCGCGCTGTGCAGGCGGCGGTCCAGGCCGCAGAGGGCGAGGGCTGCGATACCCCGGCGCTGCGCACTTCACTGCCAGCACCGACCACGCGGCCCGCGTATTCTGAACGGCTGATGCGCCAGTTGACGGCCAACAAGGTCGCCGCCGTCGCTGCCGATCTGGCCGGGAAACCTGCGATTGCGCTGGCCGTCCTGGTGGCGCAGCTTGCCCAGGATCAGTTGGGGAAAGGATACACGCGGGGGTTTGGCCTGGGCGTGTCGCTGCACACGGAACCCATCGACACCCACGCGCCGGACTACGCCGACAGCAAGGCGGCAAAAACGATGGGTGGTCTGCGGCGGCACTGGCTGGATGTGTTGCCTACAGACGAAAACGGGCATATCACCGATGTCCTGGCCTGGGCGCTGGCCCAAGACCAGCAAACACTGGTGGACCTGCTGGCGTTCATCGTGGCCGGGACGGTGCAGGGCATTGAGAGCCACGCACTCGATCATGCAACGCCGCTTGATGTCCTGGCCACGACCGCAGGTACTGACCTGGTTGAATGGTGGGAGCCTACCGGGCCAAGTTTTCTACAGCATGTCAGCAAGGGCATGATTGCCCAGGCTGTGACCGATGGTGCAGGCGCTGATGCTGCGCTGCCCCTGTCTGCGATGAAGAAGCCCGCAGCCGTTGAGGCTGCGACCCTGGCCCTGGCTGGGAAGCGTTGGATACCGGAACCTATGCGGGTCCGGTCCCCTGATCCCGCCCTGGTGGCATAAACCGCCGTTCATCGGGCCGCTTCTGCGGCTCATTGCTTTAGATTGCTGCCTGATTCACACGCTGGCTCAGTGCGTCTGCGCTTTCCTTGCGTTCGCTATAGCGATCCACCAGATACGCCGCGCTGTCGCGTGTCAGCAGCGTGAATTTCATCAGCTCTTCCATGACGTCCACGATGCGGTCATAGTAGGCGGACGGTTTCATGCGGCCTGCCTCATCGAACTCCAGCCACGCCTTGGCCACCGAGGACTGATTCGGGATCGTCAGCATCCGCATCCAGCGGCCCAGCACCCGCATCTGGTTGACGGCATTGAATGATTGTGAACCTCCCGAGACCTGCATGACGGCCAGTGTTTTGCCTTGCGTGGGGCGTACCGCACCGACGGATAGCGGAATCCAGTCGATCTGGGTTTTCATCAGCCCGGTCATGGCACCATGCCGCTCAGGCGAACACCACACCATGCCTTCTGCCCATTGCGTGAGTGCATGCAGCTCCTGCACTTTAGGATGATCCGCCGGGGCGTCATCCACCAGGGGCAATCCCGACGGATTGAACATCCGGGTTTCGCCACCGAGCGCACGCAGGATGCGCGCGGCTTCTTCGGCGGCCAGGCGGCTGTACGAGCGTTCGCGCAAGGAGCCGTACAGCAGCAGAAAGCGCGGGGCATGGGTCGCCCGTGCCGGATTGAATAACTGCTGGGCGTCGGGCTGCTGGAACAGCGCGGTGTCGAGGTGGGGCAAATCCATCTGCAGCGGTTCAGACACGGCGGCCCTCCGCATCAATCACAGGTTCGCCATCTTCCTTGTTGAACGCACCTCGCTGCGGCTGGGGCAGGATGTCCAGGACCTCTTCTGATGGCCGACAGAGGCGCGTACCCAGTGGCGTCACGACGATGGGCCGGTTCATCAGGACAGGGTGTTGTTCGATGAAGTCGAGCAACTGCGCATCCGTCCATTTCGGATTGCCCAGATCAAGTTCGGCGTAGGGGGTGCCTTTTTCACGCAGCACGTCGCGTACGCTCAGGCCCGCATCGGCCAGCAGCTGGACCAGCGTGGCGCGGTCGGGTGGCGTTTTCAGGTATTCGATGATGGTGGGTTCTTCGCCGCTGTTGCGGATCAAGGCCAGCGTATTGCGGGACGTGCCGCACGCCGGGTTGTGATAGAGGGTGATGGTGCTCATAGGTGGGGTTTTAGCGTCAATGTGTAGCGGGGCGGCATTCGTACCAGCCGCGTGATTGGTTGACCACGCGTACGACCAGCAGCATTACGGGCACCTCGATCAGCACACCGACGACGGTGGCCAATGCTGCGCCGGACTGGAATCCGAACAGGCTGATGGCGGCGGCGACCGCCAGTTCGAAAAAGTTGCTCGCGCCGATCAGGGCCGAAGGGCAGGCGATGTTGTGTTTTTCGCCCATCTTGCGATTGAGCCAGTAGGCCAGCCCCGAGTTGAAGAACACCTGGATCAGGATCGGCACGGCCAGCATCGCGATCACCAGCGGCTGTTGCAGGATGGCCTGGCCCTGAAAAGCGAACAGCAGCACCAGGGTGAGCAGCAAGGCCGCGATGGACAGCGGGCCGATCCGCGCCAGGGCGGCATCGAAGGCCGCCTGGCCACGCCGCAACAAGGTGCGCCGCCATACCTGTGCGATGAGGACGGGGATGACGATGTAGAGTGCTACGGACACCAGCAGCGTATCCCACGGCACCGTGATGGCCGATAAGCCAAGCAGCAGGCCGACGATGGGTGCAAAGGCAAACACCATGATGGTGTCGTTCAAGGCGACCTGGGACAGGGTGAATACGGGGTCACCACCCGTCAACCGGCTCCAGACGAACACCATGGCTGTGCAGGGGGCTGCAGCCAGCAGGATCAGTCCGGCGACGTAGCTGTCGAGCTGATCGGCCGGCAGCGCATCGGCGAAGACATGGCGGATGAAGATCCAGGCCAGCAGGGCCATCGAGAACGGTTTGACCGCCCAATTCACGAACAAGGTGACGCCGATCCCGCGCCAGTGTTGTTTGACCTGGCCTAGTGCGCCGAAGTCCACCTTGAGCAGCATGGGGATGATCATGATCCAGATCAGCAGCCCGACGGGCAGGTTGACCTGAGCTATTTCCAGGCGGCCGATGGCCTGGAAGACCGTGGGGGCGAATTGGCCGAGCGCAATCCCGGCGACGATGCACAGCAGCACCCACACCGTCAGGTAGCGTTCGAAGACACTCATGGTCGAGGCAGCCGGCATAGTGTGGGCTGATTCGGTTGCTGTAGTCATGGGCGTCTCACTGCTTGCCGATGTCACGCAGTTTGTGTTGCAAGGACATGGCATCCAGGCGTTCGAAAGGTAGCGACACGAACAGTTCAATGCGGCGGCGCAGGATCAATGCGGTGTCTTTGAAGGCTTTGACTTTTTGTTCTTCGGAGCCTTCAACCGCTGCTGGGTCGGGAACCCCCCAATGCGCTGAAACCGGCTTGCCGGGCCAAAGAGGGCAGACTTCGCCGGCTGCGTTATCGCAGACCGTGAAGATGAAATCGAACAGCGGTGCACCGGGTGCCACAAACTCATCCCAGCTTTTGCTACGGTAATCAGCCGCAGGAATATTCAGCCGTTTCAGCGTGTCGAGTGCCAACGGGTGCACCTCACCTTTAGGATGGCTGCCCGCCGAGTATGCGCGAAAGCGGCCTTGGCCCAATTCGTTGAGGATGCCTTCAGCCAGGATGGAGCGGGCGGAGTTACCTGTGCAGATGAACAGTGCGTTGTAGGGGGTGTTGGTGGTCATGGTTTCAGCAGTCACAGTGGGTGGATTCGGAGATTTCGCACACGCCGCCTTGGCAGCAGTGTTCAGTCAGATAGCCCAGCAGCCCGTTGATCTGGGCAAAGTCGGCGCGATAGATGAGGTTGCGGCCTTGTTGCTCGATGGTGACCAGGCCCGCATGGGCGAGTTCTTTCAGATGGAAAGACAAGGTGTTGCGGGCCACGGCCAGTTGGTCCGCCAGGGCGCTGGGGGTCCGTCCTTCGGAGCCGGCGATGACCAGGGCGCGAAACACACGCAGCCGCTGTGCATGGGCCAGCGCGCTCAGGGCGGAAACAGTTTGAGTCTCGTTCATGAATCAATAATACAACAATAATGGAATAATTGAATTATTTTCTGTTGATTGATTCCGCTCGATCTACGCTTGCTAGAAGCGTAGTGCATTGTGTTGCTGGTCAAGTTCTATTGATGGTCTATGCCATGCTGGTCTTGCGCCGTATCGTCCACTTCCCAGGCTGCGCCTGGGTCCCTGCCGTGTGACGCTGCCTGCCCGGTTTCCGGTCAGGCTGGGCCGTTTGTCCCCAAATTCGCTGGCGCTCATTTGTGGCCTTAAACGTCCCACACATGACGCACCCCTGGCGGGGAGCCGGAAAGCCTTGCCCACCAAGGGTTTGCGGAGATTGGGCCGATTCCGGAGTTGTGGAACACATAGGGCACCGGAATCACCTAAGGCATTGGTCTATCGGCGGAAATGGCGGCCACAGTCGTGGCCTAAAGCGCCGTAGACGGGTGTACTACCTGGGCAAATGCTGGGTTAGAGACACCCTTGATACATGAGAGAGACAAGACTGCGACATTGCCGCGACAGCCACAGGACATGAGTGATACCGTCTGGAGACTTCAGCGCGACAGTCAGGGGACGGATGGCAGACAGGCTGGCGTCATTCGATTTCGAGGGCAGGGGCCGACTGCGCATCGAGGGCGGTTTGCGGTTCATGCGGCTGCATGACCGGAGGCGCAATCTGCGATTGCACCAGGTCATGCGCCAGCCCTTTGTATCCCTGCCGGTCCACCCGTTCTGGCAGTTTTTCCGCATCGTCGGTGAAGACGGTGACGGCATGCCGTTCCCGAGAAATACTGACGTAATAGGTGTCCTGGGCCGTGGTGCGGCTGAAACTTTCCGCGTTGTACAAAACCCGGTCGCAGGTCAGCCCCTGGGCGCTGTGCATAGAGAGGAATACTCATTCTGCCCAATTGACGCTGTAGCAGACAAATGGCGGCAGGATCGATTACGGCACAGCGAACGTTAGGCTGCCTTCGAGCCTGTTTTCCTCGTTGAGCATTACGGCGCACTCAATTGCGACCAGGAGAAATCACTATGAATGAACGGGCGACCTTGTATCATCCAGAGCTTGAGAAGTTGGCTAAAGCTGTTTCTAGCCAGGTGCGGTGGGTGTCAGTAAGCCTTTTTCAGATTCACTTGCGCATCGGATATGGTAAGGCTTTAGCAATTATGCAGTCTTTAGAGGACCAAGGTTTGGTTGGTCCAATAGACGCACAAGGACAGCATCAAGTTCTGATGAGCGATGCCAGGGAGAATCCAGAGTTTTTCTGAATGGTTGAATCGGAGTCGCGCACATTATTGATCAGATGGTATGAATTTCGGCTACGTCTGTAGCCAACATGGCCGTAGCAATTTTGCGGGAGGTGGGAAAATTAGTTTGGGAGACAGGCTAGAAACAGAAGGGCGGCGCTTTGGGGGCGGCGTTGTGACAGATGCGGTGCATGTCCCAGACACTGCGGATACGTTTTGAAGACGCGATGGCTACGGCCATTAGACAGCCTGCATACAGGTCGGCGGTCAAAGAGGACCATGGTTTGAAGGTGTCCAGATTTCCTTGCTGGAAAAGTTTGATCCGGTCCTGCTGCGACTTAGAAGAAGAATTAATAGATTGCTGGGTAAATGAAACATATTGTAAAATTCAATACGTTAGGTCGATCCTAGGCCTGTAAGCTTGCACGCCGCTATGGTGTCAAATTTTATCTACTATTCCCTGGAGGGCCAGGATATTGTGAGCCCGCTAATTTGCATGGACGTTGCCAAATTTGATGAATCGTGCGAAGTCTGTGACTCAGGGGATCGTAGCCAATTCTCGACCAAGGAGGTATGAAGAGATGAAGGTTCAAGAAGCGTTTGATGAGGTTCGGAAGCTGGCTGCCGCTATGCCAGACATGTTCAGCCAGGTCCATATTGAACTTGCCTTTGACAAAGGTGGGCGGCGTGCTATTGGCGATCGGACTGATTCCGAAGATCCCGGCTTTTTGATAAGGGGCGATGGGATTGGGTCCCAAAGTGGTCTGTATTTTTTCACTTGTTCCCAAGGTCAGATTATTTATATCGGAAAAGCTACGAAGAACAATCTCCATGAACGGGTATGGGATCATGTAAAGACACCGGAGCATGACACGGGCGGGGTCTGGGTTTTTCCAAAACACTGTTTTCGAGCTGAACCTGAAGCAGCAGAATACGAAGCTGAAGTCTTGAACGGTAAGGCGGGACTTGGTGTAATTACCTTCTCTGACCCTGAAGTGGTATCGCTGGCGGAAGTGTATTTGCATACCGTTCACCTGAAGCGGCATAAAAAATTGCCGTTGTTCAACAAGCAGATCGGATAGAGCCATTAGGTCATGATTCAATTTCTAGCTCAGGCACCCTTTGAGAGAGGTTGAAATCGTGATCGCTTCGGCTTGAATTCAGGTCTTTGTTTGTTATTAATTTCAGATCATGTGCCAGTCCTTTATACCCCTGCCGGTCCACCCGTTCTGGCAGTTTTTCCGCATCGTCGGTGAACACCGTGACGGCATGCCGTTCCCGAGAAATACTGACGTAATAGGTGTCCTGGGCCGTGGTGCGGCTGAAACTTTCCGCGTTGTACAGCACCCGGTCGCAGGTCAGCCCCTGGGCGCTGTGCGCGGTGCTGGTGTAGGCATAGTCCAGGTGCAGCGGCTGGTCGGCGGGCAGGGTGATCTGCCGGTTGCCTGCCGCGATGGTGATGCGGTCGGCCAGGACCTCGACTACCTTGGCCAGTTGACCGTTGACCAGATCATGGCGGGCATCATTGCGCGTGATGCGGACCTGATCCCCTACGGATAGCTCCGATTCGTTCAGGTGATAGACCGACAGGCGGCTCATCGTCCTGGGGATGATGTCGATGGGGGGCTGGTCGGCGGCGTCCGGGCGCAGGGCGGCCACCGTGATGCGGTCATGCTGGGGCATGCCGGTGACGCGATAGCGTTCACCACGTTTCAGGCCGCATTGGTAATCCCGTTCGGGCACCACGATATCGCCCACCGTGTAGTAGCGGGCCACACTGCGCTGGGCGCGGGTGGTGTCGTGGCGGGCCAGCAGCCGGTAACGATGGCCCTTGCCCTCCAGGCCGCGCAGCGCATGGATGCGGGCATTGATGGCCTGGCGCGAGGCATTGGTGCCGGTGACGACCAGCGTACTGGCCTGTTCGTGTTCCGGCAGCGAGACATAGGCCTGGGCAATGGCCTCATAGCGGCCAGAACTGTCGCGGGTCTTGTGGCCGTGTTCATCCACGCCGAACTGATCGGGGATGGTCAGCACCTGATCCAGCAGCGGCAGGGACTGGCTGGCCTGGCCGGTGGCGGCCAGTTGCACGGCCTGGCGCAGCCGTTCAGACCGCTGGCGCTGGATGTCGCCCATGAGGACGGTTTTCATACCGTGTTCCTGCATCATGGCGAAGGCGCGGCCCGCCTCGATGGCTTTGGTCTGTGCGGTGTCGCCCAGCAGCACGACTTTGGCTCCGGTCGGCTGGATCAGCGCCAGCAGTTTGTCCATCTGGCGCACGGGCACCACCCCGGCCTCATCAATGACCACCACGGTGTGCGGCCCCAGGCGGTCCGTGAAGCTGCGTTTGTCACGGGCAGCCAGCACCGAGGCGACGGTATTGGCCTGGACACCATCGTTGCGCAGATTGCGCACCATGTTGCCGTAGGGGGCCAGCGCCACCAAGGTCCGGCGGTGCTGTTGCAGCACGGTCTGGGCGTTCTGCAGGGCGAAGGATTTACCCGTACCGGCCAACCCCTGGATGCCGCTGATCTGGTCGGCGTCCGTGGTGATCAGCATGACCGCCTCACGTTGCCCGGCGGTCAGGCGGGTATCCAGCCCGGTTTCGATGGCCTGGGCGGGCAGGGCGGCCAGCCAGGTGCCGCGCCCGGTCTGTTCTGCTGCCAGGATGTGGGATTCGGCTTCATGCGCCTGCCGGGTCGCGTAGCGCGGGCTTTCCATCAGCAGCCGTCCCTGTGCAATCGCCTGGTCTACGAGCTGCAAGGCAGACTCGTGCGACGATCCGCTCAGGCGCACGACTTCTGCGGCCCAGCCCTCACGGGTCATGGGTGCCGCCTGGGTGTCCTGGGTGCTGCGGTAGTGGGGCGCTTCGCGGATCAGGGTGCCTGCCTGGACCTGTGCCTGGATGGCGGTCTGGATGCTGGCCACATCGGTATGACCCCCGGCATGGCGCACGGCTTGTTGCAGCAGATCGGCCAAGGGCATGACCGATTCGCGTTCGGCTAGATGCGAAATGGCCCAGGTCAACGATGCCTGGGCCACCAGTGGAGAAGATTGGTCCGCTTCGTGCTGCGGCTGGGCTTGTGGTCCTGCTTGCCCAAACTGAATGCCGATGGCGGCAGCGGCTTCCTTCCAGGTCTGATGCAATGCGGTGCGGCTCATGTCCTGGGCCTTGGCTTGCCGGTGGGCCAGGTTGATGCCCTGGCGCAGTGCATGGGGGGCCTGGTCGCGGCTGGTGCCCCGTGCAGACAGTTCCGCCGTGATGCCGGTGCTGCGTTTGCTGAAAAACTCGATCTGCTGGCGGCTGATGTGCGCCAGTTCGATATGGTTTTTCTCATGGCGCACGGCGTAACCCAGCGCCCGGACATTGCGTTCCAGCGTGGCCTGGTAGATGGAGTCCGTGACGCGCAGGAGTTGGAAAATCTGTTCGTTGGACAGCGCCACCCATTGACCATCGGCCCGCTGCGTCAGGTTCATCAGCAGGGCGTGAACATGCAAATGGGGATCGGGGGCCGCGCCTTCCGTGGGCCGTGCGGTTTCATGGCGGAATTTGGCGATGATCAGATTGCCGGTGTGTTCCACACGGGACTTGCCGCCTTCCTTGCGTCGGCCCATGGCCAGGTGCTTTTCCACATAGGCCAGTGCCGTGGATACGGCATCGTCATTGGCCTGGATCAGGCGGTCGTCACCGCCGATCAGCGCCTGCAAGGTGATGCTTTTGGGGGCACCAAAGGTCAAATCCAGCGCGGCGCGGGCCTTGGCGTCCTTGCGCACCGACTGGACCGCTGTGATGCTGTGTCCAAAATCGCCCTGGAGCATGGCCTTGAAGCGGGCCGGATCAATAGCACCGACCGCGCCCAGGCGGCGGGCACCTTCGCCCTGCCAGGTCGCGGCGTTGCCGTCGCGGCTGTAGTAGTCATCGGCCTGGTCGGCATAGTAGTGGGTGGCGAGGGCCGCACGGACCCGATAGATCTGGCTATGCGAGATCATGGAGACTCCGAGGTGGGGAGGTAAAAAATTGGCCAGCGGGCGCGAAAGGCGCGCCAGTGCTGGTTATTGGGGGAGAGACGAGGGGGATTGCACAGGGTTGTCCACAGTAATTGTGGATTGTTCTTTCAATGCAAAAAGTCGTTCTAGTAGCGGTGCAGCATCGCCAGGGTGAAATCGTTGCAGATGCCGTACTTTGCCCATGGCTTGTGCATAAGGGCCTTTGTCGAACAGGAGGGTCTCCCCGAGTTCAGCACGGCGTTCAAGAGCTTGCACGATTGCTCGAATCTTACTGCGATCATCTCGGTGCAGCCCCGGTTTGGTATTGATGGCGAGCTTTGTGACTGCCATACGTTCGGCTGACGTTGTGATGTCATGTTTGATGCGTTTTGCATGATAGCCATGCTTCAGCAGCATTCCGTACACATGCCGTACGATATCCGACTTGTTTTCAGACGTTAGGTAGGATTTAGACGATATGGCGATGTCATCTACATACCGTGAGTAAACAAGCCCCTGAGCTGCGAAATTGGCTTGTAGCTTCGGCTCATCTTGCCAAAACACAAGATTTGCGAGAAATGAGCTAGTGATGGCCCCTTGGGGTAATTCACCAAGTCGGGTCGTCAGTTGTGTCAGGCATTGTGCTACTGATTTATCGAATCCGAAGAAACCATGCCAAATATTGAACACTTGGTCCGCTGATGTGGATGGAAAAAATCCCTGAATGTCCTCGTTGATTACAACCTTCGCTTGCGCATGAAGCGTTGCGTTGGTTTTATAGTCGCATCCTTTGATGCTCCCTGTGAGGTATACCGGGAAGCTAACGTGATCGAGGATTTGATTTTTGATTTTTTGATGGATGCGTTTCAACGGTGTTAGCGCATCGTAAGTGTTGCGGATGCTCCCGTCGGATTTCGTAATGGATTTCGCAAGGCGGTACAGCGTGTCAGCTTGCCGACTGATTGCTAGCAGATCGCAGGCAGGTATGCCCAGGGACATATGCAGCGCATGTAGCGTGCCGATGCGTTTATGCTTATAGAAGGGTGCGTTGGTTGCTGACGGGTTCATTGAGTAGCTCCAATGCTGTGCGAGCAAGTTCTCCCTGCAGTGATTTATCTATGCCGATCAGATCACTACCCTCTGCACCCAAGAAAAAAATGATACCAACTGGAACGTGTAGTGCCTGAGCGATCTTGTTCATGGTTGACAGGGTTGGATCGCGCTTATTATTTTCCAGCATGGACAGGTAGGACACCGAGCATTCCGCCTTTTGTGCAAGGTCTGCTTGGGAAAAGCCTCGCCTAGTGCGACATAGCTTAATGGCTTGTCCAACATTCATAATATGGTGACTCCAGGGTGCAAATATTGGGCTTGCTGCGTCTTGGCTCACTCACATCAGTTCATCCAGTCAGTGATGTTGCTCACTGCACGAATGACGATGTCGGTGATGCGCAGAGCCCGAAACACAATATCTTCGTGTTTGGACTCCCGCATTTCCGAACCTTCAAGCATGTTGCGGAGTTGCTGCAACACATCATCCAGTTCTGCCAGAGCGCCAGCATCGAGTTGGCTGTAATGCGTATCGCGTAGCTTTTGAAGCGTTGCGATACTGTTCTTTAACGAATGAAAATCCATGGAAATGCTCCTGTCGAATTCGGCACAACGCCGAAGCCCCGTAACAAGGCGATAGGCCGAAAGGAGCCAACTCGATGCGCAAGCCCAACACCAGTCGTTGCGGCTATGAAGCCCCGTCTGTGCAGACCACTTACCACGGATCACAGTTAGCCCATTGCTGCTTGCTAATTGCGGTGCGTGAGTGGCGCGTGGGCGGACCTTCGCGGCGGACCGTAGCTACGGCCTGCCTCACCTCAAAATCTCCAACTCTGGATGATGGAGCGGCCTGAAGTAATCAGGCGATACACACTAACCTTTCGCTTTTACGGTAGGAGCAGTACGTTAAAGAGCATACATAGGCGATTCGCCTATCCAGCTTTATTAGAGCATGCGGATGCTGTTTTGTCAAATAAATTTCACTGTAAGTGAATTTATTGCTGTGTTGTGAGTGATGATCTGTCACCTTTGGCAAACGCCGGGCTATAGGGTTTTAGTCTCGTGTGGTGCCCTGGGTCTGAAAGGAGGCAGCACGTTGTGGAAGTGAGATATGTCGCATTTTCACCCTGGCCACAGGCAATCCTCCCGCCACCGCCACATACCCCTCCAGCACCGGCAGCGCCTGAATTTGCGCCGCCGTCACCACATCCTCTGTGGTGCGGTCCATGTTGTCCGAGGTGTTGCGGTGATCGACACTGCGGCTCACGCTGAACTTCGGGCGCTCGACTTCATGTTTGCCCAGGCTTTCGCTCATGTCGCGGGCTGTCTGGGGATCGGTGCGCGATCCGCCCAGGACTGCCAGGTTGCGGAAGCTGGCCCGCAGGGTGGTGGCCATGGTGCGCCCGTAGATGTGTTCCAGTTGGGATGTGCTCTGCAATCCGGCGACGATGCGCAGCCCATTCTTGCGGCCTTTGGTCAGCCCGGCCTCCAGCGACGGCAGGCCTTCGAGGCTGGCCAGTTCGTCAATGAACAGCCACCAGCGTCTGCCGGTGTGTTCGGGCATGGACAGAATGGATGTGATGAACACATCGACCCAGGCCGACACCAGCGGCTTCATGGCATGCATCATGTCTTCGCGCCAGTTGATATACAGATTGCCCGCCTGCGGATCATCCAGCCAGCCGCGGATGGAAAATGGGCCGGGCTTCATGCTGGTGTGTTCCGACAGTTTGTTGGACAGCACGAATCGGGCCGAGGACAGCGCCTTGCTGGCCTCACTGGAACCGACAAACAGGGACTCTGCCAGAGTGCCTTCCAGGAATTGCTTGAGGGTCTTGGGGTCTTCGATAGTGCAGAGGCGAAACAGATCCATGATCTGGGCTTTCTTGCCCTGTAGCTGATAGAGTTTTTTCGCCGTTTCGCGCAGCAGCAGACGGCCAAAATCGTTCCATTCCTCTGCATTTTTGTCCTGGCTCATGGGGACCAGGGAACGCGCCAGGTGCTTCCAGTCGTAGTCGGCCCGCACTTCGTTGAACAGTGACCAGCCTTCGCTGCGGGCGTCATACGGGTTCAGGATCACATCGCCCGGTTGCCAGAACTTGCTCAGCATGTCGCCGTTCGGATCAATGACGATCATGCGGTCATTGCGCAGCGGCTTGCGGGCTGATAAGGAGCCGGGCTGACTGTTTTTTGACCGGGCCTGCACGGAGGCCGCCATATTGCGCAGCAGCACGGATTTGCCCGACCCCGTGGCCCCGCTGACCAGCAGATGCAGGTTTTCATTGGCGGTCGGCAGCGGGATGCCCGCCACGTCGATCTGTTGATGACCGGGTTCGGTGCAGAGCTTGGACAGGTGTTTGGCCGTGGTCATGCGGGTGCCCCGGACGAAGCGTTTGTAGGCCGCGCCTTCAAACCCTTGGGTTTTTGCGGTGCGGCCCACGAACAGGATCAGCGCCAGGGCGGTGAGCAGGCCGATGCCCAGCGCCCCGTAGAGCAGCGGATAGCCTGGCGTCAGTTTCACGAAATACCAGGCTGTGCGGCTATTCCAGTCCTGCCAGGCCATGCCGCTGCCGTAGGTGACGGCGGTCATCCAGGCACCGACCGGAAAGAGGCCCAGGGAAAAGGCAGCAATGCGCCGCCGCGTGATGGGGGAGAGCAGGGTAGACATGGAGTTGTGCCTTCAAGAAATGAGCCATTGGCCCAAAGCCAGCCCAGCCAGCATCCCGCCCAGGATGCCGGATGCGCCGCCGATGACCATGGCGAGGATCGTCATGCGCCGTGCTGCCTGCCGGGTGATCCGGGCGCATTGTGCGGATTCTTCGGCCAGGTGCGTCAGCCGGACGCCTGTGGCGTCCAGCATGGCCTGCATGGCGTGTTGTGATTGTTCATGGAGGGGCGTGGCGACTTCGCGCAGGGTGGCCGCCAGATGGCGGTCCAGTTGCTGGGGGAGCAGTTGCAGGGCTTCGGTCAGCGCCTGGATGTGCGGCTGGGCCTGGTCCTGGCTGTGGCCGATGGCCTCCAGCCGGTCCACCAGGCTGGCGACCTCACCCAGCACCTCGCGGTACAGCAAGTCCAGCTTGGTGCGGGCCTGGCCCCCGGACGGATTGGGGGATGTGTCCATGGCGTTCACGCAAAGAGGGCAGCAAAGGCCGCATGCATCTGCCGGTCCACGGGCCGGGCCAAGGCCCGCAAGGCATGCATGTTGCTCAGGTGCGAGATACGGTCATGGTCACCGCGATCCGTTTGCTGCAACAGTGCCCGGTAGTCGGTCTGGTCGGCCAGCACATCGGCAATGGTCGTGCGCAGATCGGCCAGCAGTTCAAATACTTCATTTTCGAAAATGGCCGCTTTGGGGTTGGCCTGGGCTTCACCGGTTTTGGCGGCATAGGCCAGCAGTGACGGGAATTCTTCCTCGACGCTGGTTTCCACGCGATTGAACAGCAGCCGCACCCGTTCTGGGGCGACCCCCAGGCCTGCCAGCGCGGCCACCGTCTTGATGGTTTCACGCTGGGCCTTGCCGGTGTTGATGACCGGTAGGACGAAGTAGCTGATTTCTTCGTGGGCACCTTCGTAGCGCATCATGTGCGCCAGGAAGTCTTCGATGTTGCTGGCCCCGACATCCACGATGGCATCGTCACGGGTGAGCAGTTCGCGGAACAGCCGTCCGAAGTGTTCACCGCGCAACTGATCGACCGACAGGCCCAGATCAGCGCCGGTTTCGTTGGTGGACTCGACGGCAAAAATCTGTGCGCCATTCATGCGCGGGGCCAGCAGGTGCGAGGCAACGACGGTTTTGCCGACCGAGCCGGTGTAGTTGAGGACTGCGACTTTCATGGGTTCATTCCTTGTCTTGGGAAGTGGGGTTGGTAGCTTTCTGGCGTTGTTCCAGGCCTTCGCGCCGCAGGGCCTCCAGGTCTACCCGCATGTTGCGGATTTGCCGGAGGTCGCTGGGCGTTTCAATGCCGTGGGGCCGCCCTTGGATGGCATCCATGGGCGGTGGAGTGGGTGTGGTGCGCGGTGTGTCAGGCGCGGTGCGGTGCGCCGTGGGTGTGGGGGTTGCCACAGGGACGGCTGGGGCCGTTTGAGGACGGTTGGCCTTGCGCCAGCGGCGCAGCGTCGTGATGTAGGTCGTGGGCCGCACGGCCAGCCCGGCCTGGGCCAGGTCCTCCATGATGGCGGCATGGGGGACGCCTGCGGCCAACTGCGTTTCAATCATCGGGAACACTGCCCGCAGCTTGGCGGCGATGCGCAGGCGCGGGTCCAGGCTGTCCAGCACGGCCCGGTAATGGGCCACGGGATCGGGTTTGGTGGGGTGTTCGGTCATCGGGGCTTGCCTTGCGGATCAGTGTTGCAGCGCAGGCAGCGCCCGGGCCTGTTTGCCGTCCAGCCATGCCAGGCCCGCCGCGTGGGCCTCGTCATAGGCGCATTGGTCATCGGCAAAGCGCACGGATTTGCCGCGTGCCGGGAAGTGGCCGCAGCCGACTTCTTCGCCCTGGTCCAGCAGCCGTAGCAAGTAGCCTTCGCCGTCGCCGCTGCGTGGCACGATTTCAAAGGAGAAGCGCAGTTGGGCCTGGGCCAGATCGGTCTGAAACTGCCGGGCGACAGCGGGGACGCGGGCGGCCCAATCGGCGCCGATCCGATCCAGGGCATCGGCGATGCTGTAGCCGCGTTCGTGCAGCCAGTCATTGCGATCCAGCACCAGGGCGGCGGTCAGTGCTTCGCCCAGGCTCAGTGCGCCGATGCCTTCGCGGGCGGCCCGTTGGGCGATGGCCAGCAGTCGCGTGTCAAGATTCGAGTGCATGAGAACTCCTTTGCCCTGTCGCTTGGAAGGGCGGTCGTGAGGATTGAGAAGGGGGTGCCCGGATGGGCGGATGTCGTTCCGTTGCCGAACCCCAGCCGCCTGGCGGCTGCCCGGCGTGGCGGATGGAGACGGACGGGGTGTGCTGCGATCAGTGTGGGTAGGCGAAAGACTTATCCACAGGTCGCTTCTGGTAGAAGAAAGGTAGAAATAAGGTAGAAGGCTTTTTGATGCCTGGAAAACCGCATGAATAAAGGCTTTCAGCCATCAGGGGCGCGATGCTATGCCGACAAAGCGCGATGCTATGCCGATAACCCGCGATGCTATGCCGATGCAGGCGCGATGCTATGCCGATAGCTGGAATGACTTATCCACAAGCTGAAATTGATCAATGATTGACCAATTTCAGGCCGATTTCCGGTTTGGGTTTCCCCGTGTTTTCGACAGTTGGCAGATCAGGGCGCGATGTAATGACGATGGTTGCTCAACGGTCCAGGCGGGTCCAGACTGCCTGTTCGTGGCCCCGGCTTGCCGCCTCGATACGGGGGGCCACGATGACTTCCAGGGCTTCCAATTCAGCCAGGCTGCGTTCCAGACTGACCCTGAAGTCGCGCATCCGTCCGGTGTATTGGGCGCGATCCTTCAAGATGTCCAAGCTGTATTTCTGCTGCATGTCGGCGGAGGTGCCGATCAGCCGTTGCAGACTTTTGGACAAGTCATAGCGCATTTGCAGGCGTTTGCTCCAGTCCAGCAACGCGTATTCCCGATTGCCGAAGATTTGCGCCCAGCGCGGGTCGGCATAGATCGTATAGCTGCCGCTGCGCTCGTCGTAATCGAACCCGCCGATCATGGCCAGCACGCGGGCTGACGGGTGATTGCCGTAGCTATATTTCACCGAGCCGTCTTTGCGCCTGGCTTCGATGCACAGGGTAAAACGGGCCAGGTCTTTCATGCCTTCGTGCAGCCATTCGTATTGACTGCCCCCGGTGGGCCTGCCCATGCCACGCAGGAAATCTGCACGGTTGATGGAGGGGGCTTCGCCCAGCAGCGCCGTGGTTTGCAGGTACATGGCGTGCATCCAGATGTCGGCGTGGTCTTCGCTCAGTTGCTTGCCCGAGCCTTTGAGCAGAATGTTGCTGCCTTCCAAAAACACCGTGTCATCGTGCAGGGGACGCCAGCCGCGCCGCACCGGGGCAAAGATGGAACTGCGGGCGATGTAGTTGGGAATGGCGCGGGCGGTTTCGTTGATGCCGGGCACGATGAAGGGGGCCGGAGTGGTAGCCTCCTTTCCAGCGGCGGCGGCAATCGCTTGCTGGGCCTTTTGCTGGGCGCGTTGCATGGCGGCAGACAGGCGCAGCACAGAGCTGGCTTGCTGGAAGGGCAGGCGGGTGGGTGCGGTCATGGGAAATGCTCCAGACAGGCCCGCCCAAGGCCTGCCGGATTCGTGAGCAAGGCCTCACGCGGGGTCAGGGGGAAAGAAGAGAACAGGACGGGTGCCGGCAGTGCCCGGCACCCAGGGGGATCAGCAGGTTTGCAGCGCGGCGGGTGCTGGCGTCTCCAGCAGTGCCGTGTGTGGCGTAAACCAGAGTTCCTTCAACCGGAAACGCTCGAAATACAGCACGATGTCCACGGTATGGCGCAGAAACGCCTGGATGGTTGCGAGGTCCAGATTGCCGCCCGTGGGCGACTGTTTGATCAGCACCGCCAGGCGGTCAAGGGTGTCGGCAGCACTGTTGGCATGGGTGGTGGTCACTGATCCAGGGTGGCCGGTGTTCAGCGCGGCCAGGTAGTCCCAGGTTTCAGGGCCGCGCAGTTCTGCCAGAAAGATCCGGTCTGGTGACAAGCGCATGCAGGCCGCCAGTGCATCGGTGGCCGATACCCGGCCCCGGACGCCGCCATACATCAGGTGGATGCGGTTGCGGTGCCGGGGCAGCAGCAATTCATGCGTGTCCTCGATGGTGATGAGCCGTTCATCGACCGGCACCCGGTCAATGAGCGATCGGGCGAAGGTGGTTTTGCCCGAGCCGGTTGCACCCGCGACCACAAAGTTTTTACGGGCCAGAATGGCTGCATGCAGGAAGGCCGGGATGTTGCCGCTGGCCTTGAGTTTCAGCAGGTTCTGGTCAATGGGCGACATGCCGCCCGCAGCGGCCCGGGCCGCTGCATCATCGACGGCATCAAAAGCGCCCTGGGCTTGCAGCGTCTCCAGGGTAAACGCCGCTTGGGCGTGCTTGCGGATGTTGACGGCCAGGGTGCCGTCAATGCAGGCCGGAGGCTGCACAATCTGGCCGCGTTCACCGCCCGGCAGCACGACCGACAGGATGGGGGCTTTCGCCATGTGGTTGTAAGCCGCCAGGGCAGTCGCCAGCGCCTCCAGATGCGGGTAGGTCAGCGCGGGGCATTCGTGCAGCATCCAGGCGCCCCGCACACGGCTGTAGCACTCGCCGGGCCGCACAATGGCGATTTCCGTCACAGTGGGGTCGTCCAGATGTGCGGCCAGCGGCCGCAGAAAGGTGTTGACGGCAATCGCCCGATCAAAGGGGCGCGGATCAGGGGATGGGTTCGAGGTCATAGACATGGCTGAAATCCAGGTCGCGGGCCACCATGATGCCGATGCGGGAGCCCTGGTTCTTGTAAAGAGTTGGAGGGATGTCGAGCGACTTTTCTAGGATCTTGGCGATGACGTCCTGACTGCCTTCGCGGGTGTTGTCGAAACGGATGTTGTTGCTGCCGGACTGGCCTTGATTGGCCGCCCAGGCGCCGAAGTCACCGACCAGGGACAGCAGGATGGCATTGCCGAAGCGATCCCAGAAGTGGTTGTCGATATGGCCATCGACTCCCGCTTCGCCCAGCGGGCCGGTGCCGGGGGAACCCAGGTTGACGATGACGCCAGTGGGCGTTTCCAGCCGGTTCCAGGTGATGAAGGCCCGGGCCTGGCCCTGTTCGATGCCCCCCGATTGGTAGCCGGTGAATTTGGTGCCTGCGTCGATCAGCTTGACCTTGCCGTTGGTACTCATGACATCGTGAGTCGCCAGGCAGGTCAGCAGGCCTGCCTGGGTGCTGACCAGTTTCGTCTGCAAGGTGCAGTCGATCATCGTGCCTTGCGTGAGCAGGAAGTTTCGATTGCCCAACTGCCCGGCGACTGAGGGGGCCAGTTCCAGGGGCCGCAGCTTGTCGGCCAGTGGCCCTGCATCGGCCAGCGGGCCGCTGGCGTTTTGGGCCGTGCCGCTGTCTGCTGCAGATTCCGTCAGCGGACTGTCTAGCCTGCGCTGTGCGACTTCATCGACCGCAGGCGGTGGCGTCGGTGTCGGTGGCGGGACGTAGTAGCTGCGTTCCTGGGCGGCAGGCGGTGGCGGGGCCTCACGCTTGGGCGGCGGCGCAGGCCGTTCGACCTTGGGGGCTTTGAGGCGGTTGGCAATGCCGCTGCGTTCCCCGTCCGGGCCGTGGTCAGTCTGTGGTGCGGATTCGCGGTGCCAGACCTTGAACAGGGTTCCCGCTGCAATGGCCAGTGCAATCAGGATGGTGAGCCAGAGAAAGGCGCGGGCACCCCGTGGGGCGCTGCGCCCCGCCGTTTCCAGATCCGTGGGTTCCCGATCCAGGTTCAGGGGGAGCTGGCCCGGTTTGCCGGGGCCTGCCGTCGTGTCGTTGCCCGCAGGAGGTGTGTGCGGATCAGTGGTCATGGTGTGTTCCTTGAAATGCCCTTCACCCGGCGCTGCACTGCCGGGGAGGCAGTCCCGGTATCGGGCGGTACGGGTGTGGCGCGGTAGGCGTCGTTGTGGATGGCCAGGACCAATTCACCCAGGCGCAGATGCCACAGCGTAGAGGTGCGATGCAGCACCATCGTGCGGTCGTCGGCCATGTGGTAGTTGGTCAGCACTTCCTGGCCGTCGGGGGTGACACGATAGACCGCCGGGATGTCGGCCCCCGGTGCAAATTGCAGCCAGGTCTGACGGCCATCGTCCCAGGCGTGGACGGGCGCAAGGCTGGTGTCGCCGCTGCGTGTGTAGGCCTGCCAGTTCACCGGCATGCCGGTGGCTTGCAGAGATCGCTCGATGGCCGCTTGACGGGCAGCCTGATCCCGCAGTTTGGCTGCGGTTTCGGGGTATCGGATGACCAGCTTGTAGAGGGCCGGGGCGTTGCGCTGATCGCTGTAGGACAGCCGAAAGCTGTAATCATGCCGATTGGTCACGACGATGAGATTGGTGTTCGCGTCCTGGGCGGTCGGTTTGAAAAACAGGTGGTTGTCCTTGTAGGTGAAGGCATAGGCCTTGCTGTCACCAAAAACGTGATAGACGTAGCGTTCATCAGGGGCCAGCACAATGTGGGTGGCGACACCGATCACGGCATCGAGCTGGATCACATCGGCGGCGTTGTAGTTCACATAGCGCACACGGTGGTCCCGCTGTGCGGATCGGGGGTATTCCAGGGCCAGGGCGCTGGCGCTCAGGGTCAGATTGAGTGCCAGGCCCAGGGCGCATGCCAGGGCATGCCGCCTGAGCAGGGGTGTGTTCATGGGGGATTCCTTCGGATGCGCAGGGTGTCTAGCGCGACAGATCGGCGGCCAGGTCATAGCGCGTGACCTGAAAGCCCAGGGGGTTGAGCCGAGCGACCGCTTCGGTCAACGGCACCTTGGCGTACTCATAGGCCATGGTGGCAATCAGGTGGCTGACTTGCGTGACATCGCCCGTGTTCACATCGCGTTCGGTTTTGGTGAAACGGACGATGGCGGCCTGGTTGGCCCCCAGCGTGATCGAATGAACCTGTACGTCCACTGTGCCCTGGGTGCCCAGGCGTGTGGTGACAGCCTGCGGCCCTTCAAAGCGTTTGCCGTAGGCCGTCTGGATGGGCGGCGACGAGAGCAGGGCGCAGGTGTCGAATTGCTCCTGGATGGTCTGCCAGCTATAGCTTTCGCAGTTCAGGACGTAGCTGTTGAGGAAATACTTGGCGATGCGTTCACCGTAGTCCTCCAGGGGCTGGCCCAGGCGGCTGACATGCTCGATGGTGCCGGTGGCATTATTGACCCGCACCACATACATTTCAGGCGGCTGCTTTAAGGGCGTCAGGCCGATGACGGCCCCGACCGCAGCCAGCGCCAGGATGCCCGCACCGCAGGCCACTTGCCAGGCGCGTTTACGACTCTTGATCAGTTCGCCCAGGTGGTCACGTTCCAGGCCTCTGGATTGCTCCAGGTAGGCGGCGATGTCTTCGGATTTGAGCGTGTCAGCCATGGTTCATGTCTCCCTGGAAGGTGGGGGGCGTGGCATTGACCGGAATGCGGGGCGAATCAGGCGGCTGCGGCGGCTGGGGCGCATGAAAGGCGCAGCCAGCCAGCAGCCCAGCCAGGGTCAGCGTGGCGATGAGGGATTTCATGGGTAAAGGACTCCAGGCCTGCCAGATCTGGCAGGCTGATCAGAGGTAGTAAGGAAAGGGGCTGGGTCTGAACTGCGAAGACGGCAGGATCAGCCGTTGGCCTACTTGGCGCGGGGCCGCAGCATGCTGCGCAAGCGCAGAATCGAAAAGGCGCCATGGGCGGTAGAACCAATCCCCAGGCGGGCACCGAAGCCATTGGACAGGCCTGCAGCCAGGCCGGGGAGCATGATCATGATGACAAGGCTGGCGATGCCGACCAATATCTGCGCACCGAATAAAGACAGCACATCCGTGATGCCGCTTTCTGTCTCGACGGCAATCATGCGCAGCAGTTGGATGTTCATTTGAAGCAGCAGCCCGAAGACGAGTCCGGCCAACAGGGCCAGAAATACGAAATTCAGAGCTTGTGACACCCAACTGTTGAACAACTGCTTGGTGGGCTCGAACAGCGTTGCTGCGATGAATAGGGGGCCGACCGCCACCACCAGCGCCATGCCCACTTTGCACACGACGATGACCACCATGATGATGCTGCCCACAACGGCCGAGGAAAAGCTGATGAGGGTGGCCAGGATGCTGACCAGAACTTCTCGCGTGGACGGCATGAAGTTGTACCAGGGCTGTTTGCTGGCTCCCAGCATGGCATTGGCTGCTTCGCTGGTTTCCTGCTGCAGTTTGTCCACTTCTGCGGCAACATCACCTGTTCCCAGAGCCAGCGTTGTCACGTCGTCAGGCAAGGCGACCATGGCCTTGGCGATGTCGTTCTGGTACAGGCCTCCCGCACCAAAGAACAGGGAGATGATGACGACCATGATGGCTTTCTTGAAGAATTCGGTCACGGTCATGCCGGCTTGACCGTGCATAAGCGCAAAGGCATAGACGACAAATTGCAAGGTCAAGCCCACGACGACGATGGGAGCCAGGGCTTCGAACAAGGCCTGTATGGGGCCGTTGATTGCGTTGCTCAGAACATGCTCAGTTTGGCCCATGACCCATTGGGCAATTTCATTGGGGCCAGTCGGCGGGGCTACCGAGGCATCAAATTTAGCCATGATGCTGCCTTATGGTCGTGAAGGTTCGGCAGCAGTCGCATGGCTGGATGATCCTGGCTGGTTGCCAAACCAGCCGCCATAGACTCGTTCTGCGCGGGCTTGCAGCAGGTTGCGCTCGGCATCGAGTTGCTGCGAAGCAAGTTGAATCCTGGCTTGTTCCGCCTGGATGTTGGCTTGCTCAATCTGGATGCGGGCCTGTAGCTCGGCAATTTCCTTCGGATTGGTCGTCTGATTGATCTTGTCCTGCAAAGCATCCACGTTCGCCAGGCGTCGGGTCATGGAGTCGTAGGCGCGCTGGCTCATGGCCTTGGATGTGGCTTCAATATTTAGCGCCCGTTCAGAGAGCGTTCGACGATCCTCCTGGAAATTTACAGGGGCCATCACCTCGTCTGTGATGCGGCCCACATCGCCATCCAAATTTGAACTGCCGGAGCGGTTCAGCAGGTCCTGCGCATTGGCAGGCAGGGCGGCGCGTAGCTGATTTCGGATATCGGGGTTGCCGACCACGTTGCCGTAACCGCTGGACTGTGTGAAGGCCGCCAGCTGGCTTTTGGCGGTGGCCAACTGGTCGGTCAGGTTTTGCAACTGATCTTTGGCGGTCAGTAGCTGTTCCTGTAGTTGGGCAATGGTGGCGGCGTCCACGGTGGGGATGCCGCTGGCGTGGACGGGAGAGAGGGATGAAGCGGACAGGGCAATGCCCGCCGCAATCAGCTTGCAGCGTGTCATGGGAGACTCCGATGGAATTGGCAGCGGGTGGTGCTGCCGGGAAGAGGCCTGCGCTTCAGGCAGGCCAGTCGTGCGGGCAGTTAACGGCTGGGTTTCTTGACCAGCGCGGCTTCGTATTCAGCCTGGGTGATGCGTTTGGCCGTTGTGTTGTCGGAGGTGATTTGATCGGTAGCTTCGTCGTAGGCCACATGCTTGGTGCCTGCCACGATGAGGATGTTGTCTGCGTCGCCCGGGACGGCGGGGGACGTATGCGCTTGATAGCCCACTTTGCCGAGGTTGTTCCAGCCATTCACCGTAAACAGCAGACTGTCGCCATTGCGTTTGATATGAATGAGCGTTGGCGGATAGCGGCCAAGGTCGGTCAGCCAATACCCCACGAACTTCTCCCCGTCAGGCTCCGTCTTGCATCCGGCCAGGATAGTCAGCAAGGAAGCGCCAGAGGCAGCAATGAAATATCGTCGGTTCATGAGGTGTCCTATGGTGAAAGGTTGATGGGGTGTACCTGGTGCCGCTTGAAGATTGCCCAGGCGTCGGCCACGCTGCTGGCGGGTCCAGCTTTTGTAAGCCAGTACGCCCGCTCGGATGGTTTCAGGATGTTCCACCAGGCCATGCCGCTGGCTTCGTCCGCCGTGGGCGGTCGGTTCAGGTCTGAAGAATTTACGGACATAGCTCTGGCCCCTCCGTTTCATGTGCCGGCCCCTGGGGTTGCAGGGGGTGATCGAAGCGCACGCCGATCAGGTCAGCGATGCGCTGCCAGTCGGCGGGTTGCGGGCGGTGGCCATCGGCCTCATGGATGTGCAGGCTGTAATACTTATGCACACCTTGCTCGAAATATTCGCGATCTTCACGCGGGGTCGAGGACGAGAACCAGAGGTACGGCGTATGCCGTGGGTCCGAGGCGGAGGGCGAATCCATGCCGTGGTCCTGAGCGATACGCTGCAATTCATTCGCATCGACGGCTTCGCGCTCGATGACGGCTTCGCCTTGGCTGAATTGCCCTCGATCCAGATCATCCTGCGTCCAGCGTTCGCTGTAGATCGAGATCAGGAAGGTGTCTGCTGCGGCCGTCGATTCCGGCATTTCCAGGCCCAGGCGGTTGTAAAAGGCGTGATCCTTGAGGGCTTCCTGACTCTGCTGGATCTGTTGCTGTTCCAGGCTACGGACGTGCTCAGTCCGGCGCCGATCTGCGTCATGCTTCATGAGGGGGTGTCCTGTGGAGATGGCCGGTCATGCGTGACCGGCGTGGTTACTGGCGGGCTTGCTTGACGGCGGCCAGGTAGACCGGCAACCAGGCGGCGGGATCAGTCCCGGCCTGGGCGACGGCCTGTTCTGCGATGTCTGCCATGTCGGGGCTGCCGGAGAACACCAGCAGTTCGTCGTCGCAGCCCGATAAATCCAGTTGGGCGACGGTGACGCTGGCCCCTTGCTTGACCAGAAACTTGCGGCTGGCTTCGCCCAGGCTCTGGAGCAGTTCAAATTCCGCGACCGTCAGGCCAAAGCCCTCGATGTAGTCGCGGGCGCGGGCCTTGGGGTTGGGCAAGAGAATCAGGGTGGCCGTTTGCTGCACCAGGGATGCGCCGACAGGGTTGTCGAGGATGGCCCCCGGTTCCTGGGTCGCCAGCGCCAGCACCCCGTTTTTCTTGCGGATGGTGCGGGCCGCGTCCTGCATGGACTCCTGAAAATGCGCGTCTTTCAACGGGTGCTGGCACTCGTCGTACAGATTGATGATGCGCCGCCCATCGTGCAGCGCATCGACGCGGTGTTTCAGGTACAGGGTGGCTGCGCCGCGCACTTCGTCATCGTCCAGCAATTCCGTCAGATCAAAGCCAAAGAGGGCTGGCCGGTCACTGCCGGTTTGCAGGTTCAGATCGTCCGTGGGGTTGTCGAATACCCAGCCGTATTCACCCCCCTGGCACCAGGGGGCCAGGCGGGCGTGGATGGTGCTGCGGGTGTCGTCCTCACTGTAGGGGTTGGGCAGCAAGGTGTTCAGGGTGGACAGCGTTCTGGCCGGTCGGTCAATCAGCGTGGTCAGTTGCTGGACCGCCTGGGTGATGTCAGCCCGTTGCCGGGTGGTGACGGCTTCGCCCTGGCGTTCGGCCAGGTAGATGACCAGACGCACCATGAAGGCCACATTGCCCTTGGTGGGTTCCATCTGAAAGGGGCTCCAGCCGGTCGGCTCCCCCAGGCGGATATTGAAGTACCGCCCGCCCAGGGCCATGATCAGCACTTGCATGCCCTGGTCTTTGTCCCAGACCACGCAGGCTGCCCCGAATTTCTGTGCCTGGGTCAGCAACATGCCTTGCAGCACGGTTTTGCCGGTGCCCGTCATGCCGATGATCAGGGTGTTGCCCGGGCGGCGTTTGCCGGTTTCGTCCAGGTCTTCCGTGGAGGCATGGAAGTTGAAGAAAAAGGGCGATCCCGTCTGCGTTTTCAGCATGGTGACGGCTGGCCCCCAGGGGTTTCCGGCAGGCTTGCCCGTCAGCTGGTTGTGCAGGCTGGAAAAGCACAGGAAATTCAGGGAGGTCACCGGCACGGGCCGGGGCCGCCAATGCCAGTTGCCCGGCAGTTGCGCCCAGAACCCGGCTTCCAAGGCCCGGTCCAGGGGCCGAAAGCCTACGGCGTCTTCGGCCAGGGCGGTGGCCGTCTGCGCCAGCGCCTGACGCACGCTGTCTGCCGAGGTGCCATACACCAGGAGAGTGGCATGATGATCCCCCAGGCCCAGGCGGGCCGAGGTCAGATCGTCCATCACATCGGCCAGTTGCGTGACCTGGCTGACCGAATCGTCACCCGAGTCCACAAGCAGCTTGTGGTGTTTCTTGACGAGTTTTTTGGCGGCGGCTCCTGTGTGACTGCCCCAGGATTGCGTCAGCACAAACTCATGGGGTAGGCCCAGCAGCCGGTCCAGGTGGCCTGGTTTGGTGGCTTCCGGGTAGTCGCGCAATTCCATCATGCCAAAGAGGCGTGACCCGGCGACGGTGCGCAGTTCGCCCAACTCGCCGTGGCGGCCAAAGATGGGACGGGCCTGCGGCAGGGTTTCGCGCAGCCGTTCCCGGCTGATCGGCACGGGCCGATGGGTGCCCGACAGCAGGAATCCCAGAAATTCAGCCGTTTCGCTGAACGCCAGCCCCTGGCGATCCACGATGCCGAGGATCTGCGGATCGTAGCGGTACAGGCCTGCGGTCAGTGCCCGCACGGCGCTGTCCAGGCGCTCGATGGATTCATCCTGCCAGTGAGCCAGGCGTTTTGCATCCGCCTTTTCCAGGCTGGCGAAGGTGCCCAGCACAGGGTCTGCGACGGGGTGAATCAGCACACTCAGGTACAGGTCATTGACCATTAGCCCCGCGGTGTCGAATGTCGCCCGGTAGGCCGCATCAAAACGGGTGGCGAAAGGTTGTGCAAACGTGCTGTCGGGATATTCCGTCACACGCCTGCGGATGATGTGAGAATACAGGCCGAGCGAGCCCATGGGTAGGCCGCGCAGCACATTGTGCAGGGCCTCGATCCAGTCTGTCAGTTCAGCCTGGCCGTAGGCGTCCGGTGCCCGACCAGCGACCTTGATGACCGCCAGGTATTCGTGGTTGTCGCAGGCAATGATGCGGTCGGTGACATGGTGGGAATAGGGCAGATAGCGGGAAACCAGCCGTTCATCAACGGCCAGTGCGGTGGCTGCGGTCATGGCAGAGTCCTTCGGGAAAGCAAACGGCGCCAGGGCCGGTTGCGGTGGTAGCCCTGCGGGGCATAGCTGGAACCGCGCCAGAATTGCTGCTGGCGATTCGTGCGACGGGTCTTGAGTTCCAGCCAGAGGATGTCGATGGCTTTGTCGTCATCGCGGGTGAGCATGGCCAGCGTGGGCATCACGACCAGCAGTAGTCCCCACCAGGCCAGCCCGGCTGTCATGGCAATGATGGCCACGCATGCGAACGCGCCGAGCATCAAGGTGGTGGGGATGCCCATGAAGGTCGCCTTGCGGCCCAGGCCCTTGAACACGGGATAGGTGTTCGGGGGCTGATGGTCGGGAGACTGGTCTGTGTGGCCGGTGCGGGCGGCGCGTGTGCTGCTGGTGCGGGTCGCCATGGCTTACTTCCAGAGCAGCACAACGAGTTCGGCTGCGGACCCGGCCAACAGCACGCCAATGCCCCAGCGGATGGCGTCATCCTTCCTCATCACTTCGGCCGAGTACAGCACGAAGATAATGACGCCGATGATGACGGCGGCAATCGGCAGAATGATGTCCAGATTGTCTTTCAGGGTTTGCAGGGTGGTTCGGGCGCGAGATAGACCGCCCAAAGACTGCGCCCATGTCGCGTGACTGACCATCGCCAGTATCCAGAGTGTCACCAGCCTGTCCATGAAATGTCGCGGTCTTGTCTGGGGTGTGATGTGTGGCAAATTCTGCATGGCATGACTCCTGCCCCAGACGCCGGCAGGCGTGTTGGGGTGTGGTGAGTGAAGAAAGGGAAGGGCAGCAGACCGTCGGGTGCGGGGCTGCGGGGCGGATCAGTCGGACGGGGGCTGAAAGCCGTCGGCTACTGGGTGCGCTGTAAAGCCGTCCGGGGTGCCGGTCGGCTGGGGCTGTGCGGACGTGGAATCCGGGGCGTCCGCCTTGGGTGGCTGCGGATCATCCGCTGATACCTCATCGTCGGCGAGCAGCTTGAGAGCCGGAACCTGGATGCCAGCCTGGGCCAGCACCTTGCCCACATAGCCATTGGCAAAGCCCCGGCTGAAATTGCCCGTGTTGTAGCAGGACAGTGCCGCCCGCAGCGCCTGCTGTTCACGCTGGTGGTTGCGCAGCGCCCTGGCGTAGCAATCTGCCAGGACGGTCTGGGCGGCGGCCAGGTTCTGGCAGGGGTCGAACACGGTGGTGCTGTCTAACCCCAGCCAGGCCCAGTTGCGTACATTGATCTGCCCCAGGCCTGCATCGAAGTCGATGCCCTGGGCAATCAGATTCTCGGCCGCCTGGCTGGCTGCTTTCAGATCACTGGGTTGCTGGGGCAAGGCCTTGCCCTTGCGGTTCACGCCAATGGCGTATTGCTGGGCCCTGGATTCGTGGCGGATCAGGGCATCAAGCGTGACCGGGTGAATGTTGGGAGCGCAGGTCAGTGCCAGCGCAGCAAGTTCAGTCAGCATGTCGCCCGTCCATCAGTCGATGCTGCCGCGTCTGGGATCGGTCAGCGTGAAATTCCAGCCTTGCGCCCAGGTGCCGCCGTGTTGTGCGTCCCAGCGGGCCTGGGCCGCTTCAAAATCTTTGGCTTTCACCCAGCGACCGCCCATGCGGGGGTCGCCCACATAGCGCACGGACAGTTCATGGGTCCAGGCGTGATCGTTGTAGGCCACGCACCAGGCGGGCAGCTTGGTCAGCGTCACGGTATCGAGCGCGTGGACTTCGTAGACGGGCTCACGGGTGCTGCCGTCAGCCGCCTGGCGATAGCCCCGGATGCGCCACTGGTAGGCCATGGAGGCATAGGCCCGGTTCAGATAGTCCGCGTCGCATTTGCCCGCACCATGCGCGATGGCCTCCACCCGGTCGGGCATACCGGGGTCGGTTGCAGCCGGGCACTGTCCGAGGAAACTGCGGCGGGCCGCCACCGTGGCGCTCCAATCTAGGCCATGCCGATTGAAGCGCTTGATACCAAAGTAGTGTTCCAGTGACGGGCTGCATTCACCGGGCTGGAGACTGGAAGACAGGCATAGCGTGGCTTCGCAGGCCAGGCGCGGGATGCCGGTCAGCAGGTCTGCCGTATCGGACGCATGGGCGAGGGGAGCCAGGACGCAGGCGAACGCCAGCGCCCCAGCCCGCAAGGCGGGAAGGGTTTGCATGGGGAGATTTCCTGGGGAGAGGGGACAGCAGGTGGCCGAGGGGGGCCGGGGAGGGGTTAGCGGCGTTGCAGCAGTGTCTGTTGGGCCAGGGCGATGTGTTCGGGCTTGGCCATGGCCCGCACCAGATGGGCGGTTTCAACCGCAGCGGTGCGGGTATCGCGGAGCTGGCCCAATTCGGCCACGATCTGGCGCAGCAGCGCCAGTTCTTCCTGGAGCGTATCGTCGGCAGCCAAGCGGCGGCGGATGTAGTTGGACAGGGACAGGCCGGACAGGGCTGCGGCTTCGCCCAGCCGCGCAGCATGGGATGGGGTCACCCGGATGCGGATGACCTCGGAGAGAGGTTCAGTCATGGGGAATCCTTGCCTGTTTTGGTCCGACGAATCGGACCTATGTTCACAGGATCAGCCAGGAATCGGGCGGAAGTAGCCTTTGATGCAGTCCAAGTTGCGGACCGCTACCTGAACATGAGTACGCCGGTGGAACCCTGCACCAGGGTACAGTTCGGCATCTTCTCTGAAAGGCGCTCGTATGGAGTCGTAGGCTGGCAGGCCAGTGTCTTCACGATACTTGTGGACCGCCATGATGACCTGGCAGTCGAGTTCTCGTTTGAGCTTGTCAGGGCCACCGGCATTGACGGGCAGTTGAATGCCCAGTTCCTTGTAACTCTTGGCCATGAGACTGTACGCTTCGGCGACTTCTGTGAGTCCCGAGCGTGTAGTGAGATCCAGGCAGAGTTTCAAGTCCAGAATAGCGCCTACCGCGTCCGGTTCTTTGATCTTGGATTTCGGGTTGCCATCGGCAGCCCATTCGTAGGCCCGCAGCGGGTCGTTTTCCCAGAAATAGATGCCGTGCCCAAGCCACTCCAGCTTGCCTGTGCTTTGTTTGAGGTGCTTGGACGGATCAGCCAGCAGAGCGTTGACCGTGCTGCTTTCTGTGCCGTGAAATCCTAGGACGAACGAGGGCTGGGATTTGTATAGGTGCCAGGAGTTACTCACGGATCAGGTTCTTCCTCTTGCCATCAGCCGTAAGAACGCCAAGTTCCGTCAGGAACTTGCGCGCTGCTGCTGGGGAAGCAGAAACCTTTTTTCCGTAGGCGCGCATGTCTTTCACCAGTGCGTCACCCTCCAGCACCCGTGTCTGGCCAGTGACTGGTTCAGACGAGCGACGGATACGATAAAGAGTGCTGGTCGCGGTGCGTGGCATGGTCACCTCTGGCGTGTTCGGTAGACAGGCAAGAGCCTTGCTGTATCTTAACATTCCTGGTTCTGCTGCGTCGTTTTCGCAGACGGTTTTGGGGATTGTTGTCATGGGTCCGTCCATGGGTTGGAGAAGTGTTGTACGTCGAGTTCAGGATCTGAGTCCGGCGACTTTTCTGAACTGGATGATATTGCTGATCGTGGGCTTGGATGCCTGGGGGGATGACGTTCCTGTCTCGCAGGCAATCAGAAAATTTGCCCACATGGCCAGCGCCTGCCGCCGCTCGGGGATTTCTTCGCGAACATCGTAGATGGCCTCCATGCCCTTGAGGGTGTGGTTGAGTGCGATTTCCGAGATTTCCCGAGAAACACCCATGTTTCTCAGGTGCCCCTTGGCAGTGGATCGGGTGTCGTGTGGCGTAAAGTGCCTGATCGGAATGTCCTGGCGGTCAAAGGCACGTTTGAACGCGGCCCACAGGGTTGTGGTTCCAACGTGGATGTCTCCCTGGTGCTTGCGCCGCCGTCGCTCCTGACGGGCGGGCAGCAGGTAGATGGATTCGCCCGACAGGTCAATCAGCGCCTCAAACCAGGCGGCGACAGCAGGCACGATGGGAACCAAGAAGCCTTTTCTTGTCTTGACCGTCTCGTCAGGAATCCACCAGACGCCGCGATCCAGAAATAGGTTCTCTTTTTTGGCGCTTGCCAGTTCGATGCCGCGTACACAGGTGGCTAGCAGGATACGGAAGGCCAGCGCGTTTTCTATGCCAATGATGTCGATATCCGGCAGCAGTGCCCGGAGCTCGTCTTCTTGCAGCATGATGCGTTGGCGAACCGGAGGGCGTGGCCCCATGATGGCCGACAACCGAATTCCTGTGCAGGGATTTGCCGGAATCAGCATCTGGCCGCAGGCATGGTCAAAAAGCATGGACGCAGATGTCAGGATACGTTTGCTGACGGTCCAGGTGCGTTTTGCAGCTACGAGCATCCCCACGATGTCTATGGATGTGACGGATGAGGTCAGTCGGGAGCCTAGATGGGGCAGGATGACTTGCTCGTAGTCAGACTTTCGATATTCGATTGTGTCCGCCGCGTAATCTGGCTCAACCAGAACCTTGTCCTGATAGTCCTTCACCAGTTCACGGATGGTCCAATCGGCGCGAACCCGTGTTTTCTCGGATTGTTTGTCGATAGCCGGATCATCACCGCCATCAATGGCTGCGCGGTGCTTTCCTGCGAGAATCCGGGCCTCGCGTAATGAAATATCGGGATAGTTGCCTAGCGTGAGTTCACGCCGTACAGCCTGACCGTTTCGGCGGGTGCCCAACCGGTAGCGTAGTACCCATGTTGCGGTACCCGAACTAGAGAGCGTGAAAGTCAGCCCGCCGCCATCAGATCGGGCGACGGGTTTGCGTTGTGCCACCCAGTTGCGAAGCTGGATGTCGTTGAGTTTATTCGTTGAATTTGCCAAGACTGCCCCTGGCTAGGTGTTCCTGGGTAGCTAGCAATCTGAATCGCTGCTAGCTACCCACCTAGCTACCCGGAAAGGGTGTGATGCCAGGGGTCATCATGGCATGCTCAGAAACTGAAATTCAAGACGTTGTCGTTAAATAACAGTACGTTAGGAACGTATTGGTGCAACTTGAGACGCTAATCCGAAGTGCAGGTGGCTATTTTCATGGATGGCGGCAAAAATTCAAATTGTCCCAGAATTGCGTGGTCGTGCAAATGTGCGATGGGGTTGGGTGTGGCCGTGCTGGCCGTGGGAGAATCGATTATATGTAATTATTTGCTGCGAGATATGGCCTATCTTCTTGCATCTTGATGCTAATTTTGTTAAAGGCTTGATTTTGTTGGCTTAAATGTAGTACCCTGTAAGAGTACGGGGCGCACGGGGTGCCCCTGTAATGCTTCAGGAGAGATAGAACATGGCAACAAAACCCGCGGCGAAAAAGCAGCCTTTTGTAATTGAGCCTCTGAACTGGGTTGCGCCGGGTACGCGTAGCGAAGATACGAAAAAGAATGCCGAGAGCCAGCAGTCGACTCCAGCGGAGAAATCCCAAGACTGATTCACCGTTTTACCGGTATGGCGCCAGGCGCCGATGTCGGGATGGCATGGGAGGAAACCTTCGGGACACTTTCCAGGTAGATCGCCAGACTATGCCGGGTAAAGCAAAAGGGCCGGGTCCAGCACGCAGGACCCGGCCCTTTTGCTTGGATGGGGCGATCCGCATGTCTTGTGCTGCGCTGCCGCATTTTTGCGCCAGACAAGGTACTATTGGAACCTTGCAAGCGTATCGCTGCATACATCGGAATAATCACCGGGAGACTGAAAATGGAAGAAGTTGTCGTTGTTGGCGCGTGCCGTACAGCTATTGGCGATTTTGGAGGCGGGCTCAAAGACGTAGCGCCCTGCGATCTGGGTGCAACGGTTCTGAAGGCCGTGCTGGAGCGCAGCAAAGTTGCCGCCGAAGATGTCGGCCACGTGGTATTTGGCCATGTCATCAATACGGAACCGCGCGACATGTATCTTTCCCGCGTGGCTACCCTCAACGCCGGGATGCCGCAGTCCACTCCGGCATTCAATGTGAATCGTCTCTGCGGGTCGGGCTTGCAGGCCATTGTTTCCGCGGCGCAAACCTTGCGTCTGGGCGATGCGGAGGTGGCCATCGGCGCTGGCGCCGAAAGCATGAGCCGCGCGCCGTATATCTCCCCTGCGCAGCGCTGGGGCGCGCGCATGGGCGATGCCGCCATGATCGACATGATGACGGGCGCGCTCTCGGATCCGTTCGAGAAAATGCACATGGGCGTCACGGCCGAAAACGTCGCCAAGAAATACGAGATCAGCCGCGAAGCCCAGGATGAGCTGGCGGTTGCCTCGCACAACCGCGCGGAGAATGCGATCAAGCAGGGCTATTTCAAAGAGCAGATCGTGCCTGTAGCCATCAAGACGCGCAAAGGCGAAGTGGTTTTCGACACCGACGAGCATGTGCGCATAGGGGCCACCGCCGAGAACTTCCAGTCGCTGCGGCCTGTGTTTCAGAAGGAAAATGGCACGGTGACGGCAGGCAATGCGTCGGGGCTGAACGACGGCGCAGGCGCGGTGTTGCTGATGACTGCCAGCGCGGCCAAGGCGCGTGGGATCAAACCCATGGCGCGCCTGGTGTCATATGGCCATGCCGGTGTGGATCCCCGCTACATGGGCATAGGCCCGGTGCCCGCGACACGCATCGCTCTGCAGAAGGCGGGGCTGGAGGTCGGGCAGATGGATGTCATCGAGGCCAATGAAGCCTTTGCCGCGCAGGCATGCGCTGTCAGCCGCGAACTGGGCTTTGACCCGGCCAAGGTGAACCCCAATGGCAGCGGCATCAGCCTGGGGCACCCGATAGGGGCGACCGGCGCAATCATTACGGTCAAGGCGCTGTATGAGCTTGAGCGCATACAGGGGCGCTATGCACTGGTTACCATGTGCATCGGCGGGGGGCAGGGTATCGCGGCGATCTTTGAACGTGTCTGAGCCGCGCAATCGTCGTCGTTCCGCCGCTTCCCCCGGTTCCGGCACGGATGACGAACCCACGCTGTCCGAGCAGGACGGCGTGCGCTACCTGCATTTCGGTACCGAATGGATACAGGGCGCAATGCGTGTATCCGTTCCGTCCGAATTGGTGCTGGCGTATACGCGGCAGATGATGGCGTGGCTGCTGTTCCTGGAGCCCGGTCGGGACGATGAGATCGGCATTCTGGGGCTGGGGGCAGGGGCCCTGTTGCGCTACACGCTCAAGCATACCCAGGCCAGCGTTGTGACGGTGGAATGGAATCCCGCTGTCACGGCGGCCTGCCGCATGTACTTCCGGCTGCCCGGCACGTCCAGATCGGTGATCGAGCATTGCGATGCCGCCGAGTGGGTGCAGAATGGGCGCAACACGGGACGCTGCAAGGCGCTGATGGTGGATCTCTATGACAGCGCCGCGCAGGGGCCTGTGCGTGAAAGCCTGGCGTTCTACGAAGGCTGCCGCAACACCCTGGGCGATGTGGGCGTCATGACCGTCAATCTGTTTGGCAATCACGAGAGCTTTCCCCGCAACCTCGAGAACATCCGCAGCGCGTTCGGCGGCAGGGTTCTGGAGCTGCCGGAAATCGACGAAGGCAACCGCGTTGTGCTGGCGTTCAAGGGGCCTGTGCTGGACGTTACGGTCGAGCGCATGCTGCAGCGTGCCGAGCAGGTGGAATCCGAGTATGGGCTGCCTGCGCGCCGCTGGGTTCGCGAACTGTTGGCGCGCCAGGGAAGCGGGCCTGCGCTGGTCGTTTGAGCGGCCTTGCGTGCAGGGATATCCCTTGAGGCAAACCGCCGGCCAACTTGTTAGACTTACGGCCATTGGCGGAGCCTCGCCGGGCATGTTGATGCCTTTTTCAACCGGACAAGGAGCATTCATATGAAGTTGATCAAGTCGGCCAGTCTCCTGGCGGGCGCAGCAGTGATGGCTGCGTTTGCTTGTGCGCCGGCCAGCGCGCAGTCGGTGGCTGTCACATCCATCGTCGAACATCCGGCGCTGGATGCGGTCAAGGACGGTGTCAAAGAGGCGCTTGAGGCAGCGGGTTATACCGAGCCCAAAGGCCTGAAGTGGCAGTTCCAGACTGCGCAGGGCAACAATGCCATTGCAGCGCAGATCGCGCGCAAGTTTGTTGGCGACAACCCCGATGTCATCGTGGCCATCGCAACCCCGTCGGCCCAGGCTGTGGTGGCTGCCACAAAAACCATACCGGTCGTCTATTCGGGCGTGACCGATCCGGTCGCTGCCCAACTGGTGCCGTCCTGGGAGCCTTCGGGCACGAATGTCACCGGCGTGTCAGACAGCCTGGCGCTGGAAAAGCAGGTGGAGCTGATCAAGCAGGTCGTGCCGAATGCCAAGCGCGTGGGCATGGTCTATAACCCAGGCGAGGCCAACTCCGCTGTAGTGGTCAAGGCGCTGCGCGAAATGCTGCCCAAGTCTGACATGTCGCTGGTGGAAGCCACTGCCGCCCGCACAGTGGATGTCGGCGCTGCGGCACGCAGCTTGGTGGGCAAAGTGGATGTCATCTACACCAATACAGACAACAACGTGGTTTCCGCCTACGAGTCGCTGGTCAAGGTGGGCAATGATGCGAAAATTCCGCTGATCGCGTCCGATACCGACAGCGTCAAGCGCGGCGCGATTGCGGCGCTGGGCGTGAACTACTATGACCTCGGGCTGCAGACCGGCAAGGTAGTGGTGCGCATTCTCAAGGGCGAAAAACCCGGCGCCATCGCCTCGCAGACCAGCGACAAGCTGGAGCTCTATGTCAACAAGTCCGCCGCGGCCAAACAGGGTGTCACGCTGTCTGATGCGTTCCTGAAGTCGGCCACCAAGGTTATCGAATAGCCCTGCGGGGCCCGCACTGGCGCACATGATTGGTTAAAATCGCTGGCCAGGCAGAACAGGTGGGTTGTCGTCGGCAGCCCGCCTGTTTCTTTTTTATCTACAACGAGCAGGACAATGTCAATCTATTCCTTATGGGGCGCCCTGGAGATCGGCCTGATTTTCGGGCTGGTTGCCCTGGGCGTGCTGATTTCATTCCGGATACTGCGCTTTCCCGACCTGACTGTCGACGGCAGCTTCCCGCTGGGCGGAGCCACGGCGGCCACACTCATCAGCGTTGGCGTGGATCCGTTCCTGTCGACCCTGGTGGCGACCTTTGCCGGCGCGCTGGCGGGCGCGCTGACGGGATGGCTGCATGTAAGGCTGAAGATCATGGATCTGCTTGCCAGCATCCTCATGATGATCGCGCTTTACTCCATCAATCTGCGCATCATGGGGGCGCCCAATATTCCCCTGATCATGGAGCCGACTGTATTCACGGTTCTGCAGCCGTCTTCGCTGCAGGATTTTGTGTTCCGCCCGCTTATGCTGCTGGTGCTGGTCATTGTGGTCAAGCTGGCGCTTGATTGGTATTTTTCCACTGAGATTGGTCTGGCCATGCGGGCGACGGGGTCGAATCCCCGCATGGCGCGCTCCCAGGGCGTAGCCACCGGCAATCGCATCCTGGCAGGCATGGCCATTTCCAATGCGCTGTGCGCGCTGGCCGGGGCGCTGTTTGCCCAGTCACAGGGCGGCGCCGACATCTCGATGGGCATAGGAACCATTGTCATCGGCCTTGCGGCAGTCATCGTCGGGGAAAGCATCATGCCTTCGCGGCGCCTGGTCATTGCCACCGTGGCCGTGATTGTCGGCGCGGTGCTGTATCGCCTGTTCATTGCGCTTGCGCTGAATGCCGACTTTATCGGGCTCAAGGCCCAGGATCTGAATCTGGTCACCGCCGTGCTGGTGACGATCGCGCTGGTGATTCCGCTGCTCAAGCAGAGACTGCGCGGCAAAGGAGGGCGTTGACATGTTGAGCGCCAAGAACGTAGCTATCACTTTCAATGCGGGCACGCCTATCGAAACGCGAGCCTTGCGCGGCCTGTCGCTGGAGATTCCCGCAGGCCAGTTCGTAACGGTCATCGGCTCAAATGGCGCCGGCAAGTCCACGTTTCTGAACGCGGTCTCGGGCGACATTTCGATTGACAGCGGGACGATTGCCATTGACGGGCGCGATGTCACTCGCGAGCCGGTCTGGACGCGGGCGGAGCGCGTGGCCCGTGTTTTCCAGGATCCGATGGCAGGGACGTGCGAAGACCTGACCATCGAGGAAAACCTGGCGCTGGCGACATGCCGGGGCAAGCGGCGCGGGTTTGGCCGCTCGGTCAAGCCGGCCATGCGGGAATTGTTCCGGGAGCGCGTGGCGGTGCTCGGCCTGGGCCTGGAAAACCGTCTCACGGACCGTATCGGCCTGCTATCGGGTGGCCAGCGGCAGGCTGTCAGCCTGTTGATGGCGGCGCTGCAGCCATCGCGCATCCTGTTGCTGGATGAGCATACCGCCGCGCTTGATCCGCGCACGGCGCAGTTCGTGCTTGATCTGACCGCGCGCATCGTGGCCGAAAGCAAGCTCACCACGATGATGGTGACACACAGCATGCGCCAGGCGCTGGACGTTGGCGACCGTACTGTCATGCTGCATCAGGGCAAGGTGGTGCTTGATGTATCGGGTGAAGAGCGCAAGGGGCTGGATGTTCCGGACCTGCTGCAAATGTTTGAGCGTGTTCGCGGCGAAAAGCTGTCTGATGACGCACTGCTGCTAGGCTGACGCGGGGAGGCTGTGGCCGGGGAGGGCGGACCCGGCCAGGCACAGTTTTTGCCTGTGGACGGGGGCGCATGGGCACGCGGATTGCTGGAGGGAAGGCAGAATAAACCATCTGCTTTCTATGACCCACGAGGACAAACCGCTTACGCTCAGGCTGCTGACCGTCAATACGCACAAGGGCTTCACGGCGTTGAACCGCCGCTTCATCCTGCATGAGCTGCGCGATGCCATCCGGGCCACACACGCGGATATCGTCTTTCTGCAGGAAGTGCTGGGCGCCCATGACAGGCATGCCGAATTGCTTACACGCTGGCCGGCAACCAGCCAGTACGAATTCCTGGCCGATTCTATCTGGCCGCAGTTTGCCTACGGAAGAAATGCCGTTTATCCGCATGGGCATCATGGCAATGCCATCTTGTCCAAGTTTCCCATCATCCAGTACGACAATATTGACATCTCCGTGGGAAGCCACGAGAAGCGGGGCATGCTGCACTGTGTGCTTCAGCCGCCGGGCTCGCGGCGTCAGGTGCATGTGATCTGTGTCCATCTGGGCTTGCGCGAACAGCATCGCAGCCTCCAGATAGGCAGTTTGTGCGGGTACATAGACCAGGAGGTGCCAGGGGAAGCGCCGCTGGTGGTGGCGGGCGATTTCAATGACTGGCGCCAGGTTGGCCAGCGCAGGCTGGCCCGCATTGGCGGGCTCAAGGAGGTGTTCCGCGAGAAGACCGGCAGGGTCGCGCGCACATTTCCCGCGCGCATGCCCTTGTTGCGGCTGGACAGAATCTATGTGCGCAATATTGGCCGCTTTGACGCCATGGTTCTGTCCAGGCGGCCCTGGTCGCATCTGTCGGATCACGCGCCGCTCGCCGTGGAGATTGCGCTATGAACGTTAACTGGACAACGGGCAACGCCATCAGGCTGCTTGAGAATGGCGAGGATTTTTTTCCAGCTGTCTTCGACGCGATCGCCGCCGCGCAGCGCAGTGTGGCGATAGAAACATTCATCATCTTCGAAGACAAGGTCGGCAAGGCGTTGCAGCAGGCAGTGATCGAGGCCGCACGGCGAGGGGTGCGGGTGGATATTGCGGTGGATGGCTATGGCACGGCAGACCTGGGTGATGAATTTATCCGGGCAATGACCGCCGCGGGCGTTGGTTTTCACGTATTTGATCCCCAACCCCGGCGGTTTGGAATGCGCACCAATCTCTTTCGCCGTCTGCATCGCAAGATCGTCGTCGTGGACGACATGCTGGCTTTCGTCGGCGGGATAAATTTCGGGGCGGACCATCTGGCCGATTTCGGCCCGACAGCCAAGCAGGACTATGCCATTGAAATAAGGGGCCCGCTGGTCGACGAGATCGTCCGTTTCGAGGCCCAGGCGCTTGGTCCTGTGAAGCCTGCCCGGTGGTCGTGGCGCAGCCTGAGAAGGAAGGGCCAACCGGATCAGGAAGCCCCCGGCGATAGCGCGGCTGCCCTGGTCGTGCGCGACAACGATGCGCACAAGACCGATATAGAGCTGCATTATCGCGTGGGGATACGCGCCGCGCGCGAACGCATCACGATTGCCAATGCCTATTTCTTTCCTGGCTATCGCCTGCTGCGGGCCCTGCGTGGCGCCGCGCAGCGCGGGGTCAGGGTGCGCCTGATTCTTCAGGGGGAGCCTGACATGCCCGCTGCGCGTTTTGTCGCCACCATGCTCTACGATTATCTGCTGTCGGTCGGGGTGGAGATCTACGAGTATTGCGAGCGTCCGCTGCATGGCAAGGTGGCTGCAATGGATGGCATATGGTCGACGGTGGGTTCCAGCAACCTGGACCCGCTCAGCCTGTCCCTGAATCTGGAAGCCAATGTGATGATACGCGACCGGGCTTTCACCGCGGAACTGGAGCAGCGCCTGGACAGGCTGGTCGAGCGTCATTGCAGACAGATCAAACGCGGCTCGCAGCCGCGCCGCAAGATACAGCGGGTTGTATTGGGCATGGTCGTCTTCCATTTCCTGAGGCGCTTTCCAGGCTGGGCCACCTGGCTATTGCCCGCCCGGCAGCCAGCCCTGAAATCCATGCCTGCCGGGCAGCCCTCCACGGAAGAAAAGGCATGAGCGCGGCCGGAGCACAGGGCTGGGTTCGGGCGAAATGGCCCATGTTCAGGCGCATGCTGGCCGGCGGGTTTGTCATCCTGGTCATGGTTCTGCTTGGGCTGGCCGCCGCGCGCGTGGACTGGCGCGAAGTCTGGAGCGCCATGACGCGCTTGCCCGCGAGCGTGCTGGGGCAGGCGGCGGTGGTGACGCTGGCCAGCTATCTTGTCTACGGCTGCTATGACCTGCTGGGCAAGCGCTATACGGGCCATAGACTTTCATGGGGGCGCTCCTACCTGATAGGCATGGCTGCCTATGCCTTCCTGATGTCATTGGGTTCATCCGTGGGCGGGCTGGCAATGCGGCTGCGGCTATACACCGGCGCCGGCGTGCCGGCTGGCGATGCACTCAGGGTATTCGGCCTGGCGGTGGCAACCAACTGGATAGGCTATTTCCTGGTCGCCGGGTGTGTTTTCTTGTTCAGGCCATTGGCTCTGCCGGAAGACTGGAGCATGGGTGGCGGCGCGCTGAGGGTGGCGGGGGCGGCCATGCTGTTGCTGGCGCTTGCCTACACGCCGCTATGCTTTCTGGCGCGGAAGCGGGAATGGCGTCTGTGGGGCCAGCATCGCGTCTCGCTTCCTTCGGGACGGCTGGCGATGCTTCAAGCCCCGCTTGCCCTTGCCAACTGGTGCCTGATGGGGCTCGTGCTCTATGTCTTGTTGCAGTACCGGCAGCCCTATCTTGTGGTCTTGCAGGCAATTCTGGTTAGTGCCGTGGCGGGGCTGATCATACGCTTGCCGGCGGGGCTAGGCGTACTTGAGACGGTGGCGGTAGCCTTGCTGGCCACGCCCGAGCTGCCCAAGGCCCAAGTGCTTGCATCGGTGCTCGCCTATCGATCTGTGTATTATCTTGCGCCGCTGTTTCTCGCCGCAGTCTGGTATTTGCTGCGCGAAGCCCGGCTCAGGCTGCGTGATGGCGGAGACGCGCCCGCATGATTGCCGGCCATGGCATGAAATATGCTGGAAGCGGTTTCAAGCACAGACAATGGAGCACGCCATGGCGCTGATTGTTGCCGCCCGCTTTGAAACCTTTGACGCCGCGCAGGGCGCCGCGGCCAAGCTGCTGAACGAGGGGGTTGCTTCGGATGAACTGCACACTTTCTTTGTCAATCCCGCCGGGAGCCATGACCGCTACCCCTTGGGGGGAGATCGCGCGGAGGACCCCGATTCGACCGGGGCCGCAAGCGGTGTCGTGGTGCTTGCGGCGGTGCTGGGCGCCGTGGGGGCCGTCGCGGGCGCGGTCATCGCATTCTTTTTCCAGACATCATCGACAGCGGTAATTGCCGGTGGTGCGGGCGTGGGCGCTTATATCGGCTCACTGGCAGGCGCTGTGCGGGGGCTGGGCCGCAACAGGCAGGTGCGCAGCTATGCGGAGCTAAAGACCAGGGCGCCCGCGGCCAGGCCATCCGGTGTTGTGCTGGCAGTGCATGTAGCGCCTCAGAACGAGAAACGTGTTGCGGCCATCCTGCGCGATGCGGGCGGCGTCGAGGTCGAGCGCGCGCAAGGGCGGTGGATCAACGGCAAATGGGAAGACTTTGATCCACTTGCGGCACCCGAGCTGGAAAAGGACTTCTAGACATCGCGTCTGCCGGGGGCTGCCGGGGAATATGCGTGTCCGCCCCTCGACAGCCACCCTCGCATCCTGCTATTGATTGCCCACATCGATGTCATAATCGACTTTCTTGACGCCCTGGACCTGCCGAGCCGCTTGAATGGCGTTCTGGGCAGCCATCTGGCTATCCACTTTCCCCCTCAGCTTGACCACACCGTCATAGGTGCTCACCTGCAAGTCATTGGCATGCACGCCAGGCACACCCAGCACGGCAGTCTGGACATTGGTGTTGAGGGTTGTGTCGTCCGTGTATTGCGCGGTATTGCGCTGCTCCCGCTCATGGCTGGCGCATGCGCCAAGCGTGGCGGCCAGCGCGGCGATAGCGAGCAAACGGGGTATTCGATATTGATGCATATGACCTCCTGTCCTAGAGATGAGCCTGGGATCAGGCTTCGTCCCAAGGCAGCAAGTGACGTGCCTTCAGATCGACGTGAAACCTGCTGAAAAGAATTTCAAGTTAATGCTACTTTGTTTATACCTATTGTTTACCCTTATACTCCACGTTTGATACGAACAACCAAAAAGCAGCGCAGCGGGTTCCAGAAGAGCATTTCGCCGCGCGGGGAGTAATCGGATGTCGAGTTTCAGACTGCCCTCAGGGCAGCAGGTCCGCGTTGTCATTTTTTCATCCTTGCTGTTGCTGGCCGCATGCGGCGACAAGGCAGAGCCTCAAAAGGGTGGGATGAAGGTCCCGGTCAGCGTCGTAACGGTCCAGCCTGCCAAGACACAGGTATTCGTTGATCTTCCGGGGCGGGTCGAGGCAATCAAAGATGCTGAGATCAGGGCTCGCGTGACAGGTATTGTCGAAGAGATAAATTTCGATCAAGGCAGCGATGTCAAGCAAGGGCAACTGCTGTTCACCATTGATCCCGCTCCGTATGAAGCCGTCAGGGATCAGGCTGCCGCGCAGCTCAAGAATGCCCAGGCAGACGTGCGCAGCGCCCGTCTGCTGGCCGAACGCTATTCCAAGCTGATCAAGGCCAATGCCGTCAGCCGGCAGGAATATGACAACGCCACGGCCCAGGCGGGGCAGGCGGACGCCGCGGTGGCGGCAGCCAAGGCTGCGCTCAAGACCGCCGAAATCGACCTGGGCTATACCAAGGTCGTGTCGCCGATTGACGGCCGGATAGGGCAATCCATGGTGACAGAAGGCGCGCTGGTCAGCGCCGCGTCGGCGACGCAGCTTGCCACCGTACAGCAGCTGGATCGCGTATACGTTGATATCACGCGCTCCACCACCCAGCTCATGCACTTGCGCAAGGCGTTGGCGTCCGGCGAGCTGGAGCGTTCGGGCGAAGGCGATGCCGCGGCCCAGGTGCTGCTCGAGGATGGCAGCGTGTACGAGCATGCTGGCAAGCTGCTGTTCTCGGGGGTCAGCGTGGACCCGACCACCGGGCAGGTGAGCTTGCGCGCCGTGTTTGACAACCCTGAGCAGATTCTGCTGCCGGGGATGTACGTCCGCGTGCGCCTTGAACAGGGGGTGGACAACAAGGCGCTTGTCGTGCCCCAGCAGGCGGTCCAGCGTACCGCGGATGGCCTCAATAGCCTGATGGTCGTCAAGGACGGCAAGGTCAGCTCGGTCGCGGTCACGGTGGGTCCCAACGTCAGCAACGGCGTCATTATCGCCAAGGGGTTGAATCCCGGCGACCAGGTCATTGTCGAGGGCTTCCAGAAAATCGGCCCTGGGGCGCCTGTCCAGCCCATGCCCTGGAACCAGGGCAAGAAAGGCGAGGCTGACGCGCCGCAGAACGGAGCCCAGGCTCCCGCAGGGCAGGGCGATGGCCAGGCCGGCGATGCGGCGCCTTCCGAGGCGCAGTCCAAGGGCTGATCCGCAGCCAGACTGAGCGGGCCCGCGTCGGCCCGCAGCATTTACGCTTGAAAAGTGAGCACACATGCCACAGTTTTTTATTGATCGTCCGATTTTCGCGTGGGTGGTGGCGCTGGGTATCGCGCTGGCTGGCCTGCTTGCCATCCCGAATATGCCTGTGTCGCAGTATCCGGAGGTGGCGCCGCCCACTATCCAGATTCGCGCAACCTATCCTGGAGCCTCCGCTGAAGAGGTCGCCACAACTGTATCGAGCGTTATCGAGAATGAGCTCAATGGCGCCAAAGGCCTGCTTTATTATGAGTCGGTCAGCGACTCGTATGGTTCGGCCGAGATATCGGTCACCTTCAAGCCGGGCACCGATCCGGACATGGCACAGGTCGACGTGCAGAACCGCCTGTCGAATGTGACCTCCAAGCTGCCTGCCGCAGTCACACAGCAGGGGCTTCAGGTCAGCCAGAGCAATACTGGCTTCCTGCTGGTGGTTGCGCTGTCGTCGACGGATGGGTCCCTGGACCAGACGGCCCTGGCCGATTACATCACCCGTAACATCCAGAACCCGATCTCACGGGTCGAGGGCGTGGGGAACTTCCAGCTGTTCGCGGCCCCGCGCGCAATGCGTGTCTGGGTGGACCCAGACAAGCTGACGGGCTTCAATCTCAGCATGGCCGAGGTCAATTCGGCCATTGCCAGCCAGAACGTCCTGGTGTCCGGCGGCATCCTGGGTTCTCCGCCCAACCCCAAAGAACAGCGCACGTCCGCGCCTATAGTGGTCAATGGGCAGCTGCATTCGGTGGATGAATTCGGCAATATCGTGCTGCGCGCCAATGTCGATGGCTCGACGGTGCGGCTCAAGGATGTGGCTCGGATCGAAGTCGGTTCCGACACATATCAGTTCGGCGCCCGCCTGAACGGCAAGCCCACGGCGGCGTTTGCCATTGCCCTGACGCCGAACGCCAATGCCTTGTCGACTGCGGAAGGCATCAAGAAGAAGATGGAGGAACTGTCGCAGTTCTTCCCTGACAACGTCACCTATTCCATCCCCTACGATACATCGCCGTATGTGTCGGTCTCCATCGAACAGGTTGTGCACACCCTGCTTGAGGCTATGGTGCTGGTGTTTATCGTCATGTTCGTCTTCCTGCAGAACGTGCGCTATACGCTGATTCCGGCCCTGGTTGTGCCGGTGGCCATGATGGGGGCGTTTGCTGTCATGCTGGGGCTGGGCTTCTCGATCAATGTGCTCACCATGTTTGCCATGGTGCTGGCGATCGGGATTCTGGTCGATGACGCGATTGTGGTGGTCGAGAACGTCGAGCGCATCATGGTCGAGGAAGGGCTGTCTCCCAAGGAGGCGACACGCAAGGCCATGCCGCAGATCAGCGGGGCCATTGTCGGCATTACGCTCGTGCTGACCACGGTGTTCCTGCCGCTGGCTTTCATGTCCGGCTCGGTGGGCGTCATCTACCGGCAATTTTCGGTGGCCATGGCCGTTTCCATCATGTTCTCGGGCTTCCTGGCGCTGTCGTTCACGCCGGCCTTGTGCTCCACCATGCTCAAGCCCATACCCAGGGGACATCACGAGACCAAGAAAGGGTTTTTCGGATGGTTCAACCGTGGTTTCGAGCGCACGACCAACCACTATGAAGGATGGGTGGGGCGCATTGTCCGTCGCGGCGGCCGCATGATGCTGATCTATCTGGTGCTGGTCGTTGCGCTGGGCTGGATGTATTTTCGTCTTCCGACATCGTTCCTGCCCGAGGAAGACCAGGGCTACATCATTGCCAACATCGAGCTGCCGGCGGGTTCCACTGCCAACCGCACGCTGGACGTTATCGAGAAGGTCGAGAAGTTCTTCATGGACCAGCCTCAGGTTGCCAACATCGTGGCGGTGCAGGGCTTCAGCTTCAATGGCAACGGTCTGAATGCCGCCATTGCGTTTGTGCCGCTGAAAGATTTCTCGGAACGCAAGGGGGCCGAGAACTCCGCCCAGGCGCTTTCCGGCAAAGCCATCCAGCACCTGCTTTTCGGCATCCCGGATGCGATGGTGTTTTCGATTGTGCCGCCAGCGATTTCCTCACTGGGTAATGCGTCGGGCTTTGACCTGCGGCTGGAAGATCGCGGCGGCCTTGGCCACGAGGCCTTGATGGCGGCGTCGCAGCAGTTGCTGCAACTGGCGGGCCAGAGCGGGCTGCTTGCCGATACCCGTATCACCGGGCTGGCCGGCGGGAAACAGCTCAAGCTCAACATAGACCGCGACAAGGCGGCCGCCCTGGGTGTCAGCTTCAGCGAGGCTTCCAGCCTGATCTCGACGGCCCTGGGTTCGTCCTATCTTGGCAACTTCACCAACCAGGGCTGGGTTCAGAACGTCTGGGTCCAGGCCGAGCAATCGCATCGCATGGACCCCCAGGACATTCTCAAGCTGAATGCCCGCAACAACGATGGGAAGATGGTTCCGCTGTCTTCCTTTGTGTCCGTGGACTGGTCCGAAGGGCCTGTCCAGGTGGTGCGCTACAACAGCTATGAAACCGTGCGTATCGGCGGCTCGGCAGCGCCGGGCTATTCGACGGGGCAGGCCATGGCCGAGATGGAACGGCTCGTCGCCCAGTTGCCCGACGGCATAGGCTATGAATGGACTGGCCTGTCGTACCAGGAGATCCAGGCCGGCAACCAGTCGCTCATCCTGATGGGCCTGTCAGTGCTCATTGTGTTCATGGTGCTGTCCGCGCTGTATGAAAGCTGGGCCATCCCGCTGTCAGTCATGCTGGCGGTGCCGCTGGGCATGTTGGGCGCGGTAGCCATGATCAGCGGCATGAGCATGTCCAACGATGTGTACTTCCAGGTCGGCATGGTGACTGTGATCGGCCTGGCGGCCAAGAACGCCATTCTGATCGTGGAGTTTGCCAAGGATATCTATGCGCAGGGCGGCAGTCTTGCCGAAGCCACGATAGAGGCGGCCCGTCTGCGCTTCAGGCCTATTCTCATGACATCTTTCGCCTTCATTCTGGGTGTGGTTCCGCTGGCCCTGGCCACGGGCGCGGGCGCCGCCAGCCAGAATGCGGTGGGCCTGGGCGTGCTGGGCGGCATGCTGGCCGCCACGCCGCTTGCGGTCATTTTCGTTCCGGCCTTTTTCGTTGTCATCCTGGGCCTGTTCAAGACCAAACCCAAGGTATTCGGGCCTCATGCCACGCCTACCGCCGAAGGCCATGAGCATGCCGCAGCAGGGCACCCGGTATCCAAGACCGCTGACAGCGGGGACAAAGCATGAGCCAGCGTATTTTCCGTAAAGCAACAGTTCCACTTCTGGCGGCCATGGCCCTGGCGGGCTGCTCTCTGGCGCCAAGTTATGAACGGCCTGAAGCGCCGGTGCCTGGACAGTATCCCAACGCCCAGCAGCCGGTCGACCCGGCTGCGGCCGGGTACAGCTCGGACCTGGGCTGGAGCGAGTTTTTCCGCGACGAGCGGCTCAAGGCGCTGATCAGCCTTGCGCTGGAAAACAACAGGGACATGCGCATTGCCGTGCAGCGTGTCGAAGAAGCCAGGGCGCAGTATGGCATTGCCGACAGCGACAGATGGCCCACCATAGGCGCGGGTGCCAACGGGCAGATCACACGCACGCCCGAAAACCTGCGCATGGGAGGCTCCGGCTCGCCGAGTGTGTCACGCACTTACCAGGCCGGCATCGGGCTGACATCGTTCGAGTTTGATTTCTTCGGGCGCCTGCGCAACCTGAGCGAAGCCGCATTCCAGCAATATCTCTCCACAGCCCAGGCCCGGCGCACCGTCCACATCAACCTGGTCGCGCAGGTGGCCGAGGCATATTTCCGCCTGCGCAATGCGCAGGAGCTTGAGCGCCTGGGTGTCAGCACGCTGCGCTCCCGCCAGGACAGTTTTGACCTGGTCAAGGCCCGGTACGATGCCGGCGTGGCATCGGCGCTGGACCTGAACCAGGCACGCGGCCAGCTGGAAACCGTGCGCTCGGATCTTGCGAGCATACGCAGGGAGCAGGCCCAGGCTGCCAACGCGCTGCATTTGTTGCTCGGCGCGGAAGTGCCCGCCGACATCCCCGAGGGGGCAATATTCGGCAAAGACCAGATACTGGCAGCGATACCGGTGGGGCTGCCTTCCGACTTGCTCGAACGCCGGCCTGACATCATGGGGGCCGAACACGTCTTGCTGGCGGCCAATGCAAACATTGGCGCCGCGCGTGCCGCTTTCTTCCCGAACATATCCATTACGGGCCTGCTGGGTTTTGCCAGCAGCGAACTCGGAGGGCTGTTCAGCTCGGATCAGCGCTATTGGCAATACGCGCCGCAGATCCAGATTCCGATTTTCTCGGGCGGCAGCCTCAGGGGCAACCTGGATCTGGCCAAGGTGCGCAAGAATATAGCCGTGGCCGATTACGAGAAAACCATCCAGACGGCGTTTCGCGAAGTAGCCGATGCGCTGGCCGGCGAAGCCACCTATGCGAGCCAGCTGGATGCCTTGCGCGAGCTTGAGGCCTCGGCGGCTGAAAGCCTGAAGCTGGCACGCCTGCGATATGAAACAGGCATAGACAGCTTCCTTCAGGTGCAGACCGCGGAGGTCACGCTCTACACTGCCCAGCAGCAGTTCCTGCAAACCGGCATGGATTCGCTCATGAACCGCGTCGAGCTTTACAAGGCGCTGGGCGGCGGCTGGCTGGAGAACACGGCGCAGGCGGCGGACACGATGGCCCAGGGCGGCATCCAGGGGTCTGTGCAAGGTTTGCACCCCGCGCCGGAAGGCGTGGCGCGGCAGGCAGACGCCGCGACGCAAGGGGCGGCAACGCAAGGGGCTCAATGATGGAGCTTGGCGTCAATATCGATCACGTTGCGACACTGCGCCAGCAGCGCCACACCTGGTATCCGGATCCGCTTGAGGCGGCACTGCGCGCCGAGGATGCCGGCGCGGATCTCATTACCCTGCATTTGCGTGAGGACAGGCGGCATATCCAGGACGCCGACGTAGACCGCATACGGCCCGCATTGCGCACGCGGATGAACCTGGAATGCGCCATTACGCCGGAGATGCTGGACATCGCCTGCCGTGTCCGGCCGCAAGATGTCTGCCTGGTGCCCGAGAAGCGGGAGGAGCTGACGACAGAGGGCGGCTTGGATGTGGCTGGCAAGTTTGCCCAGGTCAACGAAGCGGTCGCGCGCCTGCGGGAGGCCGGCATCAGGGTTTCGCTGTTCATCGATCCTGAGGACGACCAGGTGGATGCCGCGGTGCGCTCCGGCGCAACCGTCATTGAACTGCATACTGGCGCCTATGCTGAAGCGCATGACGCGGCGAGCCGTGGCAACCCGCAAGCGGGGAGCCAGGCTGTCGAGGCGGAGCTGGCCCGGCTGCGCGCGGCGATTGCCCGCGGCGTTGGCCATGGCCTGCGAGTCAATGCAGGCCATGGCTTGCATTACGACAACGTCAGCGCTATCGTGGCCTTGCCTGGGATTTCGGAGCTGAATATCGGCCATGCCATCGTTGCCCGCGCGGTCTTTGACGGCTGGGAGAAGGCGATACGCGATATGAAAGCATTACTTATCAGAGGATGATTCAAGATTGACGATGCCCGCCGCACCGATAGATTTTCTTCTTTCCCGCCGTTCGGTCAAGTTTGTTCAGGAGCCAGGGCCCAGCAATGAAGAGCTGGCGCGCATCCTGCAGGCGGCGATGTCGGCTCCCGATCATGGAAGGCTGCAGCCTTGGCGCTTCAAGCTGATCCAGGGGGATGCGGTGGGCCGTTTCGCAGAGCGGATGTTTGCCTGCCTGGATGAGGCCGGCAAGCCGTTGCCGCCGGAGAAGGCAGCCAATACCCGTCGCTGGCTTGAAAAAGTGCCTCTGCTGATTGCGGTGGCCTGCAGGCTGGATCATGCCAACACAAAGATCCCCGAGCATGAGCGCATGCTGGCCACAGGGGCTGCGGTGAGCAATATCCTCAATGCCGTGCATATTCAGGGCTACGCTGCCTTCTGGAGCACAGGCATGGGCACTTACGTGGGCGAGGTGGCTGAATTGCTGGGTTTCGATGAGCTCGACTATCGCTTCATGGGTTTTGTTGCGGTCGGAACGCCTGTCGACGACAGCCCGGCGCCGACCCGGCCCGATTATCGGCAGTTTGTCAGCGAATGGACGGGCGTCTGAACGCAGGCGGCTATGGACGGCGCTGGGCCGCCTGATGGTTCTCCGGCGTTGCCGGGGGCCGGCAGCCTGGGCACACGGAGAACGGGTATGAAACAACTGGACACGGACGTTGCCATCATTGGTGCGGGAACTGCCGGGCTGTCGGCCTATCGCGCGGTGAAGACGGCGGGCCAGCGGGCCTTGCTGATCGAAGGCGGCCCCTATGGCACGACCTGCGCGCGGGTTGGCTGCATGCCCTCCAAGCTGCTGATCGCCGCTGCGGAAGCGGCGCATGGCGCGGCGCATGCTGCCGCGTTTGGGGTGCATGTCGAAGGCATAAGGGTGGACGGCGAGCAGGTCATGGCGCGCGTGCGCTCGGAGCGCGACCGGTTTGTGGGCTTCGTGCTTGAAAGTGTCGAGAGCATCCCGCAAGAGGACAAGCTGCGCGGCTATGCGCGCTTTCTTTCCGATACTGTGCTGGCCGTGGGTGACGATATCCAGGTCAATGCCTCCAGGGTTGTCATTGCCACCGGTTCGTCACCGTTTGTGCCCTCGCTCTATGCGCAGTTGGGCGACCGGGCGGTGGTCAATGATGACGTTTTTGAATGGAAGACACTGCCGTCCAGCGTTCTGGTCGTCGGCGCTGGCGTCATCGGGCTGGAGCTCGGGCAGGCGCTGGCGCGGCTGGGCGTAAGGGTGCGCATTGTCCAGCGCAGCGCGAATCTTGCCGGGCTTCAGGACCCCAAGGTCAGGGCAAGCGCGCTGCGGGCCTTTCAGGAAGAGCTGGATCTGTGCATGGAAACCGAGGTGCTCAAGGTTTCCCGCGCTGGCGAGGGCGTAGCCGTGGAGTTCCAGCGCAAGGGCGGCCCGGTCGAAAACGATCATTTCGATTATGTGCTGGCCGCCGCAGGTCGCCGGCCAAATCTTCAGCATCTGCAGCTGCGCAATACCTCAGCCGAGCTTGACGATCGCGGCATGCCCAGTTACGACAGGCAGACCTTGCAGCTGGGCAATTTGCCGATTTTCATCGCTGGCGATGTCAATGGAATATTGCCCATTCTGCATGAAGCGGCCGATGACGGGCATATCGCGGGCAGCAACGCGGCGGCATACCCTGAAGTGGAAAGTGTGGTGCGCCGCGCACCCATGGCGGTCGTCTTTTCCGAGCCGCAGGTGGCACAGGTGGGCGCCAGGTTCCGCGATCTGAATGGGCAATCGATTGTCTGCGGAGAGGTCGAGTTTGCCAACCAGGGACGCTCGCGCGTCATGCTGCGCAACAAGGGGATGCTCAGGGTTTATGCCGAGCGCAGCACGGGCCGCTTTCTGGGGGCTGAAATGGCCGGTCCCTCGATGGAACATATTGCCCACCTGCTTGCCTGGTCGCTTCAGCAGGGCCTTACCGTGGGCCAGATGCTGCAGATGCCGTTCTATCATCCGGTGGTGGAAGAGGGCTTGAGAACGGCCTTGCGCATGGCGGCCAAGCGCCAGGTCGAAGCAGACCTGGATTATGTGCGGGAATGCGAGCAGGCGGTCAACAAGGAATAAAAGCAAAAAGGCCGGATCAGGGATAGGTCCGGCCCGGCTTGCCGGCGCAGCCTTGCGTCCCGCCTCAGCCTTCGCGCAACAGCGTTTCCACGCCGGCCTTCAGCACTTCAACGGATTCGGTGTCGGGCGCCAGGAAGCGTGCATGGCCCTGGCGGTCGAAGAAATACACCCCTCGACTGTGCGCCACCTCGTAGGTATCGGGTGCGCCCGGCTTGGGTTTTTCGATCTGATAGGCTACGCGATAGCGGCGCGCAACGTCGGCCACCTGCTTTTCAGTTCCTGTCAGGCCTATCGCATTGCCATCGAATGCATCGACATAAGCCTGCAGAATGTCTGGGGTATCGCGATGCGGATCGACGCTGACGAAAAGAATGCGCACCTTGTCGGCGTCCTTGCCCAGCTCGTGCACAACCTGGGTCAGCTGCGCCATGGTCGTCGGGCATATATCGGGACAGCTGGCGTAGCCGAAGAACAGCAGCACCGTCTTGCCCTTGAGATCCTCCTGTGTCCAAGTCTTCCCATTTGCGCCTTCCAGCTGGAAGCGCAAGTCGGGAAGAAAGCCGCGTATCTTGTGCAGGGTAGAGTCTGCATGGGCCGGGGAAATCGACAGGAGCAGGGCTGTGGCCAGCCCCGCCAGAAAGCGGAACAGGAGACGCATGTCGGACATCGAAACAGAGGATCAGGCAGCCATGATCGGCGAAACGGCTGCCCCAGGGAGCGGGGCGCCTGCCGATTTGATTATAGGCCGCTTTCCACCAGGCCGCTGTGCCGCAGCAACGCGTCCATTGAGGGCTCTCGGCCGCGGAAAGCCCTGAATGATTCGGCGGCGGGGCGTGCGCCGCCTATGGCCAGAATTTCGTTCAGGAAACGCGCCCCCGTCTTTGCGTCGAGCGTGTCGCGTTCGCCGTTCGGGCCGGCTATGCCGCTTTCCTCGAATGCCGCGTAGGCATCTGCGGACAATACCTCCGCCCACTTGTAGCTGTAGTAGCCCGCGCCATATCCTCCGGCGAACAAATGAGAGAAATTGTGCGGGAAGCGATGCCATTCGGGAGGAAACAGGACAGCGACCTCTTTGCGCACGTCGTTCAGTGTCCGCAGCACCTCGTCGATAGACAGGCCGTTTGCACGATGGTGGATGAGCATGTCGAACAGCGAGAATTCCACCTGCCGCAGCATCTGCATGCCGCTCTGGAAGTTTCGGGCGGCGAGCAGTTTGTCGAACAGGGGCCTGGGGATGCTTGCTCCGCTGTCCACATGGGCGGAAAGGCTGCGCACGACGGGCCATTCCCAGCAGAAGTTTTCCATGAACTGCGACGGCAACTCTATGGCGTCCCATTCAACACTGGCGAATGCCGCGGCGCCGGGATCGTCGATCCTGGACAGCAGGGCGTGCAAGGCATGGCCGCTTTCGTGGAAAAGCGTAATCACATCATCATGCGAGAGCAGGGCTGGCTTGCCATCCTGCGGGGCGGAGAAATTGCAGGTGAGGTAGGCAACCGGCAATTGCAGGCCGGCTGCGCTGCGGCGCCGGCTGCGCTCGCTGTCTACCCATGCGCCGCCTTGCTTGCCTTGCCGCGCGTACAGATCGATGTAGAGGATGCCCAGGCTTTGCCCACCGGCATCCAGGACCTCCAGCGCCTGCGCATCCTTGTGCCACACAGGCGCCTGGGTGCGCCGCATGGTCACGCCGTACAGGCGGTTGACGACGTGGAACAGACCCTCCAGCACCTGCGGTTCGGTGAAGTACTGCCTTATTTCTTCTTCCGAGTAGGCGTATCGTTCCTCCCGCAGGCGCTCCGAAACGTAGGCAATGTCCCAGGGCTCGAGGTCGGTCATCCCCAGGCGCTCGCGCGCGAAATCACGCAACTGCCCAAGATCCCGAAGCGCAAAGGGCCTGGCTTTCGCGGCAAGCTCCCGCAGAAACCCGAGCACCTGGGCCGCGCTGTCGGCCATCCGGGTTTCAAGCCGCAGCGCAGCGAAACTGTCATACCCAAGCAGGCTGGCTTCTTCGGCGCGCAGCGACAGCAGTTGCTCGATGAGCTTAGAGTTGTCAAGCTCGGGCGCGCCTTGTTCCGAGGCGATGGTTGCATAGGCCCGATACATCTCCTGGCGCAGCGTACGATCCCGCGCATGCTGCATCACAGGCAGATAACAAGGCATCTTCAGCACCAGCTTCCAGCCCTCCAGGCCATCCGCCTGCGCCGCGGAGCGGGCTGCCTGCTGAACGTCAGGCGGGATGCCCTCAAGCCGATCTGCGTCCGTGATATGCAGGGACCACTGGTCCACGCTGTCCAGCACATTCTCCGAGAATTTCTGCGAGGCCTGGGCTTGCGCATCGGAAATTTCGGCGTAGCGCTTGCGCTCGGCGCCTTGCAGTTCGACACCGCTGAGGCGGAAATCGCGCAGGGCCAGATCGATGATGCGCTGGCGAACCGGGCTGAGCGCGGCAAAGGCTGGCGAGGCTTTGAGCCTGCGGTATTGCGCGTACAGACCCTCGTGCAGGCCCACCCAGGTCGAGAACTCTGTAATCGACGGCAGGCAGGCGTTGTATGCCGCGCGCAGCTCGGGTGTATTGACCACGGCATTCAGATGGCCGGCCACCGACCAGGCGCGCCACAGGCGCTCGGAGGCATCTTGGAGCGGCTCGATGATGGCTTCCCATGTCTCGGGCAGGGAGGTGTCGGCCGCGCGTTCGACCGCCTCGCGGGCAGATGCGAGCAGTGTGGCGATGGCGGGTTCGATATCAGTGGGCGATATCGCGGCGTAGTCGATCAGCTCAGTGATCGGCGCAAGCAGAGGGTTTTGTTGCATGAGATTCCTGAGACGCGGCGGCAGCCGTGGAAACGGGCCGCCTCGTACCGTTTAGTTTGCGGGCTGGGGATGCGCGCTGCGCTCGGCGGCCTCCAGCGTGTTGACCAGCAGCATGGCGATGGTCATCGGGCCGACACCGCCCGGCACGGGTGTGATGGCCCCTGCGACCTCGCTGGCGGATGCAAAATCGACATCGCCCACCAGCTTGCCCTGCTCATTGCGATTGATGCCGACATCGATCACCACGGCGCCGGGTTTGACCATGTCGCCCGTCACGATGCCCGGTTTGCCGGTTGCGACCACGAGCACATCGGCGCGGCGGGTCTGGGCGCCCAGGTCGCGTGTCTTGGAATTGCACAGCGTCACGGTTGCACCCTTGGCGAGCATGAGCATGGCCATAGGCTTGCCGACGATATTGCTGGCGCCGACGATAACAGCTTCGGCGCCCCACAGATCCACATTCTCGGATTCAAGCATCTTCATGATGCCGTATGGCGTGCAGGGGCGAAACAGCGGCTGCCCGGTCATGAGCAGCCCGGCGTTGCTGACATGGAAGCCATCGACATCCTTGCGCGCGTCGATGGCTTCGATGACCTTGGCTGAATCCATATGGCGGGGCAGGGGAAGCTGCACCAGGATGCCATGGATGGCGTCGTCTTCATTCAGTTCCCGCACCTGCTGCAGGAGCGCTTCTTCCGTGATGCCGGCGTCAAGCCGTATGACGCGGGAATGCAGCCCGGCTTTCTCGCAGGCGGCTGCCTTGTTGCGCACATATACCTGCGACGCGGGGTCTTCACCGACCAGCACGACTGCGAGGCCGGGCACCACGCCCTGTTCCCTGAGCTCGGCGACGCGCGCCGCGACTTCGGACTTCACACTGTCTGACAGCGCCTTGCCGTCTATGATTCTTGCCGTCATGCCGCGCCCTCGGCCTTGGCAAGGGCGATTTTCATGAGATCGGCCACGGTGGTTACTTCGAGTTTTTCCATGATATTGGCGCGATGCGCCTCTACTGTCTTGATACTGATGTTCAGGTCGCCCGCGATCTGCTTGTTCAGGCGGCCGGCGACGATGCGTTCCAGCACTTGCTGTTCGCGCGCGGTCAGGCGTCCAAGCACGGCCTCATGGTTCTTTTGCGCCATGGCCTGGTTGACGCGTTCGGCAGCCTGTTCGAGCATCCGCGCCACGATATTGCGCAAATCTGTTTCATTGAAAGGCTTTTCCAGGAAATCGATTGCGCCTTTCTTCATGGTTGAGACGGCCATGGGTACGTCGCCGTGGCCAGTGATGAACACGATGGGCAGCGGAGCCTTGCGGGCGATCAGTTCTTCCTGCAGCTCCAGGCCGCTCATGCCTGGCATGCGCACATCGGCAATCAGTACGCCGACCTGGTCGGGCTCATAGGCGTTGAGGAAGTCTTCCGCGCCGCTGAAGCTGCGTACCCGGTAGCCATTGGCCTCAAGCAGCCAGCGCAGGGAATCGCGCACAGCTTCGTCATCATCGACGATGAATATGGTGTTTGGCGCTTGAAGTGTTGTCATGCATGCAGCTCCTGTGTGTCTTCGGCCGGACGCTGCGCGGGAGTGGCGCACGGCAGAGTGAAACGGAAAATAGTGCCCCCTTCGGGGTTGGCGCTGGCCCAGAGGCGACCGTGGTGCGATTCGATAATAGTACGGCAGATATTCAGCCCCATGCCCAGGCCTTCGGACTTGGTGCTGTAGAAAGGCTCGAAAAGGCGGTCAGGATCCTTCAAGCCATGGCCGCGATCGAAGACCGCCAGCTCGACGATGGCGCCCTGGTCGGTGATGACCAGCCGCAGGCTGCGGTGCTCGCTCTTTTCCATGGCTTCGATCCCGTTCTTCAGAAGGTTCAATAATACCTGCTCGATCAGGATGGGGTCGGCCATGACATCCGGAATATTCTCCGGCACGCTCAGCTCAATCTCGACCTGGCGCTTGCGGGCGTCGATTTCGGCAAAGCCGACCGCATTTTCCACGATGCGCATGACCGGCACGCACTGGCGCCGGGGCTCGCTGCGCTTTACGAATTCGCGTATGCGGATGATGATCTTGCCCGCGCGCTGGGCCTGCTCGGCAGCCTTTTCCAGTGCCTGGAGCAGGCGCTCGGACTCGGCATTGCCGGACTTCACCATGGCCACGGCGGCCATGCTGTAGTTGCTGATGGCGGTCAGCGGCTGGTTCAGTTCGTGCGCAAGCGAGGACGCCATTTCACCCATGGTCGTCAGGCGGCTGGTCAGCTGGACTTTTTCCTGCTGCACGCGCGACGCTTCCTCGTGCATGCGGCGCTCGGTGATGTCGCGCGCCACTTGCAGGCGCACCCGCCGCCCGTCTGTCCAGGCCAGGATGCGGTGATGAACCTCGAACCAGCGCTGCGCCGATTCCGAAAATATCTCTACGGTTTCGTCAGTGAAGCGGCCCAGCCTTCCACCCATCAGCTCCGCATGGCCGTTGGACTGCGCGCCGAAGAAGCGCCGGTATGTGCGGTTGGCGAACAGCAGCTCAAGCCCGTCGGAGGTGTCAGCCGCTACCGAAATGGCATCGTCCAGGCCTTCAAGTACCGTCATGAACCGCTCGTGCGCGGCGGTCAGCGCCTCCCGGATGCGCTTGGGCTCGGTAATGTCTGTCATGGACGTCATCCAGCCTATCTGCTCGCCATTGGGGTCGCGCAGCGGCGAGACATACATGCGGGCGGTAAAGCGCGAGCCATCCCGCCGCTGGGCTTCGACCTCCAGGCCGCTGCTGGGCGTACGCCCCGACAGCAGCACATCCAGGGTTTCCTGATGCTGCGCATGGCGGCCCGGCACCCAGTAGGGGAAGGGGGTCGTGCGTCCGATCAGGTCGGCCTCGTTCCAGCCAATCATGCGGCAGAAGGCGGGATTCACATAGGCGATGCGCCCATGCATGTCAAAGACGCGCATGCCTGTGGACATGGAGTTTTCCATGGCGCGGCGAAAGCCTGTTTCGGCGATCAGCGCCGCTTCGGCCCGGGTGCGAAAGCGCGTATAGCGCCAGAGCGCAAGAAGGCTCAGCACGATCAGCGCCGACAGCGCCATGACCACCATCAGCAGGCGCTGCTGCCGGGTTTCCTGGTCTATGGTCACGAACATGACACTGTCGTTATGCAGCTGCTGCAGCCACAGAAAGACCCCCATGACGCACAGGTACAGGATCAGCACGATCACCGGCGTTAGCCAATAAAAGCCGCGCCGGGTACTATGAGCCTGATCGTAGAAGGTCGTGGGAATCAGGGATTTACGAGAATTGCCTGCCATGTATGTGCGTGGGGAAGAGGCCAGGGGCGTCGCGCGCGAATCATACTGTGTGACAGCGCCGCGTCATGCTTAGCATTTTAGACCGTTACAGGCGAGAGGACAGCAGTAATTTTTCATATTATAAAAACACATACCATAAAATGAAATTTTCCTTGAACATCCTTCCGCTCTTTCCTAGAATGAGCGCATTCTATGCTTGCGAGCGGCCGCGGGGCCGCGCCTGTCCGGCCATGGCCAAAAGCCCGGCCGGCAGGCACGCAGGATATTGACCAAGGCTGCCGGGCAAGGTAACTGCTGGCCGCACCGGAATCCACCTCTCATACAGGAGACTGTAGATGTCCTCTTTAGATCGGGCCGCCACCACGGCCGGCAATACCGACGATGACGCCCTGGAAACCCAGGAATGGCTAGAAGCGCTGGAGGCTGTACTTGACAGGGAGGGTCCGGAACGCGCGCACTTTCTGCTCGAGCGCCTTATCGATCTGGCCCGCCGCTCGGGCGCGCATATCCCGTTTTCGCCCAACACTGCCTACGTCAATACCATCCCGCCTGGCCTGGAGCCTCCGCACCCCGGCAATATCGTGCTTGAGGAGCGCATCCGCTCATATGTCCGCTGGAATGCCATGGCCATGGTTGTCAAGGCGAACCGGCACCACCCCGCCGATGGCGGCGACCTGGGCGGGCACATTGCTTCCTTCGCCTCGCTGGCAACGATGATTGGCTGCGGCCAGAACCATTTCTGGCATGCTGAAACGCCCGATCATGGCGGCGACCTGGTTTATTTCCAGGGGCATTCATCCCCCGGCATGTATGGCCGCGCATATCTCGAAGGCCGCCTGACGGCCGAGCAGCTCGACCATTTCCGCCAGGAGGTCGACGGCAAGGGGCTGCCTTCCTATCCCCATCCCAAGCTGATGCCGGATTTCTGGCAGTTCCCCACCGTATCGATGGGCCTGGGCCCATTGATGGCCATCTATCAGGCCCGGTTCCTGAAATATCTGCATGCGCGCGGCATCGCCGACACCAGCAAGCGCAAAGTCTGGGTGTTCTGCGGCGACGGCGAAATGGACGAGCCCGAATCCCTGGGCGCCATCAGCCTGGCATCGCGCGAGAAGCTGGACAACCTTATTTTCGTCATCAATTGCAATCTGCAGCGCCTTGACGGCCCGGTGCGAGGCAATGGCAAGATCATCCAAGAGCTTGAGGGCGATTTCCGCGGCAGCGGCTGGAATGTCATCAAGCTCATCTGGGGCGGCTACTGGGATCCCCTCCTGGCGCGTGACAAGGAAGGCATCCTGCGCCGCATCATGGAAGAATCCGTCGACGGCGAATATCAGGCTTACAAGGCCCATGACGGCAAGTTTGTGCGCGAGCATTTCTTCGGCAAGCACCCCAAGCTGCTCGAAATGGTCAGCCGCATGAGCGACGAGGATGTCTGGCGCCTGAACCGTGGCGGGCACGATCCTTACAAGGTCTATGCGGCATTCAAGGCGGCTTCCGAGCATGCCGGCCAGCCTACCGTCATTCTCGCCAAGACCATCAAGGGTTATGGCATGGGGCAGGTCGGCCAGGCCAAGAACCCCACCCACCAGCAAAAGAAGCTGGATATGGATTCGGTGCGCGAATTCCGCGACCGCTTCAACATTCCCGTTCCCGACGACAAGCTCGAGGAACTGCCGTACTTCAAGCCTTCGGAAGATTCTCCCGAGATGAAGTATCTTCACGAGCGTCGCAACGCTCTGGGCGGTTATATTCCGCACCGCCGCCGGAAGGCGGACGAACAGCTGCGCGCGCCTGCGCTCGAAGCGTTCAAGGCGGTGCTCGACCCCACGGCCGAGGGGCGCGAGATTTCCACCACCCAGGCTTTCGTGCGCATCCTCAACCAGATCCTGCGCGACAAGGAACTGGGTCCGCGTGTCGTGCCCATCCTCTCGGATGAGTCCCGCACCTTCGGCATGGAAGGCCTGTTCCGCCAGATCGGCATCTATGCGCCGGAAGGGCAGAAGTACGTGCCGGTGGACAAAGACCAGGTCATGTACTACCGCGAGACGGAAAACGGTCAGCTCCTGCAGGAAGGCATCAACGAAGCGGGCGCATTCAGCTCGTGGATTGCCGCGGCGACGTCGTATTCGACGAACAACCGCATCATGATCCCGTTCTTTATCTATTACTCCATGTTCGGGTTCCAGCGCGTGGGCGACCTGGCCTGGGCGGCGGGCGACATGCAGGCCAGGGGCTTCCTGCTGGGCGGCACCGCCGGGCGCACGACGCTCAATGGCGAAGGCCTGCAGCACGAGGACGGCCACAGCCATATCCTGTCGAGCGTCATTCCGAACTGCGTGTCCTACGACCCGACCTTTGCGCACGAGGTTGCCGTCATCATGCAGAACGGCCTCAAGCGCATGGTGGAAGACCAGGAAAACGTCTTCTACTACCTCACCGTGATGAACGAAAACTATCCGCAGCCGGGCCTGAAGGCTGGCGACGAGGAAGGCATCATCCGCGGCATGTACAAGTTCAAGTCGGCCGGCAAGGCCAAGCAGCCGCGCGTCCAGCTCCTGGGCTCCGGAACGATCCTGCGTGAAGTTCTGCTTGCACAGGAACTGCTTGAAAGCGACTGGGGCATTGCTTCCGATGTCTGGAGCGTGACCAGCTTCACCGAGCTGCGCCGCGATGGTCTGGACTGCGACCGGTATAACCTCCTGCACCCTGAAGATGCCCAGCCGCATGTGCCGTATGCGACGCAGCAGCTGCAAGGCACCGAAGGGCCTATCGTGGTGTCGACTGACTACATGAAATCCTACGGCGACCAGATCCGTGCCTTCGTTCCCCAGGGCCGCAGCCTGCGCGTGCTGGGCACCGATGGTTTCGGCCGCTCGGATTTCCGTTACAAGCTTCGCGAGCACTTCGAGGTTGATCGTCATTTTGTGGTGCTGGCAGCGCTGCGCAGCCTGGCGGATGAAGGCAAGGTGCCCGTCGCCAAGGTGGCCGAGGCCATCCGCAAGTACGGCATCAATCCCGAGAAAGCCAATCCGCATCACGCATAAGAAGGGGGACGGACATGAGCAATACAACCGAGATCAAGATCCCGGATATCGGCGATTTCGACGAGGTCGAAGTCATCGAAGTGCTGGTAGCGGAGGGCGATCAAATCTCCGAGGAGCAGAGCCTGATCACCGTCGAATCCGACAAGGCCTCCATGGAAATCCCGTCCTCCGCGTCGGGAACCGTGAAGTCCGTGAAGGTCAAGGTGGGCGACAAGGTCAGCGAAGGCGCTGTCATTCTCGAAATCGAGCAGGCGGACGCAAAGGCGCCCGCCAAGGACGAGAAGGCCTCCGCGCCTGCGGATACGGCCGCATCGCCCGCCAGTGCGCCGGCGGCGCCCGCTGCCCAGGCTCAGGCGCCTGAGCAGCAACCGGCGCCTGCCGCCGAGGGCGGCGAGACGGTGACGATCGAAGTGCCCGATATCGGCGACGCCACCGATGTCGAAGTCATCGAGATTCTTGTGAATGTGGGCGACCAGATCGCTGCCGAGCAAAGCCTGATCACCGTCGAGTCCGACAAGGCCTCGATGGAGGTGCCATCGTCCCACGCAGGTGTGGTGACCGCCATCAAGGTCAAGCTGGGCGACAAGGTCAGCCAGGGATCGAATATTCTCGAGATCAAGACGGCGGGCGGCGCGCCCAAGGCGGCGCCCGCAGCCAAGGCCGAGTCAGCCCCCGCGCCGGCCCCGGCCGAAGCTGCCGCGCCTGCCGCCGCCCCGGCCGCCGCTCCCGCGGCGCCCGCTGCGGGCGGCCTGGCCTCAGTTCCTCCCGAGCGGCATTCGCCCACCGAGGCCTATGCGGATGCGGCAGTGCCGCTGCGTGACCTGCCTCATGCTTCCCCGTCGGTACGAAAGTTTGCGCGCGAACTTGGTGTCGATCTTCGCCAGGTAAGCGGTTCGGGCGCCAAGAATCGCATCACTCAGGATGACGTTCGCCAGTTCGTCAAGCGCGCGCTTTCCACGGGCGCCGCGCCCGCAGTGTCGGCCACTGGCGCCGGCGCGGGTGCCGGCCTGAGCGTGCTGGGATGGCCCAAGGTTGATTTCGCCAAGTTCGGCGCCATAGAAACCAGGCCGCTGTCGCGCATCAAGAAGATTTCGGGCGCGAACCTGCACCGCAACTGGGTGATGATCCCCCACGTTACCAACAACGACGAGGCGGACATCACGGAGCTGGAGGAACTGCGCCAGACGCTGAACCGCGAGAACCAGAAAGCGGGCGTCAAGGTCACCATGCTGGCGTTCCTGATCAAGGCAGTTGTCGCCGCGCTCAAGAAGTTTCCAGAGTTCAACGCTTCGCTCGACGGCGACAATCTGGTGCTCAAGCAGTATTACCACATCGGTTTTGCCGCTGATACGCCCAATGGCCTGGTGGTCCCGGTGATCCGTGATGCGGACAAGAAGGGCGTGCTTGAACTGGCCAGGGAAACCTCCGAGCTGGCGGCCCTGGCGCGCGACGGCAAGCTTTCCCCATCACAGATGCAGGGTGGGTGCTTCTCGATCTCGTCGCTGGGCGGCATTGGCGGAACATCCTTCACGCCTATCATCAATGCGCCGGAAGTGGCCATTCTGGGTGTTTCGCGCTCCGCGCATGCGCCAGTCTGGAACGGCAGCGCATTTGAGCCGCGCCTGATGCTTCCGCTGTCGCTGTCTTATGACCACAGGGTCATCGACGGCGCGGCCGCTGCACGTTTCAATGCCTATCTGGCCAGCCTGCTGGGCGACTTCCGTCGCATCATTCTCTAAGGAGCCGCCCATGAGTCTCATCGAGCTTAATGTTCCCGATATCGGCGATTTCGACGAGGTCGAGGTCATCGAGGTGCTAGTCGCGCCTGGTGACACGGTGCAGGCCGAACAGAGCCTGATCACGGTTGAGTCCGACAAGGCCTCCATGGAAATTCCCGCCGAGCAGGGCGGGGTGATCAAAGAGGTGCTGGTCAAGGTGGGTGACAAGGTCAGCCAGGGCAAGCCCATGGTGCGTCTTGAAGCCGCTGGCGCGGATGCGGCAGCCGCCGCTCCCGCCGAACAGGCTCCAGCCAGCAAGGAGGCTGCCGCGCAGCCCGCCGCGGCACCGGCAACCCAGGCAGCGGCTGCGGCGCCGGCGCCGGCCTCATTCGGCGGCTCGGCCGACATCCAGTGCGATGTCCTCGTGCTTGGCGCAGGCCCCGGAGGGTATTCAGCGGCATTTCGCGCCGCTGACCTGGGGCTGTCAGTGGTTCTGGTGGAACGCTACCCGACGCTGGGCGGCGTTTGCCTGAACGTGGGCTGCATTCCCTCCAAGGCGCTGCTGCACACCGCGGCTGTCCTTGAGGAGGCGCAGTCGCTCTCATCCCATGGCATCACCTTCGGCAAGCCTTCAATCGACCTGAACGGCCTTCGCGCGTACAAAGACAGTGTGGTCGGCAAGCTTACCGGTGGGCTGGCAGGCATGGCCAAGGCACGCAAGGTCAAGGTCATGACCGGCGTGGGCGAATTCGCCGATCCCCATCATCTGACGGTGAAGGGAGACAACGGCGCCGCCCAGACGGTGAAGTTTTCCTCGGCCATCATTGCCGCCGGCAGCCAGTCAGTAAAGCTGCCCTTCCTGCCGCAGGATGAACGCATCGTCGATTCCACCGGCGCGCTCAAGCTGTCGAGCGTTCCCAAGAAGATGCTTATCGTCGGCGGCGGCATCATTGGCTTGGAGATGGGCACGGTCTATTCCGCGCTTGGGGCAAGGCTTGATGTCGTTGAGATGCTGGACGGGTTGATGCAAGGCGCCGACCGCGACCTGGTGAAAGTCTGGGAAAAGATGAATGCCCATCGCTTTGACAACATCATGCTCAAGACGCGCACGGTTGCCGCACATGCGCAGGAAGACGGCATCTGGGTGGAATTCGAGGGTGAAAAAGCGCCCAAGGGGCCGCAGCGCTATGACCTGGTGCTGCAGGCAGTGGGCCGCAGCCCCAACGGCAAACGCATCGGGGCCGAGAACGCTGGCGTGGCGGTAAGCGACCGGGGGTTCATCGAGGTAGATCGCCAGATGCGCACCAATGTGCCGCACATCTATGCCATAGGCGATATCGTCGGGCAGCCTATGCTGGCTCACAAGGCAGTGCATGAAGCCCATGTGGCCGCCGAGGTCATCGCCGGCCAGAAGAGCTTTTTCGATGCCCGCGTCATTCCATCCGTTGCCTATACCGATCCCGAGGTGGCATGGGTTGGCCTGACCGAGGAACAGGCGAAGGAGCAGGGCATTGCCATTGAAAAGGGCTTGTTCCCCTGGGCGGCTTCCGGCCGCGCCATTGCCAATGGCCGCGACGAAGGCTTTACCAAGCTGCTGTTCGATGCGCAGACGCACAGGATACTGGGGGGTGGCATTGTCGGCACCCATGCCGGCGACCTGATCAGCGAAGTGGCCCTGGCCATTGAAATGGGCGCTGATGCGGTGGATATCGGCAAGACCATCCATCCACATCCCACGCTGGGCGAATCGGTGGGCATGGCGGCCGAAGTGGCCGAGGGCAGCTGCACCGACATTCCTCCGGCGCGCAAGAAGAAGTAGACGCAGCATTCTCGCAACGAACGAGAGCATCAGGGGCATGCGCAAGCATGCCCCTGTCTGCATTTGCGCCGCCGGCAAGCTTCCTTGCGCGGCAGGTGGCGGTATCGCTCTGGCTTACCTGCCTGTAAGGGTTTGCCCGCATTTTCCGTGCGCAGGTGCTAATATCAGCGACTGCGTTTTTGATTCTCCGACTTTCTGATTTTCCAACCATCGCCTACCATGTCCCGCCCCATTCCTTCCGAAAATGCCGATCTGCAAACCTGGCTCGCCTATCTCGAGACGCTGCACAAGTCTGCGATCGACCTGGGCCTGGAACGCATCAATGCCGTTGCCCGCAAGCTGGATCTGAAGCTGCCATTCATCAAGATCACGGTGGGCGGAACCAACGGCAAAGGCTCGACCTGTGCGATGCTGGAAGCCATTCTGCTGGCTGCCGGCTACAAGGTTGGGGTGTACACCTCGCCGCATTTGATCCGCTTTAACGAACGCATCCATGTAAATGGCGCCGAAGCGCGGGACAGCGACATCGTTGCCCAGTTGCATGTCATCGAGCGCACCCGTGGCGACGTGTCGCTGAGCTATTTTGAATACACCACGCTGGCGGCGCTGATGCTGTTCGAACAGCGGGGCGTGGACGTTGCCGTGCTTGAAGTGGGGCTTGGCGGGCGGCTGGATGCAGTGAATCTGGTTGATACCGACTGCGCAATCATCACCAGCGTCGACATTGATCACGCGGAATACCTGGGCAACACGCGCGAGAAAATCGGTTGGGAAAAGGCGCATATTTTCCGCCCTGGCAAACCGGCCATCTGCGCCGATCCCATGCCGCCAGCGACCATTATCGAGTACGCCAGCGAAATCGGCGCTGACCTCTGGCTGTTCGGAAAAGACTTCAACTATTCCGGAGACAGGCAGCAGTGGGCATACGGGGGACGCGGGCAGCGCCGCAATGCGCTGGCGTATCCGGCATTACGGGGCGCCAATCAGTTGCTCAATGCCAGCGCCGCCTTGGCGGCCCTGGAGGCCTTGCATCCCGCATTGGCGGTGCCCGCACAGGCTGTTCGCATCGGGCTGTCGCAGGTCGACCTGCCCGGCAGGCTGCAGATTCTGCCCGGCACGCCTGTGGTCGTGCTGGATGTGGCCCATAATCCGCACGCGGCGGCGGCGCTGGGGCAGAGTCTTGACAATATGGGCCGCTTCCAGAAAACGCACGCGGTGGTCGGCATGCTGGGCGACAAGGATATCGAAGGGGTCATAGGAAAGCTGGCCAGCCGCGTGGATAGCTGGTATTGCGCAACCCTTGAGGGGCCGCGCGGAACCACCGGCCAGGCGCTGGCGGCGCATGTGCGCAAGGTTTTGGGCGAGCGAGCCGCGCTTGCCGGCGCGGGGCAGCCCCAGCCCGCCGGCACGCAGGCTGGCCGGGAGGATTCCGGTCACGGTGCGCAGGCGCCGGCCGATGACGGACACCGGCCAGGCGTGCGCACGGTCGCGCCTCGGACGGAACCCGTCATTGAGGCAACCGTGTCAAGTTTTGATAATCCGGCACAGGCTTTTACCGAAGCGCGGAAACAGGCGGGCGGGAATGATAGAATTCTCGTGTTTGGTTCATTTTCCACTGTGGGCCCAGTGCTCGGTCTGCTGGGGCGGGCAACGGCATGACGCGCCTTGGCGGGTTATGAAGCTCCGCAGTGCGCAACGTCCTGTACTCAGCATAGGTTTTTTGTCCCATGGGTCTGTTCTCTCGCAACGAGTCCGCTTCCCGACCAGAGCGTCGTTCCGCATCCCGTTCAGCCATGTCCAGCGAGGCGCAAGCCAATGAAATGCGCAGCCGGGCACGCCGCAGGCTTATTGGCGCGCTAGTCCTGGTGCTCGCCGCCGTGATCGTTGTTCCCATGCTGTTCGATTCGCCCGAGCAGGCCAGCGAGCCGGTCACGCCCGTGGTCGTGCCGTCCATTGTGCCGCCCGCCACTGACGAGGGGCAGATTGCCGCGGCGCCGTCGCAGTCCGACAGCTACTCCGGGGTCATTCAGCAGCCCGAATCCACCGAGCCATCGGATGCCGGCAATGCCGCGACCGAGGCTGCCCCGGAGTCCGCCGGGCAGCCGGCGGCGCCTGAAGAGCAGGCCCAGCCCAAACCCGAGCCGAAACCGGAACCGAAGCCCGAGCCCAAGCCAGAGCCGAAACCCGCACCCAAGCCGCAGCCCAAGCCCGCGGAAAAGCCCGACACCGTGCAGCGCACCGACGATGGCTCGGTCGCGCTGGCGCTGCTCGAAGGCCGCTCGCCGCCCGCCAAGCCGTCGGCATCCCAGAAGGGCAATTACATTCTTCAGATCGCAGCGTATACCACGGAGGCTGACGCGCGTTCCCGCCGCGACAAGCTGGCGGCAGCCGGCGTCACGAATGCCTATGTCGAGAATGCATCGTCCGGCGGCAAGTCCACCTACCGTTTGCGGGTAGGGCCTTTTCCTTCGCGCGATGCGGCCCAGGCCGCCCAGGCCCGCCTGCGCGCCCTGGGATACGACAACGGTTTCATTTCCACTAAGTGACCAGCTTCGATTATCTTGTACTGGCCATTCTCGCGGTATCGGCCCTGCTTGGGCTGCTGCGCGGCCTGATCAAGGAGCTTCTGTCTCTTGTTGCCTATGTCCTGGCGTTCACGGCTGCCATCTGGTGGGGCCCCATAGCGTCCGGATGGCTGGAACGCTGGCTTCAAAACCCGCTGCTCAGGGCGGGGGCCGCCTACGCACTGGTGTTCATATCGGTATTGCTGCTGGTCGGGCTGGTCAACGTAACCCTGGCCACACTCATCCAGCGTACAGGCCTTACCCCGGCTGATCATGGCCTGGGCGGGCTGTTCGGCCTGCTCAGAGGCATGGTATTCGTGCTTGTGCTCGTCGGCCTCGCTGGCTATACAGAATTACCCAAAGAGCCCTGGTGGCAGGAAGCCAGGCTCTCAGGCACCGCGGTGCGAGGCATCCAGCATATCAAGATGCTGCTGCCGCCCTCGCTGGCGTCATGGTTGCCATATTGATCGCATTTACAGGAACCCAAAATGTGCGGAATTGTAGGGGTTGCCGGTACTGGCCCCGTTAACCAATTGATATACGACAGCCTGCTGCTTCTGCAGCATCGCGGTCAGGACGCTGCGGGCATCGCCACCTCGCACGAGCAGTTTTTCAACATGTACAAGGCGCACGGCCTGGTGCGCGACGTTTTTCGCACCCGCAACATGCGTTCGCTGCCCGGCAGCAGCGGCCTGGGGCAGGTGCGCTACCCCACGGCCGGTTCCAGCGACAGCGTCGATGAGGCGCAGCCTTTCTACGTCAACGCTCCTTTCGGCATTACTTTTGTCCACAACGGCAACCTGACCAACTGGCGCGAGCTGCGCGAAGAGCTGTTCAGGATAGACCGCCGGCATATCAATACGAACTCGGATTCCGAGGTTCTGCTCAACGTGTTCGCCAATGAGCTGCAGCGGGCATCCAGCGGCGGCACACTTGACGAGGATGCCGTGTTCAAGGCGGTCGCGGCCGTGCATCGGCGCGCGCGTGGCGCATACGCTGTCATCGCGCAGATTGCCAGCTACGGCATGGTGGCGTTTCGTGATCCGCATGGCATTCGGCCCTTGTGCCTGGGTTCGATCGAGACAGACGCGGGCACCGAATGGATGGCCGCTTCAGAATCCGTGGCGCTGACGGGCTGCGGCTATAGCCTGGTGCGCGACATCGAACCGGGCGAGGCGGTTTTCATTGACCTGGATGGCAATATCAGCAGCCGCCAGTGTGCCGACAACCCCAGCCTGACGCCTTGCGTGTTCGAGTACGTGTATTTCGCCCGCCCAGATTCGGTGATGGACAACGTCTCCATCTATCACGCCCGCCTGAACATGGGGGAATATCTCGCCGAGAACGTCGCCAAGACGCTGCGCCTGGGTGAGATCGATGTCGTGATGCCCATACCTGATTCCTCCCGGCCGTCCGCCATGCAACTGGCTGCGCATCTGGGGCTCAACTACCGCGAAGGGTTTATCAAGAATCGCTATGTGGGCCGCACCTTTATCATGCCAGGGCAGGCCGTGCGCAAGAAATCAGTGCGGCAGAAACTGAGCGCCATCGATATGGAATTCCGTGGCAAGAACGTATTGCTGGTCGATGATTCCATCGTGCGCGGCACCACCAGCCGTGAAATCGTCGACATGGCCAAGGCAGCCGGGGCCAACAAGGTTTTCTTTGCCTCCGCCGCGCCTGCGGTGCGCTTTCCCAACGTCTATGGCATTGACATGCCCACGCGCAAAGACCTGATTGCGGTGGGCCGCTCCACGGAAGAGGTTGCGCGGGAAATTGGCGCCAGCGGGCTGGTTTACCAGGACATAGGCGATTTGGAGCAGGCCATCCGCGACCTGAACCCTGCAATGCGCAATTTCGAGTCGTCCTGTTTCACTGGCAACTACATCACCGGTGATGTCGACGAGGCTTATCTCGACAGGCTGGAGCGAACTCGTGGGGTGATATCCAAGGCTGGCGAAATGTCCACGAACGAGAAGGAAGACTGACTATTGCCTGCCCCGTGGCGGCCTGCGTCAGGCGGGCCGCCACGCTGCGGCGGGTCGAAGAATGAGGGCGCGCTTCCCTTCAGCGGGGAAGCATTCCGGTTTACCTGGCGCGGCGCAAGGCCGTCACCAGGGCAACGACTGCAATGGCCGCGAAAAGCCCCAGGCCCCACAAGGCATATTCCACGCCGAGCAGCTTTACCCGTGCGTCCATGCAGGTGGCGAAGATGCCAAACACCGCGGGCACGGCGGCATCCAGGCCCAGGCTGGAAATAAAGCGGTCGGCAAATGTCATGTCGCAGGAAAACATGTTGGACGCCACGGTGTACTGGTACCAGGCAGCCGTGACGCCGCCCGCTGCCAGCAGGGCAGCGATTATTGCCGAGATCCGGGGTGCGTGCCGGCACAGCCGGCGGCCCCAGATCCCCAGCCAGCAAACCAGGGCAATGACCAGGAAAATCAGGCGCTGCAGCACGCACCATGCGCAAGGCTGCATATCAAAAACGTATTGGGAAACCAATGCGAGGGCGACGGCGGCTATGCAGGCCAGGGCAATGGCGTGAAGCAGGAAATTGCTGGAATGGCGGTCTATGGTCATGGATACTGTAAGAAGCGGTCAGTCAGATAAGTCTGGATTCGCAAATATGGAAAAAGTTCAGGATGGCGACAGATCCAGCGCGGCCAGCAGGTCTCGTTCAAAGCGCAGCTGTTCGCGAGGGTGGCCGAGCACATCGCCCTCGATGATGAAAATGTCTTCGACCCGGTCTCCCAGCGTCAGAATCTTGGCCATCTTGAGGGCTATCTTGTTGCGCGCGAATACCAGGGCCAGGCTGTAGAGCAGGCCCGGACGGTCCGAGGCGGTCACCGACAGACGCCAGGAAGCGCTGCGTTCATCCGGCTGCAGCTCGACATTGGGCACGATGGGAAACACACGGGCCCGCCGCGATCCTTGCCGGCGCAAGGGCATGGCATGCTCCGGAATGACTGCCGGCGCATTGACAGGCTGCAAGGCCTGGTCAAGCTCGTGCTCCACAAGCGAGGCGTTGGAGCGGTAATCCTTGTCCTGTCCAGGCAGCAGCACAATAAAGCTGTCCAGCGCCCAGCCATGGCGGGTCGTATGGATGCGGGCATCCTGGATGCTCATGCCCTTGTGCCCGAAATAATGGCATATCGTGACGAACAGATCCTCGCGGTCGCGCAGGTACACCATGACCTGCAAGGCCTCGTTCTGCCCCACGACGCGGGCTTTGACGACAGGGGAGGGGGAATCAACCCGATAGTAGAGCTGCCGGGTATGCCAGGCGATCTCGCTGGCTTCGTGGCGCAGGAAATAGGCGACATCGAGCTGGCTCCAGAACGCATTGCGGCTTTCGTCGCGCAGGCCCATCAGGCGTATCTCGGTCGCCGCGGACTGCTTGCGCTGGGCCAGCACCGTATTCGTGTCGGGCTGGGCGCCGCCCAGCATGGCCAGGGTCTGGCGATACAGGTCTTCGAGCAGCTTGCCTTTCCAGGCATTCCATACCTTGGGGCTGGTGCCCCTGATATCGGCAACCGTGAGCAGATAAAGCGCGGTGAGCTTGCGCTCGTCTCCCACAACCTGCGTGAACTGGCTGATCACTTCGGGATCGCTCAGGTCGCGCTTCTGGGCGACCATGGACATGGTAAGGTGCTGCCGGACAAGAAATTCCAGCAGGTCGCGGTCCTCGCCCTCGATGCCGTGGTCATTGCAGAAGCGCCGCACCTCGGCCGCGCCCAGTTCTGAGTGGTCGCCGCCGCGCCCCTTTGCGATATCGTGAAAGAGGGCCGCGACATACAGCAGCCAGTGCCGGTCGAAATCGGCAATGAGCTGGCTGGCAAGCGGGTATTCCTGCGCATGTTCGGGCATGGTGAAGCGGCGCAGATTGCGCACAACCATGAGGATATGCTGGTCCACCGTGTAGGCGTGGAACAGATCGTGCTGCATCTGCCCGACAATGCGCCGGAACACCGGCAGATAGCGAGGCAGGATATTGAGCATGGTCATGCGGCGCAGCGCATGCACGATGCCGCGCGGCTGCTGCAGGATAAGCAGGAACTGGCGCCGGTTGACGGGATTGCGGCGGAACTGCGCATCAATGCGCCGGCGCGCGTGCCACATGGCGCGCAGGGCCTGTGCTGTCGTGCCTTCGATTTCCGGATGCTCCTGGAGCACCAGAAAGGCGCGAAAGAGCAGGGCGGGGTTGCGCTCAAAGGCATCCTCCCGATGTATGCCCAGGTGGCCGCGCACGACGCAGAAATCCGCATCAATTGAGCGCACCTTGCCGGCGGGCAGGGCAAACAGGCGTTCCTCCATGCTTTGCATGAGGATGACGTTGAGCTGGCTTACGACGCGGGCCGCCCAGTAATAACGCTGCATCAGGATTTCGCTGGGACGGCGCGTGCGCGTGGCCTCAAATCCATAGACTGCCGCCAGCGCGGGCTGCAGGTCGAACAGGACGCGGTCCTCCCGCCGACCCGCCAGAAGATGCAGCTCTATGCGCAGCCGCTTGAATGCCTGTTCCGCACGCCTTAACGCGCGGTACTCTGAAGCCATCAGCCAGTCGCTGCGCGCGATTTCGCGCCAGGTGTGGCCCAGGCCCGCGGCCTGCGCCACCCAGAGCAGGATCTGGAGATCCCGCAGCCCGCCTGGCGCCTCTTTGCAGTTTGGTTCGAGCGCGTAGGGGGTGTCCTGGTGCCGCACGTGCCGCTGCTGCATTTCCGAGCGCTTGGCCTGGAAAAATGTTTGCGGGTCCAGCTGCTCATTCATGCTGGCGCGCAGCGTCTGCAGCAGATCCTTGCTGCCGACCAGCCAGCGGGCTTCCAGCAATGCGGTCTCGACCGTAATGTCGTTGGCTGCCTCCTGCTGGCAGTCCTGCACAGTCCGCACGCTGTGGCCCGGCTCTATGCCCAGGTCCCACATGGCAGTGATCAAGGCCTCGATCATGCCGCTTTCCCGTGGTCCGGGCGGTTCGCGCAGCAGGACCAGCACATCGACATCGGAAAAAGGATAGAGTTCGCCCCGGCCATAACCTCCCACCGCGGCCAATGTGGCGCCCTGGGGCAGTGGATGCAGGCGCACAAGCTCGCGCAGGGCCTGGTCGACGCTGCGCCGCAGCGCGGTCAGCAGCGTATCGGGCCGCAAGTGCTGGCGAAAAGCGTCGATAGCCACCTTGCGGCGGCCAGCCAATTGTTCGCGCAGCTGGACAAGGCTGAGCGCGGGCTTGTCCGGGCTGGGCATGATGCTATCCGGCGACGAAGGCGGGTGGCTTGGGCATGCCCTCTGAAACAGTCAGCACCTCGTAGCCCGTGTCGGTCACCAGCACGGCATGCTCCCACTGCGCGGACAGGCTGTGGTCGCGGGTCACCACCGTCCAGCCGTCGGCCAGTGTCCGGATTTCCTTGCGGCCCGCATTGATCATGGGCTCGATGGTGAAAATCATGCCTGGCTCGAGCCGCACGCCAGTACCCGGTTTGCCGTAGTGGAGCACCTGCGGATCCTGGTGGAATTTGCGTCCCACGCCGTGGCCGCAATACTCGCGCACCACGGAAAAGCCCTGTTTCTCGGCATGTTTCTGGATCGCATTGCCGACATCGCCCAGCGTGGCGCCGGGGCGCACCTGGGCTATGCCCAGCCACATGCACTCGAAGGTGGTGTCCGTCAGCCGCCTGGCAAGAATGGACGGCTCGCCGATGTAAAACATGCGGCTGGTGTCGCCAAACCATCCATCCTGGATGATGGTGACATCGATATTCATGATGTCGCCGTTCTTGAGCACCTTGTCGCCGGGAATGCCGTGGCAGATCACATGGTTGACCGACGTGCAGATCGAGGCGGGGTAAGGCGTGTAACCCGGCGGCGCGTAGCCTACCGTCGCCGACTTCACGCCCAGCTTCTCGATATAGTCCATGCAGAGCCTGTCGAGCTCGCCCGTGGTAACCCCGGGCTGGACATGGGGGGTGAGGTAGTCAAGAATCGAGGCCGCTGTCTGGCAGGCGGTGCGCATCTTGGCGAGGTCGGTGGGATCGGTAACGAGACTGCTCATGGTTGACTTGATATCTGTAGCATGAAAATAGTAGAATTATAGGCTTTCCCGGAATTGCGTCCCAGTTTCTGATGCGTATTTTCGGGGCCGCGATGGCGGCAGCTTTGCCGCTTTTTCGTAAATCGCGTGCCGGGCCACTTCAGGGTGTTCGCGCAGACATGGCGTGGATGCTGGGCCGGTACAAGACCAAACCCTTGGAGAATATCATGTCTTTGATGCGTGAAATGCTTGAAGCTGGTGTGCACTTTGGCCACCAGACCCGTTACTGGAACCCCAAGATGGCTCCGT
>Ga0182749_1000169_pt1 | contig 72750 bp, 67 predicted proteins | sample eDN3rd37CKraftMG_FD_128875 | JGI IMG/M metagenome (GOLD analysis project Ga0182749, IMG submission 128875) | Enriched Miracle-Growth compost microbial communities from Emeryville, California, USA - eDNA 3rd pass 37_C Kraft MG (version 2) (version 2) ...
CGCGAGTACGACCTGGAGATCGCGCGCGTGAACGTCGCCGGCGAGATGCTCGACCTCGCCGCGGGGGGCCGGGTGGACGACGCGCTCGATCCGGTCGCCGTCGGGGACAGCCTCGTGCGGGCCTACCGCTCGCTGTGGGACGAGCTCACCGGCGCGCAGACCTTCGACACGACCGAGCGGTGGCGGATCGGCGACAGAGTGCGCAGGCTCAACGACCTCGGCTTCGACATCGAGGAGCTCGCCATCCGCACGGATCCGGAGGGCACCTCGGTGCGCATCCAGCCGAAGGTGGTCGACGCGGGGCACCACCAGCGGCGACTGTTCCGGCTGACCGGGCTGGACGCGGAGGAGAACCAGGCCAGGCGACTGCTCAACGACCTGGACGAGTACGTCGCGAACCATCGGAACGCCGGCGTGGGCGAGGAGATGCTCGCCCACGAGTGGCTCACGGAGGTGTTCGAGCCGGTCGTCGCGGCGATCCCGCGGGAGCTGCAGAGCAAGCTGGAGCCCGCGGAGGTGTTCCATCAGCTGCTGGATCATCGCTGGTATCTCGCACAGGAGCGCAGCGGCGATGTGCCGATGGCTGAGGCGATCAGCTCCTACATCGACACCGTGCTGCGCCACCGGGCGGACGAGGTCACCGTCCTCGAGTCGCCCCTGCAGGCTCAGGCCGAGACGGAGGCCGAGACGGAGGCCGAGACGCTCGGCCTCGTCATCCGGCCTGACGAGCGCGGGGGGACGAGCTGGCGCGACCGGGTCTGATCTCGGCGTCGGCTCCGTGCAGCGCGCGCAGGCGCGCGACCTCGTAGAGCGACACCGCGGCCGCGACGCTCGCGTTGAGCGACTCCGCCCTGTCCGTGATGGGGATGGAGGCGATGACGTCGCAGCTCTCACGCACGAGGCGGGACAGCCCCTCGCCTTCGCTGCCCACGACGACCACGAGGGGACGGTCCGCCAGGGCGAGCCCGGGCAGGGGCGTGTCCCCGTCGCCGGCGAGCCCCATCACGAAGACGCCCTGCTCTTTGAAGGCCTCGAGCGTGCGCGTGAGGTTGGCCGCGAGCGCGACGGGCACTCGCGCGGCTGCGCCCGCCGATGTCTTCCACGCCGACGCGGTCACCCCGACCGAACGGCGCTGGGGCACGATCACGCCCTGGGCGCCGAAGGCGGCGGCCGAGCGGATGATCGCGCCGAGGTTCCGCGGATCGGTGATGCCGTCCACCGCGACGAACAGCGGCAGGGCGCCCGACTCCTGGGCGGCGTGGAGCAGGTCGAGCGGGTGCGCGTACTCGTAGGGAGGCACCTTGAGCACGACGCCCTGGTGGGGCACCTCCGTGCCGGCCATGCGGTCCAGCTCGGGGCGCATGACCTCGAGGATCGGCAGGCCGCGCTTGCCGGCGAGAGCGAGGATCTCCTTCACCCGGTCGTCCACCTCGATGCGCGCGGCGAGATACAGCGCGGTGCCCGGCACGCGCGCCCGCAGCGCCTCCAGAACCGCGTTGCGGCCAGCGACGAGCTCCACGTCCTCACGCCGGCGGGGGCTGCGCCGCTGCTGGGCGGGGGGAGGCGTGGCGCCGCGCCGGGCGGCCGCGGCGGCCTGGCGCTCGCGAGCCGCCTTGGCCTTCGCCGCCGGGTGATACGGCCGGTCCTCGGCCTTGGGCGTGGGGCCGCGCCCTTCCAGCGCCTGCCGGCCCTGGCCGCCGGAGCCGACCGCCTTGCCCTTGCCCTTCTTGCGTGCGCCGGGGCGCCCTGGCTTAGCCATCGAGACTCCAATGCGTTCCGTCGGCGGTGTCCTCGATCCTGATACCCGCTTGAGCGAGCTCCTCACGGATCCGGTCGCTCGATGCCCAGTCCTTCGCCGCGCGCGCCTCTGCGCGTGCCTGGAGCCGCTCGGCGACGAGCGCACTCAGGGCCGGCAGCGCCGCGTCCTTCCCCGCTGCGCGCCACTCCGGCGCGACGGGATCGATGCCGAGGACGCCGGCCATGGCCCGCAGCTGCCCGGCCGCGGTGAGCGCCGACTGCACCTCCCCCGAGTCCAGGGCGCTGTTGCCCGCTCTGACGGTGTCGTGCAGGACGGCGAGCGCCTGCGGCACCCCGAAGTCGTCGTCCATCGCAGCGGCGAACGCGTCCGGGACCTCCTCGGCCGGGCTGACGGGGCCGCCGAGCGCGCGGGCGGCGCGGTCGAGGAAGCCCCCGATCCGATCGAGGGCGGCCTCCGCCTCGGCCAGCGCGCTGTCGGTGAACTCCAGGGTCGAGCGATAGTGGGCCGAGCCGAGGAAGTAGCGCACCGCAAGGGGCCGGGCCGCCCGGAGCAGCTCGGCGGCGCCCAGGGTGTTGCCGATCGACTTCGACATCTTCTGCCCGGAGACGTTGACCAGGCCGTTGTGGATCCAGTGCCGGGCGAAGCCGTCGCCCGCCGCGCGGGACTGCGCGAGCTCGTTCTCGTGGTGCGGGAAGCGCAGGTCGAGACCGCCGCCGTGGATGTCGAAGGTGCTGCCCAGGAAGCTGGTGGACATGGCCGAGCACTCGATGTGCCAGCCCGGCCGGCCGCGCCCCCAGGGCGAGGGCCAGGACGCGCTCTCCGGCTCCCCCTCCTTGTGGCCCTTCCACAGTGCGAAGTCGCGGGGGTCGCGTTTGCCGCGCGGATCGGCGTCCTCCGCGTCCTGCATGGCGTCACGGGACTGGTGCGTCAGCTCCCCATAGGAGGCCCAGCTCGCCGTGTCGAAGTAGACGTCGCCGCTGCCATCCGGAGCGGGATAGGCGTGGCCCCGCTCCACGAGGCGCTCGATGATCGCGATCATGGCGCCGATGCTCGCGGTGGCGCGCGGCTCGTAGCTCGGCGGACGGATGCCGAGCGCGGCATATGCGGCGTTGAACTCGCGCTCCACCCGGTAGGCGAGAGCCCACCACTGCTCCGTGCCGCCGGCAGCCTGGGCGGCGGCGGCGTTCACGAGGATCTTGTCGTCGATGTCGGTGACATTGCGGATGAGGGTCACCTCCAGCCCGCGATACTCCAGCCAGCGGCGGATGACGTCATAGGCGAGCGCGCTGCGCAGGTGTCCGATGTGGGGGGCGGACTGCACGGTGGGACCGCAGACGTACATCCCGACCTTGCCCTCGTGCAGGGGGACGAAGTCGACGAGCGCCTGGGCTCGCGTGTCGTACAGGCGGAGGCTCACCCGAAAAGCCTACTGATCGCGGCCCCGCGCCCGATGCCTCCTGACGATATCCGAAGCCACGCGGCGGCTCAGAGCAGGGTGGCGACCGCCAGGGCCAGCGCTCCTTCGCCGCGACCGGGGAAGCCGAGCCCGTCGGTGGTGGTCGCCCCGAGGGAGACGGGCCCGCCGACCCAGGAGGACAGGCACGCCTCGGCCTCCTCGCGCCGAGGCGCGAGACGCGGCTCGCTGGACAGCAGCTGCACGGCGACATGCGCGACGCTGCGCCCCTCCTGTTCGACGAGGGCGCGGACGCGGGAGAGGATCGCCTCGCCGTGAGCGCCCGCGAGGGCGGGATCCTCGGTGCCCAGCACGGAGCCCAGGTCGCCCTTGCCCAGCGCAGACAGCACTGCGTCGGCGATCGCGTGGGAGACGACGTCGCCGTCGCTATGACCGGCGAGACCGCGCGATCCCTCCCATCGCAGCCCGGCCAGCCACAGCGGGCGCCCTTCGGCGAAGGCGTGCACGTCCACGCCCACGCCCGTGCGCGCCTGCGTGCTCGCCCCGCGCGGGGCCGGCTCGCTCAGCCAGCGCCTGGCGGTCTCCAGATCGTCGGGCGTCGTGATCTTCAGGGCCCGCGGGTGACCGGGCACGCGCCGGACGGCGTGCCCGGCCGCGGCGAACACCGCGGCGTCGTCCGTGTGCTCCGACGTGGCGGCGGCGTAGGCCGCGCGCAGCGCGCCCGCGGGGAAGCCCTGCGGCGTCTGCGCGGCGGCGAGCTCGGAGCGCTCCACGCTGGCCAGCACGGCGCCTGCGGGCGAGACGCGCTTGACGCTGTCGATCACCGGCAGCGCGGGCAGCACGCCCGCACCGCTCTCGCGGACGGCGCGGGCCACGGTGGCGAACTGCTCCGAGGGCGTGAAGGCGCGTGCGGCGTCGTGCACGAGCACGATGCGGTCGCCCTCGGCGGGCAGGGCGGCGAGGCCCGCCGCGACCGAGCCCTGGCGGCTGGCCGCGCCCGCGACGACACGCAGCTCGGGACCGCCGGGCGGCTCACCCCACGACAGCACGTCACGAGCGAGCGCCTCCGCCTCGGCGATCCGCTCACCGGGGACCACGAGCACCACGACGCCGAGCTGCTCCAGGCGCCGCAAAGGCTCCAGGCTCCAGGCCAGGAGACTGCGCCCGCCGACGGTCACGAACGCCTTCGGGACGGCGCCGCCGAGACGTTCGCCCCGGCCCGCCGCGACGACGACGACGTCCGTCGCGCTCAGGAGGCGAGAACCTCGTCGAGCACCTGGGAGGCCTTCTCCTCGTCCGTCTGCTCGGCGAGGGCGAGCTCGGAGATGAGGATCTGGCGCGCCTTGGCGAGCATGCGCTTCTCACCGGCGGACAGGCCCCGGTCCTGGTCGCGACGCCACAGATCGCGTACGACCTCGGAGACCTTGATCACGTCGCCGGAGGCGAGCTTCTCGAGATTCGCCTTGTACCGCCGCGACCAGTTCGTCGGCTCCTCCGTGAACGGGGTGCGCAGCACCTCGAACACCCGGTCCAGTCCGTCCTTGTCGATGACGTCGCGCACCCCGACCAGGTCGACGTTGTCCGCCGGCACCTCGATCATCAGATCGCCCTGGTGAACCAGCAGCTTGAGGAACAGCTTCTCCTGTCCCTTGATCGTGCGATGCTTGAGCTCGACGATCCTGGCGGCTCCATGGTGGGGGTAGACGACAGTCTGGTCAACCTCGAATTGCATGGAAATAGGCCCCTTTCGGCCGGAATAGTCTATCATATTCGGCTTTGGCTTAGGCTTACCTAAGTGACCCCGCCTCGGCGCCCCCGCTAAGGTGGATCACGACGACCCCCTGCCGCCTTCGGGCCGGCTCCCGTTTCCGGAGGACACCGTGAAGTCTCGCCTCGTCGCGTCGCTCGCCCTCATCGGGGTGGCCGCCCTCGGAACCGCCGGCTGCACCTTCGTGACGCCGCAGGTGACGCCCTCGATCCAGACGGTGAGCGACGGCATGAACACCACGGTGGGCCAGGTGGGCATCCGCAACGCCGTCCTCATCATCGGCGACGGGGGCCAGGCCGCGAACCTCGTCTTCACCGCGGTGAACAACTCTTCCGGCCCGGTCACGCTGTCCGCGCAGCTGCTCTCGGACGGCAGCCGGATGACGGAGACCGCCCCGCTCCCCGTCGGCGTCACCTCCTTCGGCAAGGAGGACCGCATCCAGTTCACCGGAGTGGAGTTGGCTGACGGCGGCGTCGCCCAGGTCTTCTTCCAGTACGGCCAGGAGACCGGGTCGACGGTGCAGGTGCCGGTGCTGAACACGGACACGAACGGCTTCGCCGACTACGGCCCCGTCGTCGAGACCACCGTCGTGGTGGAGGAGTCGACGACCGTCGTCACCGGCGGCTGAGCCTCCGCCCTCCGGCACGCCCGGCCGTCCACGAGTAGCGCGACGGCGGCAGCGCCGGCCCCTCGACGCGGCAGCGGAAGCGGCAGCGCCTAGCCGTCGAAGCGGTAGCCGAGCCCGCGCACGGTCAGCAGCAGCTTCGGCTCGGCCGGGTTCTGCTCGATGCGCGAGCGGATGCGCTTGACGTGCACGTCGAGGGTCTTCGTGTCCCCCACGTAGTCGCTGCCCCACACCCGGTCGATCAGCTGGCCGCGCGTGAGCACGCGCCCCTGGTTGCGCATGAGGTACTCGAGCACCTCGAACTCGCGCAGCGGCATCGCGACCTCCCGGCCGTCGACCGAGACGGTGTGCCTGTCCAGGTCCATGCGCACGCCCCCGGCCTCGAGCACGGCCGCGTCGTCCCCGCCGCGATCCTCCACCCTGCGGCGCAGGACGGCGCGAATGCGGGCGATCAGCTCCCGTGGGGAATAGGGCTTGGTCACGTAATCGTCGGCACCGAGCTCGAGGCCCACGACGATGTCCACCTCCGCGTCCTTCGCGGTGAGCATGACGATCGGGACGTCCGAGTGGGCGCGCACCTGGCGGCACACCTCCGTGCCCGGCAGGCCGGGGAGCATGAGGTCCAGAAGGATGAGGTCGGGGTCGAAGGTGTCGAACACCGTGAGGGCGGTCAGGCCGTCCTCTGCGACCTCCACCTCATAGCCCTCCTGCTGCAGGAGGAAAGCGAGCGGATCGGACAGCGACCGTTCATCCTCAACGAGCAGAATCCTCGTCACGGCCCCTCTTCTCCCTCAGATCGCCCTCATTGTGCCGGTACTCCGGTAAACGGATGGTGAACGTCGATCCCGCTCCCGGCATGGACCACAGCGTGACCGTCCCGCCGTGGTTCTGCACCGTGTGCTTGACGATGCTCAGCCCGAGCCCGGTACCTCCCGTCGACCGGGAGCGCGCCGAGTCGACACGGTAGAAGCGCTCGAAGATGCGCTCCTGCTCCTCCTTGGGGATGCCGATGCCCTGGTCGGTCACGGCGATCTCGACGATGCTCTCGCCCTCGCGCCGCGCCACGCCGATGCCCACCCGGGAGCGCTCGGGCGAGTAGCGGACGGCATTGCCGATGAGGTTGCCCACAGCCACGACGAGGCTCTCCCGATCGCCGAGCACCCGCGCCTTCACCCGCTTGCCGCGCACCAGCGCTATGCCCTTCTCGCCCGCGGTGATGCGCAGGCGATCGATCGCCTCGTCCACGATGTCGTCGGCGCGCAGGGGCTTGAGCTCGGGCGGACGGTCGCCATGCTGCACGCGGTCCAGCGCGATGACGTCCAGGGTGAGGCGGCTCAGACGCTCGGCCTGTGCGCTCATCTGCGCGGCGAAGGCGCGCACGCGCTCCGGGTCCTCCGCCGCCGACGCGATCGCCTCCGACAGCACGGCCATTGCGCCGATCGGCGTCTTCAGCTCATGGCTGACGTTGGCGATGAAGTCGCGCCGCAGCGCCTCCACCCGCCGCGCCTCCGTGACGTCCTCGATCATGATCAGGGTGTGCCGCGGGCTCACGTACACGGCACGGGCGATGAGCTCGCGCTCGCCGTCGCGAAAGTCCGCCGGCTCCGCCTCTCCGTCGGCTCGCAGCCGGGCGAGCAGCTCCACCAGCTCGGGCTGCTCCAGACGCCGGCCGACCTCGTAGCCGCGGTCGGCGGCGAGAGCGGAGACGCGCACGATGACGTCGGCGTTGTCCGTGACGAGGGCCTCCGCTCCCATCGCGTCGACCACCCGCGCGAGGCCGGCCGGTACCGAGGGGTTCACGCTTTCCTCGATGCTCCGGCGCAGCTGCATGCCGCGCACGACGATCACGCTGACGCCGATGCCGAAGCCGAAGCCGACGACGACCGCGACGACGATGAGCCAGCCGGGCGCCATGGAACTCAGCGTAGTTGGGTATGGACAATACGATGGTCGCCGAGAGCGGTCACCTCCCGTTCATACGGCGAGTGCATGCTGTTCATCCGACTGCCCGAGGATTGCCGGGCGAGAGAAAGGCGCGGGCGCTTCTGCGTGCGCGAAAAGCGGAGGGAAGCGGGAAAAGGATGCGCGAGGTCTTCCAACACCAGCTGCACGAGGTGCAGGCCAGGCTCGTCGACATCTCGGAGCTGGTCGCGAACGCGATCACCCAGGCGGAGAAGGCCTTCAACTCGCCGGACGTGCGGCTCGCCGAGACGGTGATCGCCACCGATCCGCGCATCGACGAGATGGCCGTCAAGCTCGACGAGAACGCGATCGACATCCTCGCGCTGCAGCAGCCCGTCGCGCGCGACCTGCGCATCGTGGTCTCCGCCCTGAGGATCAGCGCATCGCTGGAGCGCATGGGCGACATCGCCCAGCACATCGCACAGCTCGCGCGATTCCGCTACCCGGAGAACGTCGCGCCGAAGGCCCTGCGGGACACCTTCAGCCAGATGGGCGAGCTGGACCGCCAGATCGCGAACAAGCTCACCGAGCTGCTGCGCACGGAGGATCCGGACATCGCGATCGCCATGCGCGACATCGACGACGCGATCGACGAGCTGCACGTCGGCGTCTTCGACACCGTCCTCAGCGAGACCTGGCAGGGAGAGGCGATGGCCACCGTGGACGTCACCCTGGCCAGCCGCTACTTCGAGCGCTTCGCCGACCACGCCGTCTCGATCGCGAAGAAGGTCCAGTACCTGCAGACCGGGGCCTGGGCCGGCGCGGAGGCCTAGAGCCGTCGCCGGGAGCTGAACAGCCCGACGAACCCGTCCGCCGCCGACACCATGTGCAGGGCGGGCCGGGCCGCGCTCCGCTCGCGCTAGTTGCGGCCCTGCGCCGCGACGGCTGCCGCGCCCGCGGCCGCAGCCTCGGGGTCGAGGTAAGCAGCGGGCTCCAGCGGCCGCAGATCCTCGCCCAGCCGGTACACCAGCGGGATGCCCGTGGGGATGTTCAGCTCGGCGATGTCGTGGTCGGAGATGCCATCCAGGTGCTTGACCAGGGCGCGCAGCGAGTTGCCGTGCGCCGTGACGAGGACGGTCTTGCCGGCGCGCAGATCCCCCGCGATCTCGCTCTCCCAGTAGGGCAGGAGCCTGTCGATCACGAGCTTGAGCGACTCGGTTGCCGGAAGAGGCGCATCGATGTCGCGGTAGCGCGGGTCGTGGGTCTGCGCGTACGGGTCGTCGGGGGCGATCGGCGGCGGCGGCACGTCGAAGGAGCGCCGCCAGGTCATGAACTGCTCCTGGCCGTACTCCGCCAGGGTCTGCGCCTTGTCCTTGCCCTGCAGCGCGCCATAATGCCGCTCGTTCAGTCGCCAGGAGCGCTTGACCGGGATCCACAGGCGGTCGGCGACCTCGAGGGCGAGGTCGGCGGTCTGGATCGCGCGAGTCAGCAGGGAGGTGTAGAGGATCTCGGGCTCCAGACCCGAGGAGGCGAGCAGCTCGCCCGCGCGACGCGCCTCCTGCACGCCCTGCTCGCTCAGACGCACGTCCACCCATCCCGTGAAGAGGTTCTTCTGGTTCCACTCGCTGTTGCCGTGACGGAGAAGGATCAGGGTGCTCGCGCTCATGCTCGCTAGTTTATGGGCGGAGGCGAGAGCGCCGATGGCCATGGGACAGATCACGCGCGGCACGACCGGGCACAACAGGCTCCGCCGCGTCGACCGGTGGCTGCAGGCGCGGCCGGAGCTGCGAGCGGCGGCCGATCCGCTCGTCGTCGACCTCGGCTACGGCGCGAGCGGAGTGACCGTCTTCGAGCTGGCCGAGCGGCTGCGGCTGCGGCGGCCGGACCTCGAGGTGCTCGGCATCGAGATCGACCCGGAGCGGGTCACCACCGCCCGGCGCGAGCTGGCCGCCCTTCGGGCCGGTGCCCCCGGCATGACCGCGCGTTTCGCCCCCGACCTCCCCGTCTCCTTCACGGTCGGCGGCTTCGAGCTCCCGGTGCCGGGCGGGCGGCGGCCGGCGATCATCCGGGCGTTCAACGTGCTGCGGCAGTACCGCGAGCAGGACGTTCCCGCGGCGTGGGAGCAGCTGCGCGGGCGGCTCGCGCCCGGGGGCCTGCTCGTGGAAGGCACCTGCGACGAGCTCGGACGGGTGTGCTGCTGGGTCGCGCTGGACGCCGCAGGACCGCGCAGCCTGACCATCGCCTTGCGGCTGCGCGAGCTGGCGCTGCCCTCGATCGCCGCAGAGCGGCTGCCCAAGGCGCTCATCCACCGCAATGTGCCCGGCGAGCGCGTGCACGCGCTGCTGACCGCGCTGGACGCGGCGTGGCTCAGGCACGCCCCGTTGTCCGTCTACGGCCCCGCGCAGCGCTGGATCGCCGCGCTGCAGTCGCTGCACGATGCGGGCGTGCCTGTCCTCGGGACGCGCTCGCGCTGGAGACTGGGCGAGCTCGAGGTGCCCTGGGGCCAGGTCGCGCCGGGCTAGGACAGCGGCGGCAGCAGCGTCCGCGCGTACTCCGGCTCCAGTCCCGTCGCCGACAGCAGGTCCACGAGCAGCGGACGCGTCGTGAGGAGGACCCCGAGGTCGGCCACGTGCGGCTCCGGGCCGAGCAGAGCGGGGGTGAGCCGCGCTGCGACGCGCTGGAAGGCCTCCCGGGCGGCGACGGCGCGGCCGGGCTCGACGATGCTGCCGCCGAGCAGCTCCACCGCCTCCCTGAGCTGGGCGAAGACTCCCGCCAGCGCGGCGTGCGGCTCCTGGCCCTCGTCGATCTCCGTGGACACGCGCCGGGAGACCACGCGGAGGTTGCGGCAGGCCAGGTCCGCGTACTGGTGCATGTGCTCCTGCTCCTGCAGCAGCGGCAGCTGGCGTCGCAGCAGCGGCGAGATGCGCGCGACCGCGATGGACGACTCCAGCGCGACGGCCCACCCGTCCAGCAGCGGCTGGGTCGCCCGCATCGCGTGCAGCGCGTGCCGAGCCGGCCGCGGGTCCCCGAGCTCGACCGCTGCGGCGAGCGAGCTCAGCGAGTCCGCGAGGGTCGCGAACACGCGGCGGGCAGCGACAGCGGCCCCGCGCTGCGGGTCGCGCGGCACGAGGGCGGTGAACAGCAGCGCGAGCAGGCCGCCCACGAGCGCGTCGACCGTGCGCAGGAACGCGCCGCCCTCCGGGGGCGGCAGGACCAGGACGAGCGCGGCCTGCACCGCTGCCGCGACCGCGAAGGACGGAGTGGGTGAGAGCAGGCGTCCCAGCGCCAGCACGAGCGCGAGCGCGAGCGCCAGCGGCCCGATGCCGCCGCCGAGCCACACGAGGATCGCCTCGCTGATCGCGATGCCCAGCACCATGCCGAGCGCGGTCTCCGCGACGCGCAGGGGACGGGCGTCGCGCTGGAAGCCGAGGCTGGAGATCGCGACCGTCACCGCGAGCACCGGGTAGGGATGCCCGAGCAGGAAATGCGCGATGGCGTAGGCGCCCAGCGCAGCGGCGATCATCTGCACGATGGCGAGCCAGGAGCCCGCCAGCCGTGCCCACATCCGGCGCAGGTCCAGGCGCAGCTGGGGAAGCCGTCGGCGCCGTACCGGCGGCAGGAGCAGCGCGCGGGTGCGCGGGCCGAGCGACGACGCCGCTCGGCGGCGTCCGGCCGGCTCGGCGTCCATCAGCCCAGCCTGGGCAGCCTCGGCACGTCCGCCAGCGCCCCGGCGTCCGGCGGAACGATGACCTCCTGGGCCGCGGCGATGTCCACCCGTGCGTTCTCCGGCCCGGAGACGACGGTCAGCGTCTCGTCCACGGGCACCGAGCGCTTCAGCAGGGCGAGCGCGATCGGCCCGAGCTCGTGGTGGCGCGCGGCGACGGTGATGAGCCCGGCCTTCGTGCGCTGCCCGGCGGCGTCGCTCGACCAGACGATGTCGCCGTGCTCAGGCAGATGCTCCACGGACCCGTCCAGGTGGAGCATGACCAGACGGCGCGGCGGATGCCCCAGGTTGTGCACCTTCGCGACGGTCTCCTGACCGCGGTAGCAGCCCTTGTCCAGATGGACGGCACTGCGCAGCCAGTCGAACTCGTGCGGGATCGCCCGCTCGTCCAGCTCGGTCCACGCGGAAGGCCGGTGCGCCTCGATGCGCAGGGCCGTGAGGGCCCGCAGCCCGGCCGGCGCCACCCCCGCGCCCTCCAGCGCGTCCAGCAGCCCCGGAAGCGCTTCGTGCTCCACGAGGGCCTCGCGGTAGCGCCACCCGGACGCCGACCGCGCAGCCGCCGCGGCGGGGGCGTACTGCCAGCCGCCCGGCACGAGCTGCGGCCACGGGTCTCGCCAGATGAGCGGCTCCCCCGCGGGACGGGCGGCGTGCTCGTCCAGGAGCGCGAGGGCGGGCTGGGCGCGGCCGCCGAGGACGGCGGCGGCGTCCGCCAGGGCCTCAGGGTCGTCCGCCGCCGCGAACGCGCCAACGGTGACGAAGCGCGCGCTCTCGTCGCTCACGCGGACATCGAGCATGAAGCGCATCCGGTCGAAGAAGCCGGCGACGGCTTCCGCGCGACCCGGGTCGAGCAGGAGCCACGCGGTCGTGCCGTCGTCCAGCACCCGCAGCACCTGCTCGATGCGCCCGTGCGGATCCAGCAGCAGCGACTCGGCGCCGACACCGGGGGCGAGCCCGGCCAGGGACTGGCTGGTGAGCGAGTCGAGCAGCCGCAGCCGGTCGGGCCCGGCGACTGCCACCACGCCGTGATCGGGCAGCACGACGACCGCGCGGCCGGCGATCAGCGCGCGCTGCTCGTGCGGGGGCGAGCCGAAATGCGCGGCGACGGCAGGCCGGTCCTGCTCGGCCACGGCCCCGGGCAGCCTGAGCGCGTCAGTCGACACGGGACAGCCTCCCCGAGGCGTGGGTGGCCAGGGAGCGGCCCAGGGCCGCGATGTCCCAGGCCCACAGCAGGTCCCCGTCCACCAGTCCGTACATGCGGGTGGCGGCGTTGTACTCCTTCGAGCCGGCCGTGCGCATCACATAGTCCGTCGACACCTCGATGCGAGGGCCGGCGACGGATCCGAGGTAGAGCTCGCTCACCCCGGTGGGATGGACGATGGACACCTCGATGGGGAAGCGTCCGGCGCCGGAGCGCAGGGCCTCCACCGACTCTGCGTCCGGGTAGGGCGCCGCCTCGCTGGGCGGGAGCATGCCCGGACCGACATCGCCCGCGGTCTGCTCGCGGCTGATGCGCCAGTAGCCCATCTCGCCCACCAGCGGCAGGGGCTCGGCCTCCGGCTCGCCGACCAGCCAGGCGTGGGAGCTGTAGTTGAGGTAGGGCAGGCCGTCGTGGCTGAAGCTCAGGCGCTGGCCGAACTCCCGCACGACGCGCTCCTGCCCGACGGTGTAGTCCACGACGCCGCGGCCCTCCCAGACTCCGACGAGCCAGGACAACGGGACGAGCTCGGGAGCCAGGCCGGCTGGAAGCGTGTACACGCCGGACCCTCGAGACGGATCAGCGCTGGCCGCGGAACAGCTTGTAGACGACCACTACGGCGGTGTAGGCGATCGCGAGGCTCGCAAGGCCGAGCAGGCCCACGAAGAAGAGTTCCAGCGCGAGAAGCATGCGCCCATCCTACGCCATCGGCGTGAGGCGGCCGAGTGGCCCGGGGCCGTAGGGCGCGGCGGCGAAGAGCGCTCCGGCAGCGGTCAGTGCCGTCCCGGCGCCGGTCGGGCTGCACCAGCCGCCCGCCGCCCGGGAGCTAGTGCCCGAAGGCGCCGAGCAGGGCGAAGATGCCCGTCAGGGCGCCCAACAGCGCAATCGCGCCGGCGATGCTCGCGGCAAGACGCGTCACGAAGCCCGCAGCGCGGCCGGGCGCCAGCTGGAGGACGAAGGCGAGCAGCACGGAGGCGACCACGACGATGAGCAGCGCGTCGACACGCTGCGCGGCGCCCGCCCCCACGAGCACGCCAGTGCCGGCGACGGCGGCGAAAGCCCAGACGATCGCGGTGCGCAGCCAGTCCCCCGCTCCACGGAACGACGCCGCGGGCGCCTCATCAGAGGAGGGCGCCGCCGCGGCAGGCGCCTGAGGCGCCCCGGGCGTGGGCGGTTCCATCGCGTCCGTCACGGGCCCATCCTCCCGCATCCGGCCGCCGATATCGACGACCGATAGGATGAGGCAGGCATTCCCTGGAGGCTCCGTGGCTCAACTCCTCTTGCTCACCGCGGGCGGTGACAACGACGTGCTGCCCGCGCTCAGCCTCCTGAGCCATCAGATCAAAGTCCTCACGCCCGAGCCCGCGCAGCTCGTGAACGCGCCCAACGCCGACGTCATCCTCATCGATGCCCGCCGCGACCTCGCCAACGCGCGCTCGCTGTGCAAGATCCTCATCAGCAGCGGGGCCGTCGTCCCGATCCTGCTCGTGCTCACCGAGGGCGGGCTCACCGCGGTGAGCGCGGACTGGGGTGCGACCGACGTCGTGCTCGACTCGGCGGGGCCCGCCGAGCTCGATGCCCGCATCCGCCTCGCGATCGCCCGGCTCACCCTCGAGCAGCCCTCCTCGAAGATCCAGGCCTCCGGCGTGGTCATCGACGAGGCGAGCTACTCGGCGAAGGTGCACGGCAAGCCGCTCGACCTCACGTACAAGGAGTTCGAGCTGCTGCGCTTCTTCGCCTCCCACCCCTCCCGCGTGTTCACCCGCGAGCAGCTGCTGAGCGAGGTGTGGGGCTACGACTACTTCGGCGGCACCCGCACGGTCGACGTGCACGTGCGCCGGCTGCGCGCGAAGCTGGGCGAGCTGGAGCAGCTCATCGGGACGGTCCGCAATGTGGGCTACCGCTTCAACGTCTACGACGAGGAAACCGAGCGACCGGGCGATGCCGATCTCGGCTCCTGAGCCGGCCGCCGCATCCGCGGCGGTCGAGGCGCTTGCAAGGCGTGCGCAGGAGGCGGACGGCATCGCCCCCTTCTCCGACGAGGCCCGCCTGGCCGCGCGATCAGGGCGGCGCGCGGTGCTCGTGGCCCGCGCCGAGGCGGCCGCGGACGCGATCCTCGGTGCCACCATCGTCGGCGAGGGCGAGCTGGAGCTCTGCGTCGATCCGGCCGAGCGCGATCGGGGGATCGGCACGGCGCTGGTGACGCAGGCGCTCGCCCGGGCCGAGGCTGAAGCAGAGGCCGTGGCCGAGGCCGCGGCTGGGCAGCGGGCCGCGTCGGGATCCGAGCCCGGGGAGCTGCGGGCCTGGGCCCATGGCGCGCACCCCGCCGCCGCAGCGCTCGCCGCGCGCTTCGGCTTCGAGCCGGTGCGCACGCTGCTCGTGATGGGGGCGCGGCTGGCCGATCTCGCGCAGCCGGCGGAGCAGAGCGCGCCCACGGTCGCCTCCCGGATCCGCGCCTTCCGTCCCGCGGCGGACGACGAGGCCTGGGTGCGCGCGAACGCGGAGATCTTCGCCGCCCACCCGGAGCAGGGCCGGATCACGGTCGAGGACCTGCACGCGCGCATGGCGGAGCCGTGGTTCGACCCGGAGGACTTCCTCGTCGTGGACGCGCCCGCAGCCGAGCCGACCGCGGCCGGCGCAGCGGGCGAGCTGGAGGCCTTCGCCTGGCTGAAGGTGACCGGAGAGGGCGCGCAGCGCGACGGCGAGGTGTACGCGATCGGCGTGCGATCCCGCTCGGCCGGAACGGGCCTCGCGCGCGCGCTGATGGCCGCCGCGCTGCGGCGATTCCGCGACCGCGGCTGCGTCAGCACCTCCCTGTACGTGGACGAGGAGAATGGCCGCGCGGTGAACCTTTACGGACGACTCGGTTACACCGTCGAGAGGACGAGCATTCAGTATCTGAGGCCCTGAGACCGCGTGACATGATGGGTGCCATGAGTCAGCAGGCGCCCTCTGCACAGGTCCCGGACCCGCTCGCCGAGAACCGCGCCGCGAGCTATCGGGAGAGCTCCGAACGCGACCTCGAGGCGGTGGAGCTCGGGCAGGGCGAGGCCGAGGCGGACGGCTTCCCCGAGGAGCGCTTCATCGACCGGGAGCTGAGCTGGCTCGCCTTCAACCAGCGGGTGCTGGAGCTCGCCGAGGACCCGAAGCTGCCCGTGCTCGAGCGGGCCAACTTCCTGGCCATCTTCGCCAGCAATCTGGACGAGTTCTTCATGGTGCGCGTCGCGGGTCTGCGCCGGCGCATCCTCACCGGCCTCGCGCTGCCGACGAACGTCGGCAAGGCCCCGCAGGACCAGCTGGCCGACATCTTCGCGATGGCGCACGACCTGCAGCAGCGCCACGCCCGCGCGTACCACGAGCTGGTGCTGCCCGCCCTCGCCGACGCCGGCATCCGCATCGTCACCTGGGACAGCCTGGACGACGCCGACCGGCAGATCCTGCACGACTACTACCAGGCGAACATCTTCCCGATCCTCATGCCGCTCGCCGTCGACCCGGCGCACCCCTTCCCCTACATCTCCGGCCTGTCGCTGAACCTCTCCATCCGGGTGCGCAACACCCGCACGGGCAAGATCGAGTTCGCGCGCTTGAAGGTTCCGCAGATGATCCCCCGGCTCATCCGCGTGGACGAGCGCGAGGCGCTGGACGACGTGCGCTTCATCATGCTCGAGGACCTCATCGCGAACCAGCTCGACGACCTCTTCCCCGGCATGGAGATCATCGACCACCACGTCTTCCGAGTGACCCGGAACGAGGACGTCGAGATCGAGGAGGACGAGACCGAGAGCCTCATCCAGGCGCTGGAGAAGGAGCTGCTGCGCCGCCGTTTCGGGCCGCCGATCCGCCTGGAGGTCTCCGAGGACCTCGACGAGGTGACCCTCGGCCTGCTGATGCGGGAGATGGACATCCCCTTCGAACAGGTCGTCACCCTGCCGGCCCCGCTGGACCTGCGCGGCCTGTTCGCGCTGACCCGGATCGACCGTCCGGAGCTGCACTACCCGCGCCATGTGCCCGTCACCCCGCGTGAGCTGCTTTCTGCCGACGACGCCCAGCGCACCGACGTGTTCGCCGCGGTCTCGCGCAAGGACGTGCTCGTGCACCACCCGTACGAGTCCTTCGCCACGAGCGTGCAGGCCTTCGTCGAGCAGGCGGCCGAGGACCCGGACGTTCTGGCCATCAAGCAGACGCTCTACCGCACCTCCGGCGACAGCCCCATCGTCGCGGCCCTCATCAAGGCCGCCGAGTCCGGCAAGCAGGTGCTCGCCCTCGTGGAGATCAAGGCCCGCTTCGACGAGGAGGCGAACATCTCCTGGGCGCGCAAGCTCGAGAAGGCGGGCGTGCACGTGGTGTACGGGCTGGTGGGGCTGAAGACCCACTGCAAGCTCATCCACGTGATCCGGCAGGAGAAGGGCGGCCTGCGCCACTACTGCCACATCGGCACGGGCAACTACAACCCGAAGACGAGCCGGATCTATGAGGACCTGGGCCTGCTGACCTCCGACGAGCAGGTGGGCAAGGATGTCACGCGGCTGTTCAACGAGCTGTCCGGCTACGCCCTGGAGAAGAAGTTCCGCCGCCTGCTCGTGGCGCCGCGCCATCTGCGCCCCGGCCTGCTCAAGCTCATCGAGAAGGAGGCCGAGAGCGCCCGGGCCGGCAAGCCCAGCGGCATCCGGATCAAGGTGAACTCCATGGTGGACGAGGCGATCATCGACGCCCTCTACCGGGCCAGCCAGGCCGGCGTGCCGATCGAGGTCTGGGTGCGCGGCATCTGCTCGCTGCGCCCGGGGATCCCCGGCATGAGCGAGACCATCCGGGTGCGCTCCATCCTCGGGCGCTACCTGGAGCACTCGCGCATCTTCTCCTTCCTGAACGAGGGGGAGCGCCAGGTCTACATCGGCAGCGCCGACATGATGCACCGCAATCTGGACCGCCGCGTCGAGGTGCTGGTCCGGCTCACCGACCGCTCGCATCTCGCCGAGATCGAGGAGCTGTTCGACCTCGCCATGAGCGACAAGACCTCCGCCTGGGACCTGCAGCCCGACGGGGAGTGGATCCGGCGTTCGACCCACGCCAACGGGCGGCGCCTGAACGACCTGCAGGAGCAGGTGATGCGGCAGGTTGCGACGCGTCCGCGGAGTGCGCGCCGGTGAGTCTGGAGTCGCTCGCCGGCGACACGGTCCGCGCCGCCGGCGCGATCCCCTGGCGCATCCACGAGGGGGAGCTCAGGGTGCTGGTGATCCACCGCACCCAGCACCGCGACGTGTCCTTCCCGAAGGGCAAGGTCGACGAGGGCGAGAGCCTGCCGCAGACGGCGGTGCGGGAGATCCGCGAGGAGACGGGACTGCGCGTGCGCCTGGGCGTGCCGCTGGGCAACGTGAGCTACGCGATCAGCGGCAACCGCATGAAGACGGTCCGCTACTGGGCGACGGAGACGACCGAGGAGGCCGTTCTCAGCTCCACCTTCGTGCCCAATGACGAGGTGGCGGCGCTGGAGTGGCTGCGCCCGGAGGACGCCCGGCGGGTGCTCAGCTACCAGACGGACATCGAGATCCTCGACGTCTTCCTGCGCTATGTCGAGCTGGACGCGCTGGCGACCTTCACCCTCACCGTCCTGCGGCACGGCAAGGCGCTGCCGCGCTCGGAGTCCGGCGGGATCGCCGACGCCGAGCGCCCGCTGGTGGACAGGGGACGCGGCCAGGCCGAGGCGCTGGTGCCCTCGCTGGCCGCCTACGGTCCGCGCCGCATCCTCACGAGCACGGCGCTGCGCTGCCTGCAGACGGTGGAGCCCCTGGCCGAGCGGCTGGGACTGAAGGTGCGCGCCACGGACGCGATCAGCCAGGACGCCTGGGAGTCCGGCGAGGCCGCGGTGCGCGAGGTCATCGGCAAGCGCATCCGCGCGAGAAAGAGCGCCGTGATCTGCAGCCATGGTCCGGTGCTGCCCGAGATCATGCACGAGATCGCCCTGGCCACGGGCACGGTGGAGACGCGGCAGTTCTCCGAGGCCGCCGAGCTTGAGGTGGGCGAGTACTGCGTGGTGCACCTGTCCCGCGAGCGCCCGGCGATGGGGGTCCTCGCCATCGAGCGCTCGATGGAGCTGCGCTGATCCTTCCGCGAGGAGGCCCCGGGCGGCGGCCGCGCCGTAAGGTGTGGGCATGGACGCCGATGTCATCGTCGTCGGGGGCGGTCTCGCCGGACTCGTCACCGCCTGCGAGCTGCTCGACGCGGGGCGCCGGGTCGTCCTGCTCGAGCAGGAGAACGAGGCGAGCCTGGGAGGTCAGGCCTTCTGGTCCTTCGGCGGACTGTTCCTCGTGGGCAGCCCGGAGCAGCGCCGCCTCGGCGTGCGGGACTCGGTCGAGCTCGCCTGGCAGGACTGGCGCGGCAGCGCGGGCTGGGATCGCCTGCAGGGGGAGCACCCCGAGGACGAGTGGGCGATCCGCTGGGCTCGCGCCTATGTGGAGTTCGCCGCGGGAGAGAAGCGCTCCTGGCTGCGCTCGCAGGGCATCGCGCTCACGCCGGCCGTGGGGTGGGCCGAGCGCGGCAGTGGCATGGCAGGGGGTCACGGCAACTCGGTGCCCCGCTTCCATATCGCCTGGGGCACCGGGACAGGGGTGTCCGAGCCCTTTGCGCAACGCGTGAGGCGGGCCGCCGCCGAGCGGCGCATGAGCCTGCGCCACCGTCATCGCGTGGATGCGCTCATCGTCGAGGGCGGGACGGTGTGCGGGGTGCGGGGCGCGATCCTCGCGCCGGACGACGCCGTCCGCGGGGCCCCCTCCCGTCGCGAGCCGGTAGGGGACTTCGAGATGCGCGCGCAGGCCGTGGTGCTCGCCGCCGGCGGCCTCGGGGGGAATCACGAGCTCGTGCGCCGCAACTGGCCCGAGCGGCTGGGCGTCCCGCCGCGCCGGATGCTCACGGGCGTGCCCGCCCATGTCGACGGGCGGATGCTCGAGATCGCCGAGGGCAGCGGGGTGCGCCTGGTGAACAAGGACCGCATGTGGCACTACACCGAGGGCGTCCAGGCCTGGGACCCGATCTGGCCGGGACACGGCATCCGCATCCTGCCCGGGCCATCGCCGCTCTGGTTCGACGCGCTCGGGCGGCGGCTGCCCGCTCCCGGGCTCCCCGGCTACGACACCCTGGGCACCCTCCGGCTGCTGCGCACCACGCCCGAGCTGGCCGAGCACGACCACTCGTGGTTCATCCTCACCCGCCGGATCATCGCCAAGGAGTTCGCCCTGTCCGGGTCGGAGCAGAACCCGGACATCACCGGGCGCGACCGGGCGCTGATGCTGCGCAGTCGACTGGGCGGTTCGGTGCCGGGCCCGGTGGACGCCTTCCTGCGTCATGGCGCGGACTTCGTCGTCGCCGACCGGCTGGAGGATCTCGTCGCCCGGATGAACGCGCTCACGGGTCAGCCGCTGCTGGAGGCGGCCGGCGTCCGCAGGCAGATCGCCGAGCGCGACAATGAGCTGGCGAACCCGTATACGAAGGATGTGCAGGTGATGGGCATACGCAATGCCCGCCGCTACTGGGGGGACAGGCTCCTGCGCACAGCCCGACCGCACCGCATGCTCGATCGGGGGGCGGGTCCCCTCATCGGCGTGCGGCTGCACATCCTCACGCGCAAGACCCTGGGAGGCATCCAGACCGATCTGGAGGGCCGCGCGCTGGACGCGGCCGCGCAGCCGATCCCCGGGCTGTACGCCGTCGGGGAGATCGCGGGCTTCGGCGGAGGCGGCATGCACGGATACAACGCGCTGGAGGGGACCTTCCTCGGCGGCTGCCTCTTCTCCGGCCGCGCCGCGGGCCGCGCTCTGGCTGCACGGCTCTGAGCCCTTCCCCCGCTGCACCCCGCGTCCTAAGCGCAACCTCGCGTTCACCTCCCGTTCATCCGATGTGGCGAACGTCGTTAACCAACCCGCATACGGTCGAGCCGGACCTGAAGCTGGTCCTCAATCATGCTCGAAAGGCAAAACACAGTGAAGCTCACCTCCATCGCGCAGGGCGCTGCCGTCGTGGCAGTCGCCGCGATCGCGCTCACGGCGTGCTCGTCGAACAACAACTCCTCCGGAGGCGCGACCTCCGCCGCGACCACGACCGCGCCGTCGGTCGACTACAGCTCGCTCAGCGGCACGATCACCGCGGGCGGCTCGAGCGCCCAGGGCAACGCTGAGGCCGCCTGGATCACCGCGTTCCAGGCGCAGGCCAAGGGCGTCACGATCAACTACGACAAGTCGCAGGGCTCCGGCGGTGGCGTGACCAACTTCCTGAACGGCTCGTACGACTTCGCCGGCTCGGACTCCCCCCTGAAGGCGGAGCAGACGACGCAGGCCGCGACGACCTGCGCTCCCGGCGGCGCGATCGACCTGCCGATCTACCTCGACGGCGTGGCCCTCATCTACAACGTCTCGGGCGCCTCGAAGCTGAACCTCTCGGCTGCGACGATCGCGAAGATCTTCAACCTGCAGATCACCGACTGGTCCGACCCGGCGATCACCGCCGACAACGGCGGCACCGCTCTGCCGGCCGGCCCGATCACCACGGTCGCCCGTTCCGACGGCTCCGGCACGACGCAGAACTTCACCAACTTCCTCACCGGCATGGCCGCGAGCGACTGGCCCTACCCGGCCGCGAACAGCTGGCCTGTGGAGGGCAACGTCTCCAAGCAGCAGGGCGGCTCGGCGGTCGCGAGCACGGTCGACAGCACGGCCGGCGCGATCGGATACGTCGACCACAGCGCCACGAACGGCCTGAAGAGCGCGAAGGTCGCCTCGGTCAACGGGATCGCCTTCACCCCTGAGGCGGCCGGGGCCTCCCTCACCGACGGCGCCGTCCCGGCTCCCAACGGCGTGCAGGGCGACCTCTCGCTGAAGTTCGACTACGCGAAGCTCCAGGCTTCGAAGTCGGCCTACCCCATCCCGCTGGTCTCCTACGCGATCCTCTGCACGCAGTTCAAGAACGCGACGCAGGGCAAGCTGACGACCGCCTACCTCGGCTTCGTCGCGAGCGACGCCGGCCAGCAGGTCGCCGCCAAGAACGCGGGCTCCGCTCCGCTGCCGGCTGCGACGCTGTCCGACATCCAGAAGTCGCTGGCGCTCGTCAAGTAGCGGATACTGAGTCCGGGCCAGGAACAGGAGAACGAGGAACACCGTGACCGACAGCACCGCCGTCGACACCTCCGCACCTGGCGTCTCCCCGGACCGCAACGCGAACGGTGGTGCCCCCCGCAACTCGGGGGGCACCACCGGCGCAGGCAAGGCCCCGTCGAAGGTCGGGGACATCGCCTTCAAGGGGATCAGCACGCTCGCAGCGTGGCTGATCATGGCCATCCTCGCCGGCGTCGCGATCTTCCTGATCCTCAAGGCGCTCCCGGCGATCACGGCGAACTGGTCGCAGAACTCCGAGCTCAACGAGGGCCCGACCGCAGGCTGGGCGAACTTCTGGGCCTACAGCGGCCCGCTCATCTTCGGGACGCTGTGGTCGTCCCTCCTCGCGCTGCTGATGGGCGCTCCGGTGGCCATCGGCATCGCCCTGTTCATCTCGCACTACGCCCCGCGTCGCGTCGCCGGCGTCCTGGGCTATCTCGTCGACCTGCTCGCCGCGGTGCCCTCCATCGTCTTCGGCCTCTGGGGGATCTTCGTCCTGCGGGATTTCCTCAAGCCGCTCAACGACTTCCTCAACTCCACCCTCGGCTGGTTCCCGCTGTTCGCCGGCACGCAGCAGGGCGACGGCAGCAACGTGATCTCCGGCACCGGCTCGACGATCCTGGCGGGCGCCATGGTGCTCGCGGTGATGATCCTGCCGATCATCACCTCGATCAGCCGGGAGATCTTCCTGCAGACGCCGGCTCTGCACGAGGAGGCCGCGCTCGCCCTCGGTGCGACCCGCTGGGAGATGATCCGGCTCGCGGTGCTGCCCTATGCCCGCAGCGGCATCGTCAGCGCCACGCTGCTGGGCCTGGGCCGCGCGCTGGGCGAGACGATGGCCATCGCGATGATCGTCTCCCCCGGCCTGCTCTACTCCTTCAAGCTCCTCACCGACGGTGAGAACCCGCAGACGATCGCGGCGAACATCGCCGTCAACTTCCCGATCGCCGGCGACCTGCAGCGCGACGCGCTGATCGGCACGGGCCTCATGCTCTTCGTCATCTCCTTCGCCGTGAACTTCATCGCCCGCTGGATCGTCGCGCGGACCGCCCCCGACGCCCGGCGCCGGACCCGCAGCAGGAAGGTCAAGACCGCCTGATGACCGCAGCCACAGACGCCCGCGCCGGGCGCACCTCGATGCCGAACGCCCTGAAGAGCGGGCACCTGCCCCGCTGGACCGAGCTGTGGATCCTGCTCGGCTCGGCCGTGCTCGTCGGGCTGATCTTCATCCCGCTGAACTACAACCTCGCCGGCGGCCTGATCGTCATGGCCCTGCTGTACCTCGTCGCGATCGGCGTCATCTCCCGCGTGGTGGAGAACCGCCGTCAGGCGATCGACCGGATCGTCCGCGCCCTCGTGACGATCGCCTTCATCCTCGCGATGATCCCGCTCGTCTCCACGCTCTGGACTGTGATCGCCAATGGCATCGGCCAGATGAACTGGAGCTTCGTCAGCCAGACCGGCGGGTCGGTCTTCAACCCGGAGACACTCGAGGTCACCCAGGAGCCCGGCGCCCTGCAGGCCATCGTCGGCACGCTCATCATCACCGGGATCGCCGCCGTGATCTCCATCCCGATCGGGATCCTCACGGCAGTGTGGCTGACCGAGTACTCCCGCCCTGGCCACGCGGTGCGGCGGATCATCACCTTCCTCGTCGACGTGATGACGGGCATCCCCTCGATCGTCGCCGGCCTCTTCGCCTTCTCCCTCTTCGCGCTCATCGTCGGGCCCAAGGCGTTCAGCGGCTTCTCCGCTGCCATCGCCCTGTGCGTGCTGATGATCCCGACGGTGGTGCGCTCCTCGGAGGAGATGATCCGGCTCGTCCCGAACGAGCTGCGGGAGGCCTCCTACGCCCTGGGCGTCACCAAGTACCACACGATCATCAAGGTCGTCCTGCGGACCGCATTCGCGGGGCTCGTCACGGGCGTCGTCCTCGCGGTGGCGCGGGTGATCGGCGAGACGGCGCCGATCTTCATCGCGGCCAGCTTCACCGACAACTTCAACGCCAACCCCTTCGAGGGCCCGATGCAGACCCTGCCGGTGCTCGCGTACACGGGCTACAAGTTCCCCACCACGAACCCGGAGGCCTCGCTCCAGTCCGCCTGGGGAGCCGCGCTCCTGCTCGTGCTGCTCGTGATCGTCTTCAACCTCATCGCCCGCATCGTCGCCCGGTACTTCGCCCCGAAGACCCGCCGATGACCCTCCGCACCCGCATCCAGTCCCGCACCGGAAAGGCCTGACGTGTCCAAGCGCATCGACGTCAAGAACCTGCACGTCTACTACGGCGACTTCCTCGCCGTCGAGGACGTGAGCATGGAGATCCAGCCGCGCACGGTCACCGCCTTCATCGGCCCGTCCGGCTGCGGCAAGTCGACCTTCCTGCGCACGCTGAACCGCATGCACGAGGTCATCCCCGGCGGCCGCGTCAAGGGGCAGGTGCTGGTCGACGGCGACGACCTGTACGGCAACGGCGTCGACCCGGTGCTCGTGCGGCGCCAGGTGGGCATGGTGTTCCAGCGGCCCAACCCCTTCCCGACGATGTCGATCCGCGACAACGTGCTGGCCGGCGTGAAGCTCAACAACCGCCGCATCTCGAAGTCGGACGCGGACGACCTCGTCGAGAAGTCGCTGCGCGGCGCCAACCTCTGGGAGGAGGTCAAGGATCGTCTCGACAAGCCCGGCGCGGGCCTCTCCGGCGGTCAGCAGCAGAGGCTGTGCATCGCGCGCGCCGTCGCCGTCTCCCCCGACGTGATCCTCATGGACGAGCCCTGCTCCGCCCTCGACCCGATCTCGACGCTCGCGATCGAGGACCTCATCGAGGAGCTCAAGCAGGAGTACACGATCGTCATCGTCACGCACAACATGCAGCAGGCGACGCGGATCTCCGACAAGACGGCGTTCTTCAACATCGCCGGAACAGGCAAGCCCGGCAAGCTCATCGAGTACGACGACACGCGGACGATCTTCTCGAACCCGTCCGTCAAGGCCACCGAGGACTACGTCTCCGGCCGCTTCGGCTGATCGGCGGCGCGGTCCGCTGCCGCGCCCGCCTGCCTTCCCGGGGGAAGGAGGAGGCCGGACCGTGGAAACGCCTCTCGGCGCATGGCCGCTCGAAGCGGCGAAAAGTGGAGCCCGGGGTTTGCCAACGGTCCGGCCGCCGTCGAGTCTACCCGCCGTGGCTGGCGCCACCCCGGCTGCGCACAGCTTTCGCTCCAGCTTTCGCTCGGGGCGAATCAGCCGAGAGTGCCATGCCGCCAGGCGTACGCCGCCTCGCGCAGCTCGCCGGCGAAGCCGTCGTAGCGCAGAGCGCGCGTGGTCAGCCCGGTGGCGCGCTCCGCGTTCGAGGCGTCGCTGTCGTCGGCCAGTGAGGCGTTGCCCGCGCTCATCACACGGCAGTAGGCGGAGGCTCGGTCCAGGGCCACCCCGAAGTCGCCCTCGAAGGCGCCGCGGAGGATGGTGTCCGCGAGGTCGGCGATCTCCTCGGGACCCGTCGGGGCCGCAGCACCGGCGACCATGGCGTCCTCGCTGTCCAGCTCCTCCACCCCGCGCCGGTAGGCGAGGCTGGTGCCCTCCGGGTCCGCGACGACGAGCTGCCGCAGGAGGTACAGCCGCCACAGCGCCCCGGCCAGAGAGCGCGCCCCGGCGCGGGACCACAGCTCGGCGAGCACGTCCAGACCGTGCTCGTCGGCGTAGCCCACGAGCCTGTCGACCACCTCCGGGCTGCTGCCCGCGCGCACCCGGGAGAGCAGCGCCCAGGCGGTGTCGTGGGCGATGCGGTGAGCGACGGCGGGGTCGTCCCCGCCGGGAAGGTAGTCGAAGGCCCTCCCGGGCATGCGGACCGGCCGGTGGAAGTCTGCGCACATGTGCCCCCGGTGGGGCTCGAACCCACGACCCGCGGATCGGAAGCGCATGGCTCGCAACTGATCCGCATCGCCGCCGGCGCGAGGGCACGTCCATCGTAGGCGAGCGCGGCGCGCCGCCCTCCGCCCGCGATGCTCGCGTTGGCCGCCCGGCGGCCCGATATGGGAGGCTGGTGGGGCCGCCCCTCTAGCTCAATCGGTAGAGCACGGGACTTTTAATCCTGGGGTTGTGGGTTCGAGCCCCACGGGGGGCACGATCCCGGCCGGCTCGGCTCGGCTTGCCTCTCAGGGGGGAGCAGAAGCTAGGCTCCGATGGACTCGTCCGGCCGTCCCGGGACGAACGTATGAGTTGCGGGACCGGTCCTGATGCCCACAACACCGGACCGGTCCCGGCCACGATGTCGGACACCGTGGCGCCGCCATCGTAGACGAGCTCGCAGCCGCGCGGCACTGTCCTGCGCGACGTGCACAGCCGCCCGACGTGCCGTCGCCGGGACATCCGGCCGGCGTGAGGGGAAGACGGTCAGCGCGCGTTGTGATGCCGGCGGCCAGCCGCGAGCATGGGGGGGATGAGCACTGTGCCCGAGCCCTCGCCCGCCCTGGCAGCCGCGATCGCCGAGTTCGGCGAGCCGCGCGGCTACCTCGCCGCCGCGACGAACGGGCTGCCGCCGCAGCGCGCTCTCGTCGCCATGCAGGCGGACCTGCAGGCCTGGTCCGCCGCTCGGCGGGACCTCGCACGGTACGAGGGCGTCGTCGAGCGCAGCCGGGCGGCCTACGCCTCGCTCGTGAGCGTCCCCGCGCAGCGGGTCGCGGTGGGCTCGCAGACCTCCGTGCTCGTCGCCCTCGCGGCAGCCGCGGTGCCCGGCGGCGCGGAGGTCGTGCTCGCCGAGGGGGACTTCTCCTCCGTGCACTTCCCGTTCGTCCAGCGTGCTGAGCGTGGCGAGATCCGTGTGCGCGTGGTGCCTGTGGAGCAGCTCGCGGCCGCCGTCGGGCCGGAGAGCTGGCTCGTCGCCTTCTCCCTCGTGCAGTCGGCGACCGGAGTGCTCGCCGACGGGGCGGCGATCGCCGCGGCGGCCGCCGCGCACGGGACGCTCACCCTCTGCGACACCACGCAGGCGGTGGGCGTGCTGCCGGTGGAGGCCTCCCGTTACGACATCACGGTCTGCCACGCCTACAAATGGCTCTGCTGCCCGCGGGGGGTCGCCTTCCTGACCATCACCGAGGCCGCACAGGCGCTCGTCCCGCCGGCGCAGGCGGGCTGGTACGCCGGCGAGGCGGTCTGGGAGAGCATCTACGGGCCGCAGATGCAGCTGGCGCGAGACGCCCGGCGCTACGACGTGTCCCCCGCCTGGGAGGCGTGGGTCGGCGCGGAGCAGTCGCTTGCGCTCTTCGCCTCCCTGGACATCGGCGAGGTCTGGGCGCGCGCCGTCGGCCTGGGAGACGCGCTCTGCGCGGGCCTGGGCATGCAGCCGCAGCATCAGGCCATCGTCACCTGGCCCGACCCCGAGGGCCGGGACCTCGCCGCGCTCGAGGCGGCAGGGATCCGCGCGTCGGGACGCGCGGGTCGCGCGCGGGTGGCGTTCCACCTCTGGAACGACGAGAGCGACGTGGAGGCCGCGCTGCAAGCGCTCAGTGCGCAGAGCCCTCGCGGCGCAGCTGCAGCTCCTCCCGGTCGATGATGTCCTGCACCGCCTCGATGGCGCGCGTGGAGTAGCGCCCGCTCGCCCGGGCCGAGAGCAGGCCCTCCCGTTCGGCCTGCACGACCGCCAGGCGCAACCGCCGGAAGGCCTCCGCGGGGCTGAGCTCGGCCTCGCCGGCCTCCTCCTGCGCCTGCCGGGCGATCGCGGTACGGACCTCGCTGCTGCGCCGGACGCGCTCCACCACGACCGGGTCGACGCTCGTCTCGACGCCGAGGGTGGCAGCCGGATCGTCCAGCACCGCCAGTCCTGCGGCGTCCACCTCCTCCAGCAGCCTGTCCAGCTCCTCCCGGTCGTGGTCGGGATCCGCTCGCTCCGGAGCGACCCGCCGGATCACCCACGGGAGCGTGAAGCCCTGCAGCAGCAGGGTGCCCACCGCCACCGTGCAGGCGATGAGGATGAGGGCGGAACGGTACGGCGTGCCCAGCGGCAGCGACTGCGCGGCCGCGAGCGTGACAACGCCGCGCATGCCCGACCAGCCCAGGATGACGCCGGAACGCCAGGTGAAGCGCTCCCGTTTGATGTGCTCCAGATCCCAGTGCTTGCGGGCGAAGCGGGCCTCGACGCGGTCGAAGCGGCGCCGGATGCGCGGCTTGTCCGTCAGCCGCGGGTCCTCGGCGAGGCGCTGCCTGACCAGCTCCAGGCGCTGCAGGCCGTGCCTCTCGCGAGACTCCGCGCGGCGCTGTCCTCGCCGCAACAGGAGCAGCAGCGGCCCGATCCACACGAAGCGGATGACGATGAGCGCGAGCATGACCAGCAGGCCCACGCCGACGGCGTGCCATGCACCGAGGAACTCGACCCGCTCGGCGTCCTCGATGAAGGTGCCGAACTCCAGGCCGATGATGAGGAAGACGCCGTTCTCGAGGATGAACTGGATCATCCGCCACAGCTGCCTGTCCGAGGCGCGGACGCGCACGGACAGGCGCCGCGGCCCCACATAGCCCGCGTAGAGCCCCGCCATGACCACCGAGAGCACACCGGAGGCGCCCAGGCCGTTCGCGGGCACATAGGCGAGGAAGGGCACCGCGATCGAGATGACCGCGTCCAGGGCGGGGTCGTCGAGCTTCGAGCGCACGAACACGGTGATGAATCCGACGATCAGCCCGATGAGGATCGCGACGGCGGCGGACCACGCGAAGTCGGCCACTCCCATCCACACGCTCGTCAGGGTCCCGGCGGCGACGCCGAGGGCGCTGCGCAGCAGCACGAGCGCGGTCGCGTCGTTCACCAGGCCCTCGCCCTCGAGCACGGTCAGCAGGCGTGGCGGAAGCCCGAGGGTGCGGCCCACGGAGGTCGCGGCGACCGCGTCGGGCGGGCTGACGATGGCGCCGACGGCCACCGCGACGGCGAGGCCGAGGCCGGGCAGCAGCCCCCAGAGCAGCACGCCGACGACCCCGGCGGAGATGAGCACGAGGACCACGGCCAGACTCGCGATCGGCGCGAGGTTCCTGCGGAAGTCGGGCAGGGGCAGGGAGATCGCCGCCGCGTACAGGATCGGCGGCAACAGGCCGTGCAGCACGACGTCCGGGGGCAGGTCGAACTGCGGCACCCGGGGGATGAGGGAGATCCCGATGCCCGCGAGGACGAGGATGATCGGCGTGGCCACCCCGAGCCGGCGGGCGAAGACGGTCACCGCGACGAGCACCGCGACGGCGAGAATGCCGGCGATCACGAGCTCCATCCCCCAGGCTCCCTCCGTCCCCTCCGTCACCCTACCGGTGGGCCTGCGTCACCCGTGCGGCCGATGCGCCTAGTCTGGCGGCGGAGGTCAGCCGGACGATGAGGGCGCACGGCAGGGGGCACAGAGCGGGGCGCGACGCCGCGGGGCAGGGGACGGGGCGCGACGGAAGCCGGCCCGCAGCGGGGCCCGAGAGCGCGGAGCGGGGCCGCACCGAGGTGGCCCGCGGCCTGGGCGAGCTGGGCACCCTTCTGCTGGACGCGGGGTACGCGGTCACGGACGCCCACCGCGCGGTCGCGAGCGCGGCCGACGGCGGCGGCCGCGCCGACATCGCCACGGAGGTGTTCCCCACCCTGGTCTTCGTCGACGACCCGGACGCGGACGGCACCCGCATGACCGTCGCTCCGGGGCGCTCCCTCACCTACGGGCAGGTGAGCGCAGCGGGACGGCTGGCCGCCGACGCGTCCCAGGGGGAGGTCCCCCTGGACGAGCTCGCCGCGCGGGTCGAGGCCATCGAGACGAGCGTCAGCCGCTTCCCCGTTTGGGCGACGCTGCTGGGCAGCGGTCTCATGTCCGCCGGCATCGCGGTGGTCTTCGGCGCGCCCTGGTGGGCGGTCGCGGCGAGCATCGTGCTCGGCATGGGCGTGGGCGTCGCGCTGGGCGCCCTGGGCCGCTCTCCGCGTGCCGCGGCCGCCGCGCCGTTCTTCGCCGCACTGCTGGTCTCACTGGCGATCTGGGCGCTGGGCACGCTCATCGGCGCGCACGAGATCCCCCTGTTCGCGGTCTGCGGGCCGCTGGCGATCCTCATCCCCGGCACGACGATCACGAACGCCGTGCTCGAGGTCTCCGGCGGGGACCTCGTCTCCGGTGGCGGGCGGCTCGTGTCCGGCCTGGTCACCTGGGCGCTGCTCGCGGCGGGCGTGCTCGTCACCGTCGTGTGGTTCGGCTCGGAGATCGACGGACAGGACCTCGTGCTGCCCACCGGATCGGCGGCAACGCAGGACGCCTTGGGCTTCTGGGCGCAGATCCCCTCCGCGGGACTGAGCTGGGCGGGGGCCGCGGCCGTCGCCATCGGGTTCGGCCTGTACTTCTCCGCCCCGGCGACCCTCACCGTCGGCATCACCGCCGTGCTGCTGTTCAGCTACGCGGTGCTCGGCGTGGCGCAGCCCTTCTTCGGCGGCCCTGTCGCCGGCGGTGTGAGCGCCGGTGTGACGCTCATCGCCTCCCGGGTCATCGAGCGACTGCATCCGCGCTGGCCCTCGGTCGTGCTGTTCCGCCCGGCGTTCTGGCTGCTCGTGCCCGGCTCGCTCGGGCTGGTGACAGCGCTCGGCTTCGCCGCGGACGCGCCCAGCCCTGGCCAGGCCGGGCTGAAGGTCGTCGTCTCGGTCATCGCGATCACGATCGGCATCCAGATCGGCGCTCTGGTCGCCGAGGTGATCCTGCCCTATCGCCGAGGCCAGCATCGGCCCGTCCTCGATCCCCGCGCGCGGCGCTAGGGCGGGCGGCCCCGTCCGGACCCGGCTCGGCCAGGCTCCGCCGGACGAGTCCGGGGAAACGGGGGATTCGCCTGGCAGGGCCGCAGCGGCGTGATTACGCTCGGGGGGTGGGGCAGCGGCGGAAGATCCTCGGTGCGGCGGGCGCGCTCGCGCTCGCGCCCGTTCTCGCCCTCGCCCTGAGCGGCTGCCTGGACGACGACGCGGGTGCCGGCCCGGGCCCCGGGGCCTTCACTGCGCACAGTGCGCCGCCGCCGCAGCCCTCCGTCGGGCAGACGATCGCGCCGGGGATGGTGGTGGCCAGCGGTGATCTGCAGGGCGTCGAGGGAGCCGCCCGAGGGCACATCGAGATCTCGGTGGTGACGCCGGACCGCTACGCGGTGAAGGTCACGGACTTCGCCACGGACGCGGCCTGGGATCCGGGAGCCACCCTGCCCGGCCGGAACGCCCCGCTGACGGACGGCTCGGCCTCCCCCGCCCCAACCCCTGGCACCCCGTGGACCGAGGTGCGGCTGTGCGATCGCAGTCTCGCGGACTACACCAGCAGCGGCAGCTGCGGGCTCGCCCGGCCGCTCGCCTCCCTCCAGCAGGGTGAAGGAACCTTGGAGCTCTCCCTCACCGAGGTCTCGCAGGCACCCCTGGGCGGGGACCCGAGCTTCCTGCGCTCGCTCATCCTGGTCGAGCACCGCTCGGCGGACGCCCGCGTCGTGGGCGGGGCTGAGCTGAGCTGGCGTCACCCCGATGCGCGCCCCACGCTCCGGGTGAAGGACTCGGGGCCGGCCTCCGGAGCGAACGGACAGGTGCAGCTGGACGGGAGCGGGGCGCCCCTGTCGTACACCACCGCAAGCGGGGACAGCTGGCCCTCGATCGCCGAGCGCTTCGGCATCACCGAGGACGATCTGCTCTGGCTCAACCCCGTGCGCTCCTCGCCGTCCTACACCGGTGAGAACGCCTATGCCGGAGAAGTCCTCAACCTGTCCAAGGCGGGGCGCTGAAGCAGCCTGAGACGCTCAGCGGAAGTCGCGCGAGCGCGTGTGGACGGTGAGGTCCAGGAGCTCGAAACGGTCCGCGACGACATTGACGACCCCCTCCGGGGAGCGCTCGAGCATGCCGCGCACCAGGAGCGCCGCGGAGTCCCTGGCCACCCGGCGGTAGCGAGCCCAGACGCCCACCCCGCAGACGACGTTGACCAAGCCGGTCTCATCCTCGAGGTTGAGGAAGGTGACGCCGCTGGCCGTCGCCGGCCGTTGCCGATGGGTGACGATGCCGGCGACCTCCACCCGCCGCTGGGCCGGTGCGGTCCGCAGCTGAGCCGCTGAGAGCACCCCGCGCTCGTTCAGCCGCTCCCGCAGATGGCTGAGCGGGTGCCCCTCGGTGGCGATCGTCGTCGCCCACAGATCCGCCGCCAGCTGCTCGGCCGGGGCGAGCAGCTGGAAGAGCGGGGGCTGGACGACGACAGCGCTGCCCGCCAGCTGATCGGCCCGCTCCCCCGCCGCCTGCCCGGCGAGCCACAGAGCCTCCCGCCGGCTCAGCCCCAGACCGGCGAAGGCGTCTGCTGCGGCGAGCGCCTCCAGCTGCGCGAGGGTCAGCCCGGTGCGCCTGACGAGGTCGAAGAGGTCGAGGAAGGCGCCGTTCTCCTCGCGCTCGGCCACGATCGTCTCGGCCGTCTTCTCTCCGATCCCCCGGACGCCCGCGAGGCCCAGCCGGACCGCGAAGGCGCCGTCCCGCCGGTGGGCGGCCTGATCGTCGGGAGCCTCCGGGTCGAAGGGGCCCACGGGCGGCTGTGCGCCGAGGCAGGCGTCACGGCCGCGTCCCTGCTGCCCCTGCTGCCCCTGCGGCTCCAGCGGCTCCAGGCCCGGGTAGGCCCCTGAGCGCAGGATGTCGGGGCGCAGTACGCGCACACCGTGCCGGCGGGCATCGGCGGTGAGGGTGTTCGGGGAGTAGAAGCCCATCGGCTGTGCGCGCAGCAGCGCGGCGAGGAAGGCCGCGGGATAGTGCAGCCGCAGCCAGGCGCTCGCGTACACCAGCAGGGCGAAGCTCAGCGAGTGGCTCTCCGCGAAGCCGAAGCTCGCGAAGCCCTGCAGATGCGCGTAGAAGGCCTGGGCCTGCTCCTCGCTCAGGCCGTTCCGGCGCATCCCCTCGTGGAGCTTGTCCTTGAGGCTCTCGATCCGCTCCTGGCCGCGTTTGGAGCCCATCGCCCGCCGGATGCGGTCCGCCTCCTCGGCCGTGCAGTCGCCGACGGCCATCGCCATCTGCATGAGCTGCTCCTGGAAGATCGGCACCCCGAGGGTGCGCTCCAGGACGGGCTCGAGCAGCGGATGGGGGTACTCGATCGGGTACGGCTCGGCGCCCGGACCCCGGCCGTGCTCGGCCTCCCAGGCGCGCTTGGCGGCACGGCGGCGGACGTAGGGGTGCACCGCCCCGCCCTGGATGGGGCCCGGCCGGACCACCGCGATCTCGACGGCGAGATCGTAGAAGCAGCGCGGCAGCAGCCGGGGCAGCATGCCCATCTGGGCGCGGCTCTCCACCTGGAACAGGCCGATGGTGTCGGCCCGGCAGAGCACGTCGTAGACGGCCGGCTCCTCCCTGGGGATCGTCTCCAGCTCCCAGCGCTCCCCGCAGTGCTCCTCGACGAGGTCGAGGACGTACTGGACCGCCTCGAGCATCCCGAGCCCGAGCAGGTCGAACTTGACCAGGCCCATCCACTCGCAGTCGTCCTTGTCCCACTGCAGGACGGTCCGCCCCTCCATGCGGGCGTGCTCGATCGGGCAGATCTCGCTCACGGGCCGGTCGGTGAGCACCATGCCGCCGGAGTGGATGCCCAGATGCCGGGGAGCGCGCATGAGCTGAGCTGCGAGCCCTGTCACAGCCTCGGGGATGGGAACCTCCTCCTCGGCCCGCGCAGAGCTCTCGCCGGCGCGCCCGCCGGACTCCTGCTCGCGCTGCCCGCCCTCCTCCGGGGCCGGAAGCGGCCCCCATCGCTCGACGGTCCTGCTCCAGGCGTCCTGCTGACCTGGTCCGTAGCCGAGCGCTTTCGCGATGTCGCGCAGGGCGCTGGCGGGACGGTAGCTGATGACGTTGGCGACCTGCGCCGCGTGGAGCCGGTCGTACTTCTCATAGACGTACTGGATCACCTCCTCCCGGCGCCTCGAGTCGAAGTCGACGTCGATGTCGGGCTCCTCGTTGCGCGACTCGGAGAGGAATCGCTCGAAGGGCAGCCGGTAGAAGATGGGGTCGATCGCCGTGATCCCCAGCAGGTAGCACACGACGGATGCCGCGGCCGAGCCGCGGCCCTGGCAGAGGATGTGCCTGCTGCGGGCGAACTGGACGATCTCGCGGACGATGAGGAAGTAGCCGGGGAAGTCCTTCTGCTCGATGACGCGCAGCTCCTTCTCGATCCTGGCCCGCGCCGTCTCAGCGCTGTCCCGGCTGCCGATGCCCTCCAGGGGCGCGTCCAGATCGATGCCGGCATACTTCTCGGCAGCCCCCCGCCACACGAGCTCGCGCAGATGGCTCATCGGCGTGTGCCCGGGCGGCACCTCGAGCTGAGGAAGGCCCGGCCGCACCTGCCGGAGCGGGAAGGCAAGCTCCCGGGCGAGCTCGACGCTGCGGGCGACGGCGCCGGGGTAGCGGCGGTAGCGCTCCTGCATCTCGGCGCCCGAGCGGAGATAGGCCTCGCCGGAGGCGGGCAGCCAGCCGTCCAGCTCATCCAGGCTTCGCCGGGCCCTGATCGCCGCGACCGCCTGGGCGAGGCGACTGTGCTCGGGTGCGGGGTAGTGCACGTTCCCCGTGGCCACCAGCGGCAGTCCTCGCTCGGCGGCGATGCCGGCGAGGAGGTCGTTGACGGCGTCGTCGCCCGGGTCGCCGTGGCCGTTGAGCTCGACGACGACGCTCTCCCGCCCGAACAGCTCCTCCAGGCGCCGCAGAGCGGCTGCGGCGGCCCGCGGGCCTCCTCCCTCAGCGGCCAGGGCCTGGCGCACGAGACCCTTGCGGCAGCCGCTGAGCACGATGACGCGCCCCCGCAGACGCTCGGCCAGCTCGGCGAGCTCGTAGCGCGGCGCTCCCTTCTGCGCCCCTTCGGCGAGCTGACCGTGGCTGATCGCACCGGCCAGACTGCGATAGCCCTCCGGCCCGCGTGCGAGGAGCAGAAGGTGGGAGCCTGCCGGATCGGGCACCCCGTTCTGCGGCTCCCGGGCGCCCAGGGTGAGCTCCGCCCCGTAGACGGTGCCGAGGCCGGGATGAGCCTCCGCAGCCTCGGCGAAACGAGGAGCGCCGTAGAAGCCGTCGTGATCGGTCAGGGCGATCGCGCTCAGCCCGAGCCGCGCCGCCTCCGCGACGAGCAGCTCGGGACCCCCGACCCCGTCCAGGAAGCTGTAGTGGGAGTGCACATGCAGCTCCGCATAGGGCACCACCGGATCGGAGGCGGGCGCGACGGCCTTCGCCGGTGGGACGTACGGCGGGCGCTTGTGGCTCAGGGCGACGCCGTCGACATCCGGCCGGCGCTCCTCGGGTCGCAGCTCGACGCTGAGCATCCGCTCGAGCACGGCCCAGGGCACAGGCGGGTTGCTCCAGCCCATTACTGGTACCTCCCCTCGGCGCTCCAGGAGCCGGAGGCATCCAGCCGCAGCAGCCAGCCGCAGCCTGCCTCGTCCACCAGCTGCAGCCGGTGCACGGCCTCGCCCTGCGCCCACCACCGCTGCTCCAGTCGCCAGGGCCCGGCCCAGGCGCGCACCCGCATCGGCCGTGCCGCGACCTCGGGGCTGAAGGAGTCCGGCTGCGCGGACAGCCGTCCCCGGGGCGAGACCGTGAGAGGTGCCCCGCTCTCGTCCCGCACCTGCACGGGAGCCGGCGGGTCGAACACGACGGCGGGGGCGGGCCCGGGGAGGCGTCCGGGCCAGGGCTGCGCGGGGTCTCGCAGCCCCTCCGGCTCCGGCTCGCCCCAGGGCACGAGCAGCTGGCGCTCCGCCGGGCCGCGGCCTCCCGTGAGAGCGAAGGTTCCGACGGCCCCGTGGCCGAGCAGGCTCTGCACCCGGGTGAGGGCGCGATGCACCTGATCCTCGCCGCGACCGCCCCAGAGCCCCCGGTCGTGGCTGGTGCCGGCATCGGCGCTCGTCACCCGGACGCGCAGCCTGACGAGAGGCGCGGTCAGCTCCGCGCCGGGGGCGGCGCCCTGCAGCTGCCAGCGCACACGATCGAGGATGTCGTTCGCCCTGAACCAGTCCGGGTGACGCCAGGCGCGGGTGCGCACCCCTCCCTCCTCGTCAGCGGCCGTCAGCTCCACGACGGTGGCGACGAGCCCTTCCACGGCCAGGGCGGACACGAGCTGCTCCACGCGGGCGCGGATGCTGAACGCGATCTCGTCGACGCGTTCGAGCCCCGGCTCCCAGGCCGCCTCGATCGCATGCTCCCGGGCGGGCGGAGTGGGCCGGATGCCCCGGGGGTCCGCCCCTGCGGCCTGAAGACGGGCGAGCTCTCCGTCCGGGCCGAAGCGATCGCGCACCGCATCCGCCCGAAGCGCGGCGAAGTCGCCCAGGGTGCGAACGCCGAGCTGGATGAGCAGGAGGGCGAGCTCCGGCCGCTGCAGGGCCCCGACGGGCAACGGTGCGAGGAAGGCGGCCGAGCCGCCTGGAGGGACGATCACGGGCGCCTCCGGGGAGGCGTGCAGAGCAGCCTGCTGCGCGGCGAACAGCCCGTCGGCGATGCCGATCCGGGGGAGGCATCCGGTGCCCGCCGCCAGCGCCGCCTCGCGCAGGAGGTCCGCCAGGCGCGGCTCTCCCCCGTGGTATCGGGCGGGGCCGTTCGCACGCAGGCAGCACAGCCCGGGACGCAGCAGCTGCAGCCCGGAGGCGATCTCCTCGAGGGCGCGGACCACCGGCTCGAAGGCGCGGCGGTCTCGCTCCGGGTCCTCCTCGTGCAGCTGCAGCTGCGGGTCACGGCCCTGCGCTTCGCGCAGACGCATCCCCCCGGTGACGCCCCGGCTGCGGGCGAGCTCGTTCGTGGAGCGCACGCGCCCCTGGGAGACGACCGCGAGGGAGACGCCTTCCCCGGCCCTGGCCTCCTCCGGAAGGGCCCAGATCGGCCAGTCCGGGAACCAGAGCACGACGGCTCGCTCGGCGGGGGCGTGCCCGGCGATGTCTCCGCCCATGCTCATGAGGCCACCGCCCCGATCGCGGTCACGGGGGCGAGCGCGGTCCCCTCCGGCAGGAGCAGCTCCGCGAAGCGCTCGCGACCTGCCTCCCGGCGCAGCTCGGCGGCGACGGCCACGCGGTGCTCCCCGAGATGGCCGTGACCCGCTCCGATGCCGAGCCATTCGCTGCGGGCCAGGCGCAGCCGCGCATCAGGGCGGGGCCAGCCGCCCTGCACGACGAGCGCGCAGCCCTGCTGCCGCAGCCGCGCCTCCACCCGTCCCGCCTCCGCGGGGGCGATGCCCGCCGGGGCTGCCGCGAGGATGACCGAGACGGCCTCCGCGAGCGTTCCCACGACGTTCGCCCAGGACCGGCCGGGAGCCGGGACGACCGCCAGCCTGTCCAGCCGGGCGCCGAGCTGGGCCAGCGCCTCCGCTCCGAGGGCGGGCAGGCCCACCACGGCCCCCCATCGGCCGCTGCGGCTCGCCTCCGCCAGCAGCGCGGCGCCCAGCAGGACGGAGCCCTCCACGGCGTAGACGCCGCCGCCGCGCAGCCCTCCCTCGGGGAGAAGGCCGGCCAGGCCGGGCAGGACGGGCAGGACGGGCAGGACGGGACCGGCTGCGTGCTCCTCAGCGCGCCGGGAGACGGGCCTCCCGCTCGCGGCGGACACGACCGAGCCCGCGGCCACGAGATCTTCGAGCCGCGTCCTCCGTTCTTCCGGCAGGCCCCGCATGCCCACCATATTCGAACATATATTCGAATAGTTCAAGGCATGTCGCGGCCCGCGCTGCGCGAGCCGGAGGCCGAGGCTAGTGCCCCACGGGAGCCATGCCTTCGGCCTTCGCCGCCTCCATCGCCGCGAGCGTCGCCTTGTGCCCCGGCATGAAGAAGCTCAGCACGAAGGCGGCGAGCGCGAGCGCGGCGGCGAGCGAGAAGGCCCACTGCAGGCCGGCGAGCTCACCCGGCAGGGCGCCCGCTCCCGAGGAGGACGCCGCGGCGCTGACCGTCGAGAACACGGCGACGAGCAGAGCCGTCCCCGCGGCTCCCGCCACCTGCTGCAGCGTCGACAGCGTCGCGCTGCCGTGCGAGTACAGGTGCGGCGGCAGCAGCCCGAGCGCAGCCGTGAAGACGGGCGTGAACAGGAAGGCCAGGCCGCCGGACAGGCAGGTGTACACGACGACGATGAGCCACACGGGCGTCGAGGCGTTGAAGGTCGACACCCCGAACAGCGCGAGCACGACCACAGCGCTGCCGCACACCATGAGGGTCCGGGCGCCGTAGCGGTCGAAGAGGATGCCCACGATGGGACCGAGCAGACCCATGAGCAGCCCGCCGGGCAGGAGGATGAGGCCGACCGTGACGGTGTCCAGCGCGCGCACCTGCTGCATGTACAGCGGGAGGAGGATGCCGGTGCCCAGCAGGGCGGCGAAGGCGATCATCATCACGCCGATGCCGATGGTGAAGGTCTTGCTGCCGAAGACCCGCAGGTCGAGCAGCGGCCCCTTGCCCTTGATGAGGGCGAACTGGCGCCACACGAACAGCGCGAGGCTCACGGCGCCCACGGCCAGGGCGATCCATACCACCACGCCGTCCGCCGCGGCCTGGTCGGCTGCCTCCGCGCCGCCGGCCTGCGAGGACGCGCCCAGGGAGCTCAGCGCGTAGACGAGGCCGCCGAAGCCGAGGGCGGACAACGGGATCGACAGGAGGTCGATGGGCCGGCGGTTCTGCTCGCCGACGTTCTTCAGGATGAAGATGCCCACGAGCAGCAGCGCCACGGCGAAGGGCAGGACGATGAAGAAGATGCTCCGCCAGGACATGTACTGCAGGACCACCCCGGCGACCGTCGGGCCGAGCGCGGGGGCGACGGCCATGACGATGCCCACAAAGCCCATCACGCGGCCGCGGACCTCCATCGGGACGAGCACGAGGATCGTGGTCATCAGCAGAGGCATCATCATCGCGGTGCCGGAGGCCTGCACGACGCGGGCGAACAGCAGCAGCCCGAAGCCGGGTGCGATCCCGGCCAGGAGCGTTCCCGCGGTGAACAGGCTCATCGCCGTGATGAAGATCGTGCGCGTCTTCCAGCGCTCGATGAGGAAGCCGGTGACGGGGATGACGACCGCCATCGTCAGCGCGAAGGCGGTGGTCAGCCACTGGGCGCTGCGCGCCGTGATGTTCAGCTCCTCGATGAGGTCGGGCAGGGCGATGGAGATGACCGTCTCGTTGAGGATCACCACGAAGGCGGAGCAGACCAGGATGACGATCAGTCCCATGTGCGGGACCTTCGGCCTCTCGGCAGGAGCGGCAGGAGCGGGAGCGGGGACGGCGGGCGCGGGGGGCTCCGCCGCCACCGGGACGGCGGAGGACTCGGCCTCGGAGGGGGTGGTCGACACGGTTGCCAACTTTATCGGTGGGCGGCGACATCGGTGTTTCCGAGCCCGGAATATGTCGGGCAGGCGCCCTCAGCGCCCGCGGGCACCGGGGCCGGGGCCGGGCCGGGGCCGCAGGAGCATGGCAGGCTGGGAGCGATCGTCGAGGGGGAGGCATCCGTGACATCAGCCATGCAGACCGTGCAGACCGTGCAGACCGTGCGGGGCGCCGTCGAGGCCGCGAGCCTGGGACGCGTGCTCATGCACGAGCACCTTTTCATCGTCACCCACGACTACTGGCTCAACCACCCCGACCGCCAGGGCTTCGACGAGGAGCGCGACGTCGCCGAGGCGATCCGCGCCCTGAACGAGCTGAAGGCCGCCGGCATCGACACCATCGTCGACCTCACCGTGATGGGTCAGGGGCGCTTCCTCCCGCGGGTGCAGCGGGTGGCCGCGCAGACCGAGCTGAACATCGTCGCGGCGACCGGGCTGTACGCCTACTCCTCGCTGCCGATGCCGTTCCACTATCAGGGCCCGGGGGCGATGCTCGAGGGACCGGAGCCGCTCACCGAGCTGTTCGTCGGGGACATCGTGGACGGGATCGCCGGCACCGGAGTGAAGGCGGGCGTCATCAAGTGCTCGACGGACGCCCCCGGCATGCTCCCGGAGATCGAGCGGGCGGTGCGCGCGGCCGCGCGCGCGAGCGTGCAGACGGGTGCGCCGATCAGCACCCACACGGACGCGGCCGCGCAGACCGGCACGGCCCAGCTGCGCGTGTTCCAGGAGGAGGGCGTGCAGCTCTCGCGGGTCGTGATCGGCCACTCCGGGGACACCGAGGACATCGACTATCTGGTGAGCCTGCTGGCCACCGGCGCCAGCGTCGGCATGGATCGTTTCGGCACCGACTTCCCCCTCACGACGCAGCAGCGCGTGGATGTCGTCGCGGAGCTGTGCCGGCAGGGCTTCTCGCAGCAGATCGTCGTCTCGCACGACGCCGCCGTCTTCAACGACTTCACCCCGGTTCCGCTCATGCGCGCGCTGGCGCCGGAGTGGGGCTACACCTTCATCCCGCGCGTCCTCCCCGGGAAGCTGCAGCAGGCGGGGCTCTCCGAGGCGGAGATCGACGACATCCTCGTGGCGAATCCGCGCCGCGTCCTCGCCGGCGCCTGAGCGAGCGGGGCGCCGGGCACCAGACGGCCGGATCCCGCCGCGTTCGCCGCGGCCCCGAGGCATTTGCCGGGGCCCTATATGTATTACCCGGTTATATAATTGACGCATGGGAGACGAGGAAGAGGAGCTGCGCTTGCTCCTGGGCGAGCTCGCTCAGGAGAGCGCGCGGCTCGTCCGGATCGCCGCGTACACCACCGGGAGCAGCGAGCCCGCGACCAGCTGGCACACGCTGGGCGCGCTGCTCACGCACGGCCCGCAGCGCCTGGGCGAGCTCGCCGTGCTCACCCGCGTGAGCCAGCCGGGGATGACGAAGATCGTGGCCGCCCTGGTGGAGCGCGGCTGGCTGGAGCGCAGCCCGGACCCCGAGGACGCGCGCGCCTGGCGGATCGAGGCCACCCCCGCCGGCCGAGCCGCGCTCGACGGCTGGCTCCGGGAGATGTCCGCCGCGCTCCTGCCCTACTTCTCCGGGCTCGGCGACGAGGAGCTGGACGCCCTGCGCCGGACCGTCCGCCTGCTCACCGAGCGCGTCGAGGCCGCGGCGCCCGCAGCCGTCCGCATCGCGGTCGCGCGCACTGCGCCGGCCGATCTCCCCCCGCAGCAGCTCTCTGGAAAGGACCTTCCATGACGCACGACTCCGGCTCGTCCGGATCCCTTCTCAAGCAGCCGCTGGCGGTCTGGGCCATCGCCTTCGCCTGTGTGGTCTCCTTCATGGGCATCGGACTCGTCGACCCGATCCTGCCCGCGATCGCCGAGGCCACGCAGGCCACGCCCACCCAGACCGAGCTGCTGTTCACGACGTACCTGCTCATCACCGGCGCGGCGATGTTCTTCACCAGCTGGCTCTCGGGACGGCTCGGGGCGAAGCGGACGCTGCTCATCGGGCTCGGCGTCATCGTGGTCTTCGCCGCCCTCGCGGGACTGTCCGGCGACGTCTGGGAGATCATCGGCTTCCGCGCCGGCTGGGGCCTGGGCAACGCGCTGTTCATCTCCACGGCCCTCGCGAGCATCATCGGGGCCGCCAGCGGCGGCGCGGCCAGCGCGATCGTCCTGTACGAGGCGGCGCTGGGCATCGGGCTGGCGATCGGCCCGCTGGTGGGCGGCCTGCTGGGCACGGTGTCCTGGCGCGGTCCCTTCTTCGGCACGGCCGCGCTCATGGCCATCGGCTTCGTGGCGATCGCCACGATGCTCCGCGGCGGGCACGTCACCCCGGCGCGCACGAGGCTCTCGGCCCCGTTCCGGGCCCTGGCCCGGCCGGGCCTGGCCGTGATGGCCGGCACGGCGCTGTTCTACAACATGGGCTTCTTCGTGCTGCTGGCCTACGGGCCTTTCGCGATGCAGCCGCTCGGCCTGTCCGACGCGATGAGCCTGGGCTACGTCTTCTTCGGCTGGGGCGTGGCTGTGGCGGTGACCTCGGTGTGGGGCGCGCCGCTGCTCACCCGCCACCTGCGGCGCACGACCGTCCTGCTCATCGTCATCCCGCTGCTGGCCCTCACCGAGCTGCTCGCGGCTGTGCTGCACGAGAACCTCGTGGCGCTCATCGTGCTGGTCGTCGTCGGCGGCCTGTTCCTGGGCATCCTCAACACCGTGCTGACGGAGGCCTCCATGGAGGCGACGGACCTGCCACGGCCGGTGGCCTCCAGCGCCTATTCGGGCGTCCGCTTCGTCGGCGGCGCGGTGGCTCCCCCGCTCGCCTCGCTGCTGGCCTCGGCCTTCGGCAGCACCGCGGCACCGTTCGTCTTCGGCACCGCCGTCCTCGTGGTCGCGACCCTCATCGTCGCATTCGGGCGTCGCGCACTGAGCCGGGCCGACGGTGCGCAGGAGCGGACCGAGGAGGTCGCCGAGGCCATCGCCATCGGCGACGCGGACTAGCCGCGCAGAGCGCGAACGGCGCTAGGCCGCCGCGCGCTCCCGGTCGCGCCTCCGGCTGGGCGAGCGCAGCTCGTCCGCCTCCTCCAGCGACATGCCCTTCGTCTCCGGCACCCGCGCGATGACGAACACGAAGGACAGCGCCGCGAACAGCGCGTACAGGCCGTAGGTGAACAGCAGCGAGAAGCTCGCCAGCGGCGGGAAGGTCACGGTGACCACGAAGTTCGCAAGCCACTGGGCCGCGGCAGCGAGCCCCAGGGCGCGGCCGCGGATGCTGTTCGGGAAGATCTCGCCCAGCAGCACCCACACCAGCGGGCCCCAGGAGACGCCGAAGGCGACGACGAAGACGTTCGCCGCGACCAGGGCGATCGGCCCCCAGACACCCGGCAGGGTGACGCTTCCGTCCGGCGCCGTCTGCGCCTGGCTGAAGGACAGCGCCATCACCGCCAGCGTGACCGTCATGCCCGCGGAACCAGCCAGCAGCAGCGGGCGGCGGCCGACCTTGTCCACGAGGGCGATCGCCACGATCGTCACGACGATGTTCGTCACCGAGGTGATCACGCTGATCAGCAGCGAGTTCGACTCGTCGAAGCCGACCGCCTTCCAGAGCGTGGTGGAGTAGTAGAAGATCACGTTGATGCCGACGAACTGCTGGAACACCGACAGCAGGATGCCGACCCAGACGATGGGCCGCAGGCCCAGCGCCGGGCCCCGCAGCCTGCCCTTCGCACCCTCCGCGTCGCGCTCGATGGAGGCGCGCACGTCCGCCACCGAGGACTCGATGTGCTCGGCCGGGAGGATCCTCGCGAAGATGCGACGCGCCTCAGTCTCCCGGCCGCGCTTGATGAGGTAGCGCGGGGACTCGGGCAGCGTGAGTGCCAGGACGCCGTAGACGATCGAGGGGATCGCGCAGGCGATGAACATCCAGCGCCAGGCCTCCAGCCCGAACAGCGAGGGCTGGTCCGCGCCCCCGGCCGTGTTCGCCAGCACCGCGTCGGACAGCAGCGCGGCGAAGATGCCGAACACGATCGCCAGCTGCTGCAGCGAGGCCAGCCGCCCGCGCACCTGCTTGGGGGAGATCTCCGAGATGTACGCGGGGGCGACGACGGAGGCGATGCCGATGCCGATGCCGCCCAGCAGGCGCCAGGCCACGAGGAGCCAGACCATGGGGGTCGGGCCGAACACGAGGCCCGAGCCGATCGAGGAGACGAGGAAGAGGATCGCCCCGATGAGCATGACCGGAACGCGGCCGAAGCGGTCGGCGAGCCGCCCGGCGATCTCCGCGCCGATCGCGCAGCCCAGCAGGGCGCTCGCGACGGCGAAGCCGATGAGCGAGGAGTCCAGGTGGAAGTAGTTCTGGATCGGGTCGACGGCCCCGTTGACCACCGAGGAGTCGAATCCGAAGAGGAAGCCTCCGACCGCTCCGGCTACGGCGAGGCCGATGACTCTGCCGTTCACCGCCTTGGTCGGTCCCCCTGACCCAGCCACACCAGCGCTCATCCCCCGGCCCTCCCTCGGACGCTACGGTGAGGCTGAGCCTAGCGCTCAGCGGGGCGCCCGGGGCAACACTCTCGCGGCGACGCGCGGAAGGCCATACGCTTCCGCTCTGCCCCTCGGCGGAGCCGTGCCGGCGGCGCCATCGCCGGCACCATCTCAAAAAGACACATCCCGGCCCGCCCGCGTCCCCACCGCCCTACTCTGGGCGCCATGACGGTCGAGGAGGACGGCGCGCCCAGCTTCGAGAACTGGGACTGGGCCGATCGGCAGGCGGAGGAGTTCGAGGCCTCCGGGGGCACGCGGGCCGGCACGATCCGGGGAGTGCCGATCGTGGTGGTCAGCTGCATCGGCGCCCGCTCAGGCCGGCGCCGTCACGTGGCTCTCATGCGCGTCGAGCACGGCGGCGAGTACGCGCTGGTCGCCTCCAAGGGCGGCAACGCCCGCAACCCGGGCTGGTACCACAGCATCGTGAAGAACCCGGAGGTCTTCCTGCGCGACGGCGCGGTGCGCAAGGCGTACCGCGCGCGGGAGGTCGCCGGGGCGGAGCGCGAGCTGTGGTGGGAGCGGGCCGTGCGCGTCTGGCCGGACTATGCGGACTACGCGCGCAGCACGGAGCGGACCATCCCGGTGTTCGTCCTCACGCCGTCCGAAGGCTGAACGGAGCGCCGGGTCCCACCGGCCGTCCGAGCACGGGATCCGCCCCCGGGTGCGCGCATCGCCCGGCCCCCGGCGCTCGCCAGCGCCCCCTCCGAGGGCTACGCTGACCTCATGCCGCTTCAGGGGGAGTACGCGCCGAACATCCATGACTGGGCCCGCGAGCAGGCGGAGGCCTTCGAGGCCTCCGGCGGGACGCAGGCGACCGAGCTGCGCGGCAAGCCCATCATCGTCGTCACCGTGCTGGGCGCGAAGTCCGGCAAGCTGCACAAGATCGCGCTCATGCGGGTGGAGCACGAGGGGCAGTACGCGCTCGTGGCGTCCAAGGGCGGCGCGCCCCAGCACCCGGGGTGGTACCACAGCGTGAAGAAGAACCCGCACGTCGAGCTGCAGGACGGCCCGGTCAAGAAGGACTACCTCGCGCACGAGGCGACCGGCCCGGAGCGCGAGCAATGGTGGGCCCGAGCCGTCCAGGCGTGGCCGGACTACGCGGAGTACGCGAAGAAGACCGAGCGCACGATCCCGCTGTTCGTGCTCACTCCGATCGAGCAGTGAGCGGCGGCGCTGGCGCGAACGGCGCGCGCAGCGCGCGCCACAGGTGCGAGCGGTTCACGAGGAAGACCGCGATCGCGACCAGCGCGTAACCCGCGGCGACCAGCCAGCGCGCCTGCGTCGTCGGGAAGACGAAGGTGAGCGCGAACAGGGCGAACAGCGCGACAGCCCAGCGGCCGGAGAGCTTGCCGTCCAGGAGGACGGCGACGCCCAGAAGGGTCTGCGCGATGGTGAGGACGAACTCCTCGATCTGCCGCCCGTCCATCGGCAGCGACCAGCCCCCTCCGCCCACGAGGTGTGCGATCGGGAGGGAGCCGACCAGAGCCGTCCACTGGTTGACCTTGCTGGCCAGCAGCATCCCCAGTGCGAGAGCGCCACGGCCGCGGGCCGCGAACAGCAGGGCGACGATGAACTCGGGCGCCTCGCTGGCCAGAGGGGCGAGCCACTGCACGAGCAGGAAGTCGTCGACCCGAAGGACCCGGCCCGTCTGCACCAGCGACCCGGCGAAGGCCTCCGCGCACACGAGGATGACCGCGGCCGATGCCGCGAAGACCGCCACGAGCGCGATCCTGCGCGAGCGGCGGGGCAGGCGCGTGAGCGCGAGCGCCACGCCCCGATGCTCGGTCTCGGCCGGCTGCCCCAGCGAGGCGCGGTAGAGGTACCAGATGAACAGCGCGAGCAGTGCGACGCCGAGCACGAGGTTGAGCTGCCCGGTCAGCGGGACGATGAGGCTGAGCACCGAGGCGACGAGCAGCAGCCCGAGCTCCAGCTCGTAGCCACGCTGCAGGGCGACCGCGAAGCGCCGGCGGGGGACGGGCAGGGCGACGCCCGCCGCGGCCGCACGGCCGCGCCTTCTGCGCCAGACGAGGTAGGCCGCCAGGACGGCCACCGGCCAGCCGATGCCGAGCAGCAGCCGGTTGGAGCCCGTCATGTTCGCGGCCGCATAGGCGGCCATGGCCGGGTCCTGCCCGGACACGTAGGCGAAGTACAGGTCGACGGCGTACTCGGGCAGGATGGCGATGACCGCGAGCAGGCCGATGGCCAGGGCGCTGGAGATCTCCGATTCCGCGGCCTCCCCCGCCCAGGCCAGGGCGAACGCGGCGGCGACGATGGTCGCGCCGAAGGCCAGGACGCCCACAGGGGCCGGCGGCTCGATGCCGCCCAGCCGCAGCACGAGCCCCGGCAGGGCGATGACGAGCAGCGTCCCGAAGGCGACCGCGATGCGCACGCGCGGGCGCGCCATCGCGGCGGTGCGGCGCGCGGGCGCGGAGGACGGCTCGGCCACGAGGATCCCATCGTCGGAACGTCAGGAGACCCTCGCAGGCCCCTTTCTCACTGCTCTCCGACCCTAGGGAGCGCGGCGGCCGCTCGTCCAGAAGGACACCGTTGTTCGGCGCCCCGAGCCGGCTCAGGGCGCCGTTTCCGGAGCTCTCAGGCCAGGGCGCGCTCGGCCATCTCCACGACGTTGGCGAGCAGGAGGGCGCGGGTCATCGGGCCCACGCCGCCGGGATTCGGCGAGAGCCAGCCGGCGACCTCCGCGACTGCGGGATGCACGTCGCCGACGACCCGGCTCTTGCCGGTGGCCGGGTCGATCTCGCGGCTCACGCCCACGTCCAGCACGATCGCGCCGGGCTTCACGTGCTCGGGCCGGACGATGCCGGCCAGCCCCGCTGCGGCGACGATCACGTCGGCCTCGCGCAGATGACGGCCGAGGTCCCGGGTGCCGGTGTGCGTGAGGGTCACGGTCGCGTTCAGCTCCCGGCGGGTGAGCAGCAGCCCGATCGGCCGGCCCACCGTGACGCCCCTGCCGACGACGACCACGTCCTTGCCCTGCCAGGACAGCCCGTGCCGCTCGACCAGCTCCACCACACCGCGCGGCGTGCACGGCAGCGGCGAGGAGATCGGCGATCCGACGTTGAGCACCAGCCGGCCGAGATTGGTGGGGTGCAGGCCGTCGGCGTCCTTCCCCGGGTCGATCAGCTCCAGCACGCGGTCCGTGTCCAGCTGCGCCGGCAGGGGCAGCTGGACGATGTACCCGGTGCACGCCGGATCGGCGTTGAGCTCGCGGATGACCTCCTCGAGCTCCTCCTGGCTGGTCTCGGCGGGCAGGTCACGCCGGATCGAGCCGATGCCCACCTCGGCGCAGTCCCTGTGCTTGCCTTCCACGTACCACCGGGAGCCGGGGTCGTCGCCCAGCAGCACGGTGGCCAGCCCGGGCACGACCCCGCGCGCCCGCAGCGCCGCCACCCGCTCGGTCAGCTCCGCCTTGATCGCCGCGGCGGTGGCGGTCCCGTCCAGTCGCTGTGCCGTCATCCGCGCTGGACCTCAGAGCCCGGGGTACAGCGGGAAGGCGTCGGCCAGCACCCGCACCCGCTCGCGCAGCGCCGGCAGCTGCGCCCCGGGGGTGAGCGCCTGGGCGATCACGTCGGCGACCTCGGCGAACTCGGCGTCGCCGAAGCCGCGGGTGGCCAGCGCCGGGGTGCCGATGCGCAGGCCCGAGGTCACCATCGGCGGCCGCGGGTCGAAGGGCACGGCGTTGCGGTTCACCGTGATGCCCACCTCGTGCAGTGCGTCCTCCGCCTGCTTGCCGTCCAGCTCGGAGGCGCGCAGATCGGCCAGGATGAGGTGCACGTCCGTCCCTCCGGTGAGCACGTCGATGCCCGCAGCGCGCGCCTCCGGCGAGGTGAGCCGTTCGGCCAGGAGCTTCGCGCCACGGACGGTGCGCTCCTGACGGTCGGCGAAGGCCGGCTCGGCGGCGAGCTTGAACGCGGTCGCCTTGGCGGCGATGACGTGCATGAGCGGGCCGCCCTGCTGGCCCGGGAAGACGTTCGAGTTGATCCTCTTCGCCAGCTCGGCGTCGTTGCTGAGGATGAACCCGGAGCGCGGTCCGCCGATCGTCTTGTGCACCGTCGAGGAGACGACGTCGGCGTAGGGCACGGGGTTGGGGTGCAGGCCGGTGGCCACCAGGCCGGCGAAGTGCGCCATGTCCACCCACAGCCGCGCGCCGACCTCGTCCGCGATGGACCGGAAGGCGGCGAAGTCCAGCTGCCGCGGGTACGCCGACCAGCCGGCGATGATGACCTTCGGCCGGTGCTGGAGCGCCATGTCGCGCACGACGTCCATGTCGATGAGGAAGGTCTCCGGGTCCACCCCGTAGGCCGCGACCTCGTACAGCTTGCCGGAGAAGTTCAGCTTCATGCCGTGCGTGAGGTGCCCGCCGTGGGCGAGCTCGAGCCCGAGGATGGTGTCGCCCGGCTCGGCGAGCGCGGAGAGCACTGCCGCGTTCGCGGAGGCGCCGGAGTGCGGCTGGACATTGGCGAATCCGGCGCCGAAGAGGCTCTTGGCCCGCTCGATGGCGAGCGACTCGGCGATGTCCACGTACTCGCAGCCGCCGTAGTAGCGCCGGCCGGGGTAGCCCTCGGCGTACTTGTTGGTGAGCACGGAGCCCTGAGCCTCGAGCACGGCGCGAGGCACGAAGTTCTCGCTCGCGATCATCTCGAGGTAGTCGCGCTGGCGCCCGAGCTCCAGGCGGAGGACCTCCGCGATCTCGGGGTCGACCTCGGACAGCGGGGCGTTGAAGGTGTCGGTCTGGGAGGGGGCGGGGCGTGCGGAGGCGGTCTGGGACATCTCGGGCTCCTTCGGTTGACATCGGCGGCGGGCGTCACCGCGCGAGCGGATCACCGTCCCGGCCCAGGCGCGCGGCCGAATCCGTGTCAGTCGCTCCCCGATGGTGCCCATCTCCGCCGGCCGCCCTCCGTGCGGAGAGAGGCCGGACCACGCCAGTCGCGACGGTTCGAGTGTAGCAACGGCAGGGCGCGGCGCGGCCCCCGGTAGCCTGGAGCAATGGCCGAGTTCCCCTTCGATCCCGACACCCGTGCCGCCGCTGAAGGCCGGGCCGGGCATTGGGTGATCACGATCGTCTGCGAGGACCGGCCGGGCATCGTCCACGCCGTCAGCGGCGCCGTGGTCGCTGCCGGCGGGAACATCACCGAGAGCAAGCAGTTCGCCAGCGCCGACACGGGCCGTTTCTTCATGCGCCTGCAGGTCGAGACGGCGGGCACCCGGGAGGAGCTGACCGGGGCGCTCGCGCCGGTCGCCGAGACCTTCGCGATGGAGGTCTCCGTGGACGTGGTCGGCCGACCGCTGCGCACGCTGCTGCTCGCCTCGACCGCCGGGCACTGCGTCAACGACCTGCTGTTCCGTCAGCGGGCGGGGCAGGTCCCCATCGACGTGCCGCTCGTGCTGGCGAACCACGGCACGCTGCGCGAGCTGGTGGACTTCTACGGGGTGCCCTTCGAGGCCCATCCGATCGTCGACCCGGCGAGCAAGGCCGCCTTCGAGGATCGCGTGCTGGAGGCGGTGCAGGAGCACGACATCGAGCTGGTCGTCCTCGCCCGCTACATGCAGATCCTCAGCCCGCGGCTGTGCGAGGCGCTGGCGGGGCGGGCGATCAACATCCATCACTCCTTCCTGCCGGGCTTCAAGGGGGCCAACCCCTACAAGCAGGCGCACCAGCGCGGGGTGAAGCTCATCGGCGCGACGGCGCACTTCGTCACCGTCGACCTGGACGAGGGGCCGATCATCGAGCAGAGCGTGACCCGGGTGGACCATTCGCAGTCGCCGGCGCAGCTCGTGGCCATCGGCCAGGACGAGGAGTGCCGCGCCCTGCGCAACGCCGTGACCTGGTTCGCCCAGCACCGCATCCTGCTGGACGGCGACCGGACGATCGTCTTCCAGTAGGCCGCAGCGCGCTCAGTCCTCGGCGAGGATGCCCTCGATCTGCCCGAGGGCCTCCTTCATGCCCTCCTCCATGCCCATCGCCGTGAGCTGCTCGTACTGCTCGGGCGAGGAGAAGCGCGAGAGGATCGTCATCCGCGTGCTCGTCTGCCCGGCCAGCGGCTCGATGGTCACGGTGAACAGCCCCGGGCCGATGTCGCCGGTCGGCTCCCCGTTCTCGTCGCCGAAGCCGTCCTCGATCTCCAGGGCGGTGGGCGGCTGGATGGACTGGAAGCTCCACCAGCCGTAGTGCCGCTCGCCCTCCGGGCTGGTCATGTAGTAGACCGAACGGCCCGGCACGGAGAAGTCATGCCGCGTGAAGGTCGCCGGGTATCCGGGCGGGCCCCACCAGCGTTCCAGCTGCCGCGGGTCCTCCCAGAGCCGCCACACCCGCTCGACGGGCGCCGTGAGCTCGGCGGTGACCGTGAGGGTGAGCCCCTCCGGGTCCTTCACGCTGTCGATCCTGGTCATTCCGGATCCCCTTCCTCGAGGATGCTCTGCATCCGCTCGATGCGCTGACGCCAGAGCTGCTCGTACTCGTCCAGCAGCCGGCGCGCCTTGCCGATGGTCGTCGTCTGCGCGTGCACGATCTGCTCCCGCCCACGGCGCTCCTTGCGCACCAGTGCCGCGCGCTCCAGGACGGAGACGTGCTTCTGCACGGCGGCGAAGCTCATCGCATAGCGCTCGGAGAGGGCCGAGACCGACCGCTCCCGCTCGATCACCCGTGCGACGATGTCGCGCCGGGTGGGATCGGCGAGCGCGTGGAAGATCGCGTCCACCTCGTCATCGCTGAGCTCTAAAACAACCATTTGGTTGCACGTTATCAGCCTTCCGCGCTCCCCGCAACGGGTGGGAGGGGCTCGAAGTCGAAGGCGAGCGCGTCCTCGCGGCTCGGAGGCGAGCCGGGCGCAGCAGCCGAGCCGAGCATGTTCCGCGTCAGCGCCTCACGGTCGTCCAGAAGCGCGTCCAGTGCGCGCTCCACGTCGAGATCGGCGACCGGCCGCCCCTCGGCCGAGGCGGCGAGCACCGCTCGCCGGACGAGCTCCTTCGCGAAGGAGCCGGTGGTGCCCTGCGCCCTCTCGGCCGCCCGGTCCAGGGCCTCCTCGGTGAGGGGCAGCGCCGCCGCGTAGCGCCGGAACAGGCGCCTGCGCTCCGGCAGAGCGGGCAGCGGGATCTCCACCGCCAGGTCGACGCGCCCCGGCCGCTGCACAAGGGCCCGCTCCATGACGTCGACCCGGTTCGTCGTCATGATGAAGGCGATGTCGGCGTCGCCGTCCAGGCCGTCGATCGCGTCGAGCACGCGGAACAGGAGCGGCTGCGGGAACGAGGACCGCTCCGCGGCGACGAGGTCGATGTCCTCCAGCACGACCAGCGCCGGCTGGAAGGTGCGTGCGAGCTGCGCCGCGGCGTCGATGTGCTCGATGCCCGCGCCGCCGAGCACGATGACGGTCGCGTCCACCGCCCGGCCCACCAGGTGCCGCACGGTCAGCGTCTTGCCCGTGCCCGGGGGCCCGTACAGCAGGACTCCCCGCTTGAGGTGCTGGCCGGCGGCACGGAGTGCCTCCCGCTGCTCGCCGATGCCCAGCACATGGCCGACGACGACATCGAGGACCCCTTCGGGGAGCACGACCTCCTCGGCGGCGACGGCCGGGCGCGGCAGGAAGCGGGTGGCGGGCGATCCCGGCTGACCCATCACCAGCACCGCGCCCCGCAGGATGCTGTGCTCCCGCATCTTCGCGCGCAGGCTGTCCAGGAAGTCCGAGACGAGCGCTGTGTCGCCGCCGAGCACCTCGACGGTCAGCGCATCGCTGCCGGCCGTGGGATCCGCGGCGCGCTGCAGGACCGCCAGCGGCGCTCCGCGGTGGCGCACGAGTCGCAGGCCGATCTGGACGGCCTGCGTCGTCGTGTCATGGCCGGTCTGCTGCGTGACGTAGTCGACCGGGCCCAGGCCGAAGGGAAAGTGCGGGTAGTCGACCATCTCGCTGAAGGTCGGCATGCTGCGATTCTGGCCTCCGGACACGCCCAGGAGCACATCGCCGTCGGCCGCCAGTGCGGCGAAGGCGCGATCGAGGTCGACCAGGCGGTGCGGCGCGAAGCGCTCTGCCGTCATCGCCAGCTGGCGCGGATCGGTCCCCAGATGCTCCGCGATGCGCAGGCCGAGAGGCGTGAGCGGCTCGGTGTCCTCCGGTCTGACCCGGTGCACGACGTACTCCAGGAAGCGGCGGAAGGCGAGCACCACCGACCGGTCGAAGTCCTCGTCCATCGCAGGCTCCTCCCGGTCGCCGACGTGTCCACGGTAGCGTCGCGACATTCCGGCGCTATCGCCCTGTGGAGAGGCTCCGGCAGCCGGGCCCTCGGCCCGCGGACTAAACTGAGCCGGTGACGGGGACGGATGGAACGGTGAGCGGTACAGGGGGACAAGCGCCAGGGGTGCGCGAACGCCCCGACCTCATCGACATCGCCCGGGCGATCCTGCTCGTCCTGGGCGTGCTCGCCTACGCGCTCTGGGGATTCCTCGCCTGGCCGCTGCCCTGGCCCGGCGTGCTGATCGGGCTCGGCGCCGCGGCGCTCACCGTCGTGCTCTGGGCGCTGTTCGTCTCACCGCGCTCCGTCTTCGCCGTGGACGCCTGGGGCCAGTCCCTGGTGGAGCTCATCATCATCGCCGGGGCCGTCTTCGCGCTGGCATGGATGGGCCTGTGGATCGTCGGCGTCGTATACGGGCTGCTCGCCGTAGCGGCCGGCTACGTGCACGGGCGTCGTCGCATACCGCGCGGCTGATCCCCGCCGCGCTCCGGCGGCTTCTCGCCGCGTGACGACGGAGCCCCGCCGCGCTCATGCGGACGGGGCCCGTCGCCGTGCCAGGGGCCGGCCGGGCCGGCCTGCCGGCCCCTCGGCCCTCCAGGCCGACGCCCGGCTCGGCGCCTCAGCCCAGGCGCGCCTTCAGGTTGTCGCTGATGGCCTGCAGGAACTCCTCCGTGGTGAGGAAGCCCTGGTCCGGTCCCACCAGTAGCGCGAGGTCCTTCGTCATCTGGCCCCCCTCGACGGTCTTGATGACGACATCCTCGAGCGTGTCGGAGAACTCGATGAGCTCCTGGTTGCCGTCGAGCTTGCCGCGGTGAGCCAGCCCGCGCGTCCAGGCGAAGATCGAGGCGATCGGGTTCGTCGAGGTCGGCTTGCCCTGCTGGTGCAGGCGGTAGTGCCTCGTGACGGTGCCGTGGGCCGCCTCCGCCTCGACGATGCGCCCGTCCGGAGTGGTGAGCACCGAGGTCATCAGGCCGAGCGAGCCGAAGCCCTGGGCGACCGTGTCGGACTGCACATCGCCGTCGTAGTTCTTGCAGGCCCACACGTAGCCGCCCTCCCACTTCAGCGCGGAGGCGACCATGTCGTCGATGAGGCGGTGCTCGTAGCTGAGCCCGGCCGCGTCGAAGCGCTCCTTGAACTCGGTCTCGAACACCTCCTGGAAGATGTCCTTGAAGCGGCCGTCGTAAGCCTTGAGGATGGTGTTCTTCGTGGAGAGGTAGACCGGGAAGTTCCGCTGCAGGCCGTAGTTCAGCGAGGCGCGGGCGAAGTCGCGGATCGAGTCGTCGAGGTTGTACTGCGCCTGCGCGACCCCGGAGCCCGGGGACTGGAAGACCTCGAAGGACTGCGGCTCGGAGCCGTCCTTGGGCGTGAAGGTGATGGTCAGCGTGCCCTCGCCCTCGAAGCGGAAGTCCGTCGCCCGGTACTGGTCGCCGAAGGCGTGGCGGCCGATGACGATCGGCTTGTTCCAGCCCGGCACGAGACGCGGGATGTTCGAGATGACGATCGGCTCGCGGAAGATGACGCCGCCGAGGATGTTGCGGATCGTGCCGTTGGGCGACTTCCACATCTTCTTGAGGCCGAACTCCTGCACACGCGCCTCGTCGGGCGTGATGGTGGCGCACTTCACGCCGACGCCGTGCTTCTGGATGGCACGCGCGGCGTCGACGGTGACCTGGTCGTCGGTCGCGTCGCGGTTCTCGATGCCGAGGTCGTAGTACTCGAGCGTGACGTCGAGGTAGGGGTGGATCAGGGAGTCCTTGATGAACTGCCAGATGATCCGCGTCATCTCGTCGCCGTCGAGCTCGACGACAGTACCTTCGACCTTGATCTTGGACACACAGACTCCTCTGAGGACAACCGGGCGGTGAATGGACCAGACGGCCGATGAGGCCGAGCTCCAGCCTACTCCGTGGGCGAGATGTCTCGATGTCGAGACAGTTCACCCACAAGTCACGCCGTCGCCCTTTCCGCCTCTGCACGCGGGGGTTATCGTGAGCTATGACCGAGCTCAGGCTGGAAGAACTGTCCGCGGCGACCATCGTGGCCGCGAACGCGCTGAGCCTGAGGCCCGGCCAGGAGCAGTTCATCGCGCCGCTGAGCTATTCCGTCGTGGTGGCTGTGCAGAACTCCGCGACCACCTGGCAGCGCGTCGTGCTCGACGGCGACCAGGTCGTGGGCTTCATCAGCGGCAATTTCGATCCGGCCGCCTCCGTCGCGGACTTCCGCTCCATCCTCTGGCGCATCAACGTAGACGCACGCGGGCAGCGCCGCGGCATCGGGCGCTTCGCGGTCCAGTCCCTCGGTGCGGAGGCGAAGCGGCGCGGCTTCCAGACCCTCAACGTGATCTACGAGCCCGGCGAGGACGGCCCGGAGCTCTTCTTCCGCCGTGTCGGCTTCGAGCCGCAGCACGAGACGGAGTACGGCGAGATCCTCGCGACCCTCGCGCTGTGAGCGCCACGGCGGCAAGGGCACGCGCGGCCGCGGCAGGGCCGCCGGCGAGCGCGAGCGGCCCGGAGGCCGCCTTCGCCGAGGCCGTGCGCGAGCTGGTGGCGCAGATCCCCGCGGGACGAGCGATGAGCTACGGCGCGGTTGCCGCCTGCTTGGGCAGCCGAGCCGCGCGGCGGGTGGGCCGAGTGATGCACGACAGCGGCGGGACCGGCCTGCCGTGGTGGCGGGTGGTCACCGTCAAGGGGACGCTGCCTCTCGCGCTGTGGGCTCAGGCCCTGCCCCGCTACCTCGCCGAACAGACGCCCTTGGTGCTGCTGGACAACTCCCCGATCCGGGTGGACATGAGCGCCGCCGCCTGGGACCCGCTGCGGGGGGACTGAGCCGCCGCGCCGCTCAGCGCCGCAGCGGGACGGATCCGGTGGCCCATTCCAGCGGCCGCCGCGCGAAGCTGGAGAGGGTGCGATGCCCGCCCTCCTCTCCCGAGCGCACCGAGAGCGAGGCGATCGTGCCCCCGAAGCGCTCGAACTCCGCCATCGGCAGGGGCATCACCCGCAGCCCGCGTTGGCGCAGCAGCTCCACGGTGCGCGGGGCCTTGGCGGAGACGATCACGTCCCGGTTGTCGAGCCCGACGACGCAGGCCCCCTCCGGCTCCGGCGCGGCCACGAAGCCGTCGGGCGCGAAGCTCTTGCCGACCACCTCGGGGTCCCCGAGCAGCGTGCCGTCGGGCAGCACCGAGAGCACCGTGCTCAGCCGGACTCCGGCCGGCAGGGCAATGCCTCGGGGAGTGCGCCGCCAGCGGGTGAGCACGGCGGCGACCTCGTCGAAGTCGCGCTCGTCCGACTCGGGCGGGCGGCCGATGTAGACGGTGCGGCCCGCGTCGACGATGTCTGCCGCGCCGATCGCCCCGACGATTCGCTCGATGGACAGGCCCACCCCCCGCGCGGTGGTGGTGAGCGTGCGCAGCTCGGCACCTCTGCCCTCCGGCGCGGACGGCGGGCAGAGGGCGTGCGCGCCGACGGCCGTGAGCAGCTCCCCCACGAACACCCCGCGGGGGTGCTCGGGCAAGGGCTCCGCCTCGATGATCAGCCAGCCGTGCTCGCCGAAGGTGTCCACGTAGCTGCGCCACTGACGGCGCGCGTACTCGATGTCCATCCCCTCCGGGGCGGTGTCGGCCAGGCGCCGCACGAGGAGCATCTTGGGCTGGGCTGTCATCGGCGTCCTCTCCGGGCGGACGGGCGGGATAGCGCCATTATCAGTGGAAGAAGTGACGCTCGCCCGTGAAATACATCGTCACGCCGCGAGCCTGTGCAGAGGCGACGACCTCCTCGTCGCGCACCGAGCCGCCGGGCTGGACGACTGCGCGCACGCCGCCGTCCAGGAGGATCTCCAGGCCGTCGGCGAAGGGGAAGAAGGCGTCGGAGGCCGCCACCGATCCCGCCGCGCGATCGCCCGCGCGCTGGACGGCCAGCCGGCACGAGTCCACCCGGTTCACCTGCCCCATTCCCACCCCCACCGAGGCCCCGCCGGAGGCGAGCAGGATGGCGTTCGACTTCACGGCGCGCACCGCCCGCCAGGCGAAGGCGAGGTCGGCGAGCGTCGCCTCGTCCGCGGGCTCACCGGAGACGAGCCTCCAGTCGGCGACCTCGGCGAAGCGCTGGTCGGCCTGCTGCACGAGCAGGCCCCCCGAGATCTGGCGCGTCTCCAGGGAGGTCCGCGCGAAGCCCTCCGGCAGCCGCAGCAGACGCAGGTTCTTCTTCTCGGCCAGCAGGGCGAGCGCCTCGGCCTCGAAGTCCGGCGCGACGAGGACCTCCGTGAAGATTCCTGCCACGGTCCGGGCCATCGCCGCGGTCACCGGGCGGTTCGCCGCGATGACGCCACCGAAAGCGGAGAGCGGGTCGCAGGCGTGCGCGCGCTCGTGGGCCGAGGCGATGGGGTCCTCGGCGCCGGGGGCGGCGACGGCGATCCCGCAGGGGTTCGCATGCTTGATGATCGCGACGGCGGGCTCGGCGAAGTCATAGGCCGCCCTGACGGCGGCGTCGGCGTCGACGTAGTTGTTGTACGACATCTCCTTGCCGCCCAGCTGCGTCGCCTGCGCGATCCCTGGCGCGCCGCCCTCCGCGAGATACAGGGCGGCCTGCTGGTGCGAGTTCTCGCCGTAGCGCAGCGACGCTCCGCGCTGCCAGCTCCCGCCAAGCCAGGCGGGGAACGGGGTGCCGTCCCCGTCGGGTGCGAGCACCTCGCCGATCCAGCCGGCCACTGCCATGTCGTACGCCGCCGTGTGGCGGAAGGCGTCGCGCGCCAGGGCCTCGCGCTGCGCCAGGGTCGTGCCCCCGGATGCCACGGCCTGCGCGATCTCCGGATAGCGCTCGGGGGAGACCACGATGGCGACGTTCGGATGGTTCTTCGCGGCGGCGCGCACCATCGCGGGACCGCCGATGTCGATGTTCTCCACGACCGTGGCAGGGCCCTCGCCGGCCGCGACGGTCTCGCGGAAGGGGTAGAGGTTGACGACGACGAGCTCGAAGGGCTCGATGCCCAGCTCGGCCAGCTGCTCCCCGTGCGCGTCGAGGCGCAGATCGGCGAGGATGCCCGCGTGCACGGCGGGGTGCAGGGTCTTCACACGGCCGTCCAGGGACTCGGGGAAGCCGGTGAGCTCGCTCACATCCGTCACGGGCACTCCGCTGGCGCGGACGGCCGCCGCCGTCGACCCCGTGGACACGAGCGCGACTCCCGCCTCGTGCAGGGCGCGAGCCAGCTCCGTGAGCCCGGTCTTGTTGCTCACGGACAGCAGCGCACGGCGAACGGGGACCACGTCCCGGTGGGCGTACAGAGACGAGTCGCGAGTGCTCACGCTCATGATGCGGCAACCTCCTCGGGGTCGATCCTTCCGGATGCGATGTCGGCGATGACGGACACGAGCAGCTCCCGCTCGACGGCCTTGATGCGCTCGTGCAGCACGGCCTCCGTGTCGGCGGGCAGCACGGGGACGCTGCGCTGGGCGACGATGGGACCGCTGTCCACGCCCTCGTCGATCAGGTGCACCGTCACTCCGGTCACCGTGGCCCCGGCTGCGAGCGCGTCGCGCACGGCATGGGCGCCGGGGTAGGCCGGCAGCAGGGCGGGGTGAGTGTTCAGCAGCCGCGGCGAGAACTCCGCGACGAAGGCCGGCGGGAGGATGCGCATGAAGCCTGCGCACACCACGAGGTCGGGGGCGTGCTCGCGCACCCTCTGCGCGAGGGCGGCGCCCCAGGCGGCCCGGTCGGCGAAGTCCGCGGGGGAGACGATGAACTCCGGCAGGCCGCGCTCCCGCGCGTAGGCCAGGCCGGGCGCGTCCGTGTCGGCGCCGACGGCCGCGACGCGCGCGGGGAAGCCGGGACGCTCGCTCGCCTCGAGGATCGCCCGGAGGTTCGATCCGCCGCCCGAGATGAGGACGACAAGCGACTGCACGCTACGAGCCTACGGGCAAGCCGGGTCTCCCGCAGGCCGGCGGCGGCGCAAGGCGGGGCATGCCGGCAGCCCGGGTGCCCTCGGGCCAGGGCGGAGCCGCGGAGCGGAGCTAGAGCACCGGCTCGCCTTCGCGCTCGGGCACCTGCAGCTGCTGCCGCCTCCGAGCGAGCAGCGTCGCGCTCGCAGCGCCGAGGAGGATGCCGCCGCCCAGCAGCAGCGCCCCGAAGGCCAGCACGGGCAGCGGGTCCGGACCGACCGCCGCCAGACGATCCGGGCCCGCGGAGCCGGAGGAGACGAGGGCGGCCAGGGCTGCTCCGCCCGCGGCGATCGCCGCGCCGAGCAGGACGGCGACAGCCCGGCCGGCCAGCCAGCCCTCCGCCCTGACGGGCACGCGCGAGAGGCCGGCGAGATGCCCGGCGACGAAGCCCGCGAGCACCGGCAGCGCGATACCGGCCGCGGCCAGGGGCCCGAGGTCCAGCGGGATGGCCGACAGCAGCGGGATCGCCGGTGCCGGGCCGACCGCGGTCTCCCAGGGGGAGACGATCGTGCCGGAGCCCAGGGCGAAGCCCGGGCCGAGCAGCCAGGCGCCCGTCCAGGCGACGGCGTCGGGCAGATACGCGGCCTGCCCGAGAGTGAGCACGAATGCGCCGAAGGGATCGGGGTGCAGGCTCTCGTAGCCGCCCACGACGTCCGCGTAGCGCGCCGCCAGCGCGACGGCGAGCAGGGCTGCGGCGAGGGCGAAGAGGCCGGCGAGCGCGGCCAGGCCGGCACGCGTGCCGCCGGCGAGACCCGCGCGGAGCCAGTCGGGGGCGCGACGCAGCGCCGCAGCCGGCCCTTCCAGCATCCGCTGCGCCGCGTCCGAGCGGCGCGCGGGCGGGAGGCTGAGGGCGCCGGCGACCAGCCCGAGCGCGTAGACCGCGGCCGGGGCGAGCCCGCACACAGCGAGCGGCACGTTCACCGGGGTGGCCGACAGGGACCAGCCCACCCCGGCGCCGACGACGCCGAAGGCCAGGAAGGCGGCCACGAGGCCGGTCAGGGGCGCATCGGACTGCGCGGCGCGACGGCCGGTCCCCGCTGCGAGCAGGACGGTGAGCCCGGTGAGCGCCAGCGGGGCCAGGCTGAGGCTCAGCTCCAGGGGCCCGCCGCTCAGCCCGAGGCCGGCCGCGGTCTGGCCGTCCAGCTGCAGGCCGATCGGCACGCCGTGGGCGAGCAGCCAGGCGGAGGCGACGAACGCCCACACGCCCCAGGGGTCGCCCGTGAGCTGTCCGTGGATGAACCAGGTCAGGATGCTCGGGACGAGCACAACGACGATTCCGCCCACGGCGATGCCCGCGGCCTCGAGGGCGGCCGCGATGGCGGTGAGCAGGCGATCCATGCGCTGCGAGCCTACTGGCGAGCCCTGAGCGAGCGCCGCGTCGACACCCGGGACAGGGCAGCGGGCCGGCGTCACCGTTGCTGCACCGGCGCGGGAGCCGGCGATCCATGCCGTCGTCCCGTTGAATGGTGGGGTGGCAGGAGTTGTGATGAGAAGGACGCAACGCGGGCTCGACCGCTTCATCTTCTTCACCGACGCCGTCGCGGCCGTCGCCATCACGCTGCTCGTGCTCCCGCTGGTCGACTCGGTCAACGAGATCGGCGCGAGCGGAGGCAACCTGCCGGAATGGCTCGCGGAGAACTGGTCGCGGCTGCTCGTGTTCGCCATCAGCTTCGCCATCACGGGCCTGTTCTGGATGCTGCACCACCGCTTCTCGGAGCTGCTCGTCGACTACAACCTGGGCCTCATGTGGCTCAACCTCGGCTGGATGTTCACGATCGTGTGCCTGCCGCTGGCCACCGAGCTGCTGAACCTCGACGACACCGGGCTCGCCCCGATCGCCTACATCGCCACGATGGTCGCCTGCAGCGTGCTGACGGTGCTCATGCGCTGGATGTGCGTGCGCGAGCCGCAGCTCGTGCGGGACCGCGCCGCCGTCGTGGCCGGCCTGCGCGCGAACCTGGTGACCGTGGCGCTCTTCGTCGTCGCGCTCGCGGTCACCATCGCCTTCCCCGCGGTGGGAACCTGGACCCTGTTCATCCTCCTGCTCACCCCCGTGCTGACTCGCCTCTTCGGCCTGCGCGGCGACATGGTCGGCGGCGACGGCGCAGGGGGCGGCGAGCAGAGCAAGGGCGCGCCGGAGGACTGACCCCTCCGCGGAGCGCGAGCCCCGAGACGGGGAACGCCCGCCCCGCACTGCGGGACGGGCGTCGCCCGGCGACTGCGGCCGGCGTCAGAGCGCGGCGAACACCTCGCGGAGCAGCAGCGCGGTCTCCGAGGGAGTCTTGCCCACCTTCACGCCCGCGGCCTCGAGGGCCTCCTTCTTGCCCTGCGCGGTTCCGGCGCCCGAGGACACGATGGCGCCGGCGTGGCCCATGGTCTTGCCCTCCGGGGCGGTGAACCCCGCGACGTAGCCGACGACCGGCTTGGTGACGTGCTCCTGGATGAAGGCGGCGGCGCGCTCCTCGGCGTCGCCGCCGATCTCGCCGATCATGACGATCGCCTTCGTCTCCGGGTCGTCCTGGAAGGCCCGCAGCGCATCGATGTGGGTCGTGCCGATCACCGGGTCGCCGCCGATGCCGATAGCGGTCGAGAAGCCCAGGTCACGCAGCTCGAACATCATCTGATACGTGAGCGTCCCCGACTTGGAGACCAGGCCGATGGGGCCCTTGCCGGTGATGGTCGCGGGGGTGATGCCGACGAGCGACTCGCCGGGCGTGATGATCCCGGGGCAGTTCGGCCCGATGATGCGGGTCTTGTTGCCCTTGGCCTTCGCATGCGCCCAGGCCTGCGCGGTGTCCTGCACCGGGATGCCCTCGGTGATCACGACCAGCAGCGGGATCTCGGCGTCGATGGCCTCGATCATCGCGTCCTTCGCGAAGGCCGGCGGGACGAAGATGATGGACACGTCCGCGCCCGTGGCGCCCATCGCCTCGGACACCGAGCCGAACACCGGCAGGGAGACGGCGTTGCCGTCCTTGTCCACGTGCTCCACGGTGGTGCCCGCCTTGCGCGCGTTCACGCCGCCGACGATCTGCGTGCCGGCCTTGAGCATGAGCGCGGTGTGCTTGGTGCCCTCGCCGCCGGTGATGCCCTGGACGATGACCTTCGAGTCCTTGTTCAGGAAGATCGACATTTCTCTTTCCTCAGTTCTCTCTCGACGAGGGCTTCAGGCGCTGGCGAGCTCGGCGGCCTTGTCCGCGCCGGCGTCCATCGTGGTGGCCAGGGTCACGAGCGGGTGGTTCGCGGCCGCGAGGATCGCGCGGCCCTCCTCCACCTGGTTGCCGTCAAGGCGCACGACGAGCGGCTTGTTCGCGTCGTCGCCGAGGATCTCCAGGGCCTTGACGATGCCGTTCGCGACGGCGACGCAGGAGGTGATGCCGCCGAACACGTTGACGAAGACCGACTTGACCTGCGGGTCCCCGAGGATGACGTCCAGGCCGGCCGCCATGACCTCGGCGGAGGCACCGCCGCCGATGTCCAGGAAGTTCGCCGGCTTCACTCCGCCGTGGCGCTCGCCGGCATAGGCGACCACGTCGAGCGTCGACATGACGAGGCCCGCGCCGTTGCCGATGATGCCCACCTCGCCGTCGAGCTTGACGTAGTTGAGGTCGTTCTCCTTCGCCTTCGCCTCCAGCGGGTCGGCGGCGTCCTTGTCCTCGAGCTCGGCGTGCCCGGGGTGGCGGAAGTCGGCGTTGCCGTCCAGCGTGACCTTGCCGTCGAGGGCCACGATGTCGCCCTCCTCGGTGAGCACGAGCGGGTTCACCTCGACGAGCGTGGCGTCCTCCGCCCTGAACACCTCGTAGAGCTTGACGAAGACGGGCGCGACCTTGTCGATGAGGTCCGGCGGGAACTTCGCCGCGACCGCGATCTCGCGGGCCTTGGCGTCGTCGATGCCCTCCAGCGGGTCGACCTCCACGCGTGCGAGAGCCTCGGGACGCTCGACCGCGAGCTCCTCGATCTCCATGCCGCCCTCGTAGGAGCACAGCGAGAGGTAGGAGCGGTTCGCGCGGTCCAGCAGCACGGAGAAGTAGAACTCCTGCTTGATGCGGGCACCGGCGGCCACCATCAGCCGCTTGACGACGTGGCCCTTGATGTCCAGACCGAGGATCGCCTCGGCGTGGGCCTCGGCCTCCTCGGGGGACTTGGCGACCTTCACGCCGCCGGCCTTGCCCCGACCGCCCGTCTTGACCTGCGCCTTGACGACGACCACGCCGCCGCCCAGCTTCTGCGCGGCCTCGCGCGCCTGCGCCGGGGTGTCCGCGACAATGCCGGCAAGCACCGGCACGCCGTAGCTCTCGAACAAATCACGTGCCTGGTACTCGAAAAGATCCACGCGTTTCCAATCGTTGTCCGCGCCGACCTCGGCGCGGTGCTGACGAGGTGTGGGACTGCCTCCGCCGGTTGTGTGCCGGTGCTGAACCGGTGCAAATCTGCGGCGGCGGTGCCGAATGCCCATCCTAGCCCCGCCGGCCGAGCAGCTTGTGACCTCCCGGGCTCGGATGCTCTGCACAGGGCCGCACCGCCCTCTGCCCTCCACGAAGCCGGCCTGCGCCGAGTCGTGCGGCAGCCCGGGCGGAGAGCATCGCAGGAGCGCCCGCGGGAAGGCGGGCACCTCGCCGCTCGAGGAGGACACATGCCAGCAGAAGCAGCACCGGTGGCCAGCACAGGAGGAGCCGAGCGCCGTCGGCGGCTCTGGCCGCCGTCCCGGCGCCCAGGCCCGGGCCCCGCCTCGCCGAGGGCGGGCAGGGGCGGCCATGCGCGGAAGCCGGGCCGCCTGCGCCGTCGGCCTCACCGCGCCACCCGGCTCATGCTCGCGCTGAGCCTGGCCGCCGGCATGCTCGGCGCCTGGGAGACGGCCTCGCCGGGACCGCCGGCCGCCGCCGCCGGGCTCGGGGTCGGCTACGGCCCGGGATGGACGGGCTGGATCGGCTCGTACCAGGCCTACGACGGCACCATGGTCTACTGCGCCGACATCCTCGCCGACGCGCCCGACGGCGAGCAGCGCGAGCCGGGCCCGACGAACGCGCTGAACGGCAACTCCGACCCCGAGCAGCTTCGGGCGTTGAACTACATCCTCTCCACCTACGGCGCCACCGACGAGCCGCAGCGCGCGGCGGCGGTCCAGATGGCGGTGTGGTACGTCGGGGGCCAGGTCGACCTCGACGGCACCGTGATCGTCGCGGGCGGCCACGGCGCCTACGCTCAGGGCAGCAGGCTGGGCGAGGGCAGCTTCTTCGGGGGCATCGTGGACGGGCCGGCGGTCATGCAGCTCGTGCAGGACATGTTCGCCGAAGCCGCCGAGAAGGCGCGGCCGCAGCCCGGAGAGCCGCAGCCGATCGTCTTCACCGAGCATCGGGTGACGGCCGAAGGAGAGAGTGGGGCGATCACGGTGCCCCCCGGCTACGACTGGATCGAGCTGGGCTCGGCCCGCTTCGAGGGCATGCGGCAAGGCGATCGCATCCCCAGCCCCGCGGGCCGGTACGCCTGGATCGGCGTCGCTCCCGAAGGCGCCACCGAGTATGTCGTCGAGGTGCGGGCTCATCGCAGCGACGACTACTACCCCTCCACCGTGCAGATCTACCCGCCGGTCTACCTCGGACAACAGGATCTCGTCGCCGGGGTCGGCGCGGTTCACGAGGGCCGCGACGACGTGTGGCGCGATCCGGTCCCCGTGCTCCTGCAGTTCCAGCCCACCGTCACGACGGTGGCCTCGACGCGCTTCGTCCCGGTCGGCTCGACCTTCGCCGACGCGGTCACCTTCGGCGTCTCGACGGGCCGCTGGCCCGAGGGCGCAGCGGTGACCGCGACAGGATCCCTCTACGGGCCCTTCCCTGCTCAACCGCAGGAGGCCGCGGCGCCGCCGCCCGGCTCCCCCGTGGCGGGGACCGCGTCTGCGACGGTCACGGCGCCCGGCACGGTGACCGTGCAGGGGCCGGTGGCAGGGGAGGCGGGCTTCTACACCTGGCAGTGGACGATCGACAAGCAGGCCCAGGCTCCCGCCACGCGGTCGCTGCTGCTGGAGAGCTTCACCGATCGCTTCGGCCAGCTCGTCGAGACGCAGATCACGCCCTCGGGCATCGTCGCCCTGTCCGCGGTCTCGCAGCAGCAGGCGCCGCTTTCGGCCGAGCTCACCGACGTGCTCGTCGTCAGCGCCGAGGGCGGCGCCTGGCTTCGTTCCGAGGGAGAGGCCGTCCCCGTCGTCTTCCGCGGCGAGGCCTACCACGTGCCCGGCGCCGATCCGCCTCCGGTCACGGACGAGGTGCCGGAGGACGCCCGGCTAATCGGCTCCGTCACGCTCCTGGCCACCGGCCCGGGCACCTACCTCTCACCGCCGCTCACGGCCCCGGACGCGGGCACCGGCCACGTGGTGTGGCGATGGTCCATCCGGGCCGAGGACCAGCCGGAACGGCATCGCGGGCTGGTCGCGGAATGGTCCGACCGCTTCGGCCTGCCGGCGGAGACGACCATGCTGCTGCAGCCCGAGCTGAGCACGCGGGCGCAGCCGACCGCCGCTGCAGGCACCGACATCCATGACGTCGCCATCGTCCGGGGCTCAGTGCCGGCGATCGCGCCCACTCTGCGCTTCGAGCTGTACCGGCAACCGGCCGGGCAGGCGCAGCCGCGCTGCGACGCCACCACTCTCGTCGCCAGCACCGCTCCCCTGCCGGTGGACCGCGGCCCGGGCGAGTACCGCTCGCCGCCGGTGCGCGCCGACAAGGAGGGCACGTACTGGTGGGTGGAGGTCCTCCGCTCGCACGCGGGCACCGAGATCACCCGAGGCCGCTGCGGCCAGGACAACGAGCGGACGGTCGTGCGCACGCCTCCGCCCACCCCGCCGATCCTCGCGTTCACCGGAGCGAGGCCTCTGCCGGGCATCGCCGCCCTGCTGGCCGGGCTCGCGCTCGTGCTGCTGGGCACGGCCCTGACGCTGCACGGCAGGCGCAGCGCGATGCCGCACGGGGCGTGGCGGCGCCGGGGGAGGCGCCGGTAGCGTGAAGGGGGCGGGAAACCGCCCGCCCCCTTCACCGCCGATCACCCGGAGGACCACGATGAAGCTCGGCACTCTGCGACGCGAGCCCGGCACGGTCGCGGTGCTCATCCTCCCCGGCACCGCCGTCGAGATCCCCGGCTTCACCGACGTGGGCGCGCTGCTGCAGGAGCCCGGCTGGCGCGAGATCGCTCTCGCCGCGAAGGGCAGCGCATGGAGCCTGGACGACCTCGCGCCCACCGACTGGGCGCCCGTGATCCCCGCCCCCGGCAAGATCATCTGCGTGGGCTGGAACTACGCCGGCCACATCGCCGAGCTCGGTGCGCAGCCGCCGGAGTTCCCCACCCTGTTCACGAAGTTCCCGGAGGCGCTGGTGGGCCCCTACGACCCCATCGTGCTCCCCCTCGCCGCCCCGGATCAGCTGGATTGGGAGGGCGAGCTCGCGGTGGTCCTCGGCGAGCGGGTACGGCACGTGCCCGAGAGCGAGGCGGAGGCGGCGATCGGCGGCTATGCGGTGCTCAACGATGTCAGCGCGAGAGACTTCCAGTTCCGCACCTCGCAATGGCTGCAGGGCAAGACCTTCGAGCAGACCACGCCTCTGGGCCCTTACCTCGTGACGGCCGACGAGTTCCGGCCTGGCGGCGAGCTGCGCACCGACGTCGACGGCGAGCTCATGCAGCGCTCCCGCACGGACGACCTGGTCTGGTCGCCGGCGCGCCTCATCAGCTACATCTCCGAGATCGTGACGCTCAACCCGGGGGACGTCATCGCGACGGGCACGCCGGGTGGCGTCGGGCACGCGAGGCAGCCGCCGCGCTACCTGGCGGACGGGGCGGTGCTGACGACGACCATCGACGGCATCGGCACGATGACCAATCCCGTCGTCGCGGAGGCCTAGGACCGGCCTGCTGCCGCGCCGGCGGGGCCCCGCGGAAGGAACGGGACACCGAGCTCCCCGGCGATCTCGTGCAGCCGCGCGAAGCTCGTCGCGTACTCCTCCTCCGTGGGGAAATGCTCCACGAAGCAGCAGAGGTCGTCGATGCCCAGCTGCGCCACCCGGCCAACATAGGCGGGATAGTCGATGACCCCCTGGCCCACCGGCACCTCGTCGAGCTTGAGCAGCATGTGGTGCCAGTCCCAGAGCAGATCCTTGAAGTGAACGCCCCCGACGTAGTGGCCCAGCAGATCGAAGGTCTGCTCCACCAGTTCCGTGGTGCGGTAGTAGTGGTACTGGTCGACCATGTTCATCAGATCGAGGTGCAGGCCGATCGCGGGATGCCCGACGCTGTCGAGGAACTCCCGGATCGGCTCGGGCTGGAAGAAGAACGAGGTCGTCCAGGGCTCGATGAGCAGCTGCGGGTCCCCCGGCTCCCAGCGGTCCAGCGCCCTGAGCAGGATCTCGCGGAACTCCGCGCGCGCCTCCCGCGTGTACATGTACGGATGCGGGGCGGCCAGGTGGTCCTCCTCGGCCACCGTGCCGACGAGGATGCACACACCCCGCACTCCCATGATCCGCGACTTGCGAATGCCGACACGCAGGTTCTCGATGCGCCGCTCGCGCTCCTCGGAGTCGCGGATCATGAGATTCGGGCGCGAATGCGACTCCCCCACGACGATCCCCAGTGATCGAGCGCGCTCGCCGAAGGCGGCGGCGTCCTCGTCGCTGAGGCGCTCGAAGCCCGCCGGCGCGGTGACCGCGGAAAGCCCGTAGCGATCGAAGGTCGGCAGAAGGGCGTCCAGATCCTCCGGGGTCGAGGGACGCCAGATGTTCCCGCCGAGTCTCACCGGCGAGTCACCTCCCGCTCCCCTCGTGCTCCCGTGCCCACACGGGCAGGCCTGCCGCCTCGCGGTCGTCCTCGGCGCGGTTCCACTCGGCGCCGCAGTCCGAGCACACCGCGCGCACGGCGTTCATCGTCTCGTCCACGTCGAGCACGCGGATCCGGGGGGAGAACTCCTCGGGGTACTCGTCGATCGGCGAGCCGTAGGTGAACATCTCCGGCGTGATCGAGATGAGCCGCAAGGGGCCGCCGAGCGCGCGGAAGGAATGACCGGTGCCGGGGTAGATGGCCACGAGGTCGCCCGTGCCGACGCTCACGACGTCCCCGTTCGAGAAGGTCATCTCGCCGCTGCCGTCGATGATGATGTACCACTCCTCGACGTCCCGTCCGGAGGGCACGTCCCGATGCACGTGCATCCCGATCGCCTGGCCGGGGGTGTCCGGCGGGATCGTCGCGAAGGTCACATGCGGCTTCCACAGACCCCGGTTGAAGGCGAGGTTCAGGGAGATCGGCGAGGAGGAGCCGTGGATCGCGCGCTCCGTGAAGCGCTGGTTGTCGAAGCCGTAGCGCTGCCAACCGCGCTCGTACTGGTGGTCCATGCCGCTCATGCCCGCCTCGCCTCGATCCGCGGGCCCAGGGGCGCGAAGACCCACGCCCCCGTGCCAGGTCGGAGCGCATCCGTGCGCACGAAGCCGGTGCTCGCCTGCGCGAGCCGGTCGTGCAGAGCCGGAACCTCGCCCTCGATCCCATAGAGCGTCAGGTACCGCCAGGCCGGCGGCTCCATGCCGGGGCGCTGATCGGCGTGCAGGGCGTAGCGCCGCGCCCAGACGAAGCCGTCCACGCCGAGGATCTCCTCGACGTGATGCTCGTCGTACCACCGATTGAACTCCTCGTCCGCGCCCTCCACGCTGTCCGTGAAGACGACGAAGAGGTTTCCCTCTTCTTGCATCTCTTCCATCGCGACTCCCTCTCCCCCAGCGCTGCGCCGGGACCTCTGCTGCTCGAGCTGCGCCGACGGCGCCGCTACGGAGCCCGACGCCGCCTCGCATCATTCATGCGCCGATCGCCGCCCCGGTCTCCAGGTCGAAGAAGTGCAGCCGCGGAGCGACCACCCCGACCTCGACGCGCTCGCCGCCCTCCACGCGCGCGGCCGGGTCGGCCCGGAGGATGAGCGTCACGTGCCGCTGCCCGGACTCCTCCTCCAACGCGGTGACCGCCGTCGCGTCCACGTCCGCCGCCGCCTCCACGACCTCGTCCGTGACGACAGCGCTCGCCGGCAGCTCCACGTGCACGAGGCGCTCTGCGCCGAGCATCTCGCTGCGGACGACGCTCGCGGAGATCGCCGGCCCTCCGCCGGAGCCCAGGGTGAGGTGCTCCGGACGCACCCCGACCGCGAGGTCGCGGTCACGGTAGGCGGCCAGGCCCGGACGCTGGCGTACGACGTCCTCGGGCACCCGGACGCTCTGCCCTGGCAGCTGCAGCACATGCCCGTCGTCGACGCAGGCGTAGCGCGCGCGGAAGAAGTTCATGCCGGGCGAGCCGATGAAGGCCGCGACGAACATGTTCGCGGGCCGCTCGTACACCTCCTGCGGATGCCCCTGCTGCTGCAGCACGCCCTTGCGCATGACGGCGATGCGCGAGCCCATCGTCATCGCCTCGACCTGGTCGTGCGTGACGTAGATCGTCGTGATGCCCAGCTCCTCCTGCAGCCGCGAGATCTCTGAGCGCATCTGCACGCGCAGTTTGGCGTCGAGGTTCGACAGCGGCTCGTCCATGAGGAAGGCCTGCGGCTCCCGCACGATCGCGCGCCCCATCGCCACCCGCTGCCTCTGCCCGCCGGAGAGCGTACGCGGCTTGCGCGGGAGGAACTCGGAGAGCCCGAGCAGGCGCGCGGTGCGCTCCACCTTCTCGCGCACCTCCGCCCGCGGCACCCGACGGGCGCGCAGGGGGAAGGCGATGTTCTCGAAGATCGACAGGTGCGGGTACAGCGCGTAGTTCTGGAAGACCATCGCGATGTCGCGCTTGCCGGGGTCGATCTCGTTGACGACGCGCTCGCCGATGCTGATGGTGCCCTCGCTGATGTCTTCGAGACCGGCGACCATCCGCAGCGCCGTGGTCTTGCCGCATCCGGAAGGGCCGACGAACACCATGAACTCGCCGTCGGCGATGTCCAGGTTCAGGTCGGTGACAGCCCTGTTGCCGCCCTTGTACACCTTGCCGACATTGGCCAGAGTGATCGATGCCATGGGTCCTACCCCCTGATCCCGCCCGCGAAGCCGCGGATCATTTGCCTCTGAGCGACGATGAAGAACGCGACCAGCGGCGCCAGCGCGATCACCACGGCGGCGAACACGAGGTTCCACTGGGTGACGTACTCGCCGACGAAGGAGTAGATCGCGACGGGCAGCGTCTCGTAGTCCGTGCCGCCCAGGAAGATGAGCGATGCGAAGAAGTCGTTCCAGATGAACATCCCGGTGAGGATCGCCACCGTGCCGGTGACCGGACGCAGCAGCGGGAACACCACCCGCAGGAAGGTGCGCAGCGTGCCGGCGCCGTCCATCCGCGCCGCCTCCTCGTAGTCGCGCGGCAGCTGACGGACGAAGCCGGTGTACAGGAACACCGCCAGCGGCATCATCACGCCCACCCAGAGGACGATCATCCCGGCGTAGTTGCCCACCAGGCCCAGCGCGCGCAGCCCCACGTACAGCGGGATCACGCTGAGCTGGAAGGGGATGATGATGCCGAGCAGGAAGAGGATGTACAGCGTGTTGCTCAGCCGGCCGGGCCGCCGCGCGAGCACGTAGGCGCACAGCGAGCCGAAGACGATGAGCAGGGCCACCGAGATCACGGTGATGACGATGCTGCTGATCACGGCCGTGCCCAGGCTGCCGTCGCCGCTGCCGGCCCACGCGTCCGCGAAGTTCCCGAAGCGCGGCGGCACGGGGATCTGCAGAGGCTGCGTGAACAGCTGGTTCGAGGGCTTGAGCGCCACGACGAGCAGGAGGTAGAGCGGCAGGCAGAACACGGCCGCGATGAGCAGCACGATCAGCTCCCGGCTGAAGGTGCGCCAGGTGTAGCGATTTCTCACAGTCGGCTCTCCCGCCATCTGAGGATCGACATCTGAATGATCGAGAGGAAGGCGACGATCGTGGCCAGCAGCAGCGCGAGCGCCGAGCCGTAGCCGAAGTGGCCGTAGATGAAGGTGTTCTTCCAGACCAGCGTGGCCAGCGTCTCGGTGGAGTCGACCGGTCCGCCGCCGGTGAGGGCGATCACCTGGTCGAAGGCGCCCAGCCCGTAGATGAGCGTGAGGGTGGAGGCGATCGTCACGGCCGGGGCGAGCAGCGGCAGCGTGACCCGCCGGAACTTGAGCCAGCGGGAGGCGCCGTCCACCGCGACCGCGTCGTCGAGCTCCTCCGAGATCCCCTCCAGGCCGGCCAGGTAGATGATCATCGCCAGGCCGGTGTACTGCCAGACGAGCACGGCGACGATCGTGTAGATCGCCCAGCTCGGGTCGGCCAGCCAGGTCTTCTGCAGCGAGGTCAGGCCGACGGCGCCCAGGAACTGATTGAAGGGGCCGGTGTAGGAGAAGATGTACTGCCATACGTAGCCCGTCGCCAGATGGCTCAGGGCGAACGGCAGGAAGAACATCGCCCGCAGCAGGTTCCGCGACTTCAGCCCCCGGTGCAGCAGCAGGGCGAGGCCCAGGCCGAACACATTGGACAGCACCAGCAGCAGCGCCGCCAGCAGCAGCGTGTGCAGCAGCGCGTTGCGCGTCGTGTCGCTCGTGAAGATGTCCACGAAGTTCGCGAATCCGACGGGGTTGGCGCTCAGCGTCAGCCCGGTCCAGTCGGTGAAGGCGTAGCCGCCGCTGAAGATCGCCGGGACGAAGCGCAGCCCGAGCATGAGCACGATCGCGGGGATCGCCAGCAGCCAGGGCACCTGGCGCATCGGGATCCGGGGGCGCCGACGGGAAGCAGCGGCGGCGGTCGGAGCGGCGACGGTCACGGGCGTCGCTCGTCGACCTGTCGTGGCCCGATCTTCTTGTAGAGCCATACCTGGTTGTCCTCCTTCCACAGCGGCGGGTCAGGCCGGCTCTCGGGGCCGAAGTCCTCGCGATCCTTGAGGGCCGCGAGGATCTCGCCCTCGGGACGGGTGATCTCGTAGATGACGATGTACTTGTAGGGCGGCGACTGGTCGGAGCGCTGCTCCGAGCTCAGGACGTACCGCTGGGCGGCCACCCAGCCCGGCGCCGAGAGGACGTCCGGCACGTGGATGCGGTCGTAGAAGTCGTTGAACTCCTCCTCCTTGCCCTCCACCGGATTGGTGAGGGCGATGAAGATGTGCTCTGCGTCCACGCTGGTCTCCTCTCCTGCGTTCCCGGAGGCTCCGGGCTGGGTGGCGTGCGGGCCTACTTCGTGGCGTCGTTGAAGAACGAGTCCATGTCGCCGAGCACCTGATCCACCGTCTTCTGTCCGGTGAACAGGCCCTGGACGCTCGCGCCGATCTGGGTGTTCATCTGAGTGCTTGGCCAGCGGGCGGTCACGTCGGGGATGATCATCCCGGGCGTGGTGAAGAAGGTCTTCAGCTCGCTGTACACCTCGGGCAGGTTCCCGGAGGTGGCCTGCGGCGTCGAGATGAGCTGGTTGCTCTGCGCGAACGCGGCCGCGACGTCGTCCTTCGAGAGATAGGAGAGGAAGGTGTTGGCCGCGTCCTTGTTCTTCGAGCCGTTCCACACCGCGATGCCTCCCGCGGACTGCACGGTGATGCGCGTGTCGGAGGGGTTCGGCGCCGGGAACGGGAACATCCCGATGCTCAGCTCGGGGGCCTGGGCGAGCACGCGCCCGTTCAGCCCGCCGTAGGTGAACATCATCGCCGACTGGCCGCTGCCGTAGCTCGTGAGCATGTCGTTCAGAGCGGTGCCGCCGGCCCCCGGGGAGAAGCAGCCGCCGTCGATCATCGACTGCAGCTCGTTCAGAGCCGTGCGCCAGCCCGAGTCCGCGAAGGTGGTCTTGCCGTCGGTGCGCTGCTGCAGCCAGTCAGGGTCCTGCGCGAAGACGGTGTTCCCGGCGATCGTGGCGAGGTTGTTCGCGTTCACCGGCTGCGAGGCCCCGGCCCAGGCGATGGGGGTGACGCCGAGCCCGGAGATCTGCTTGCACAGCTGGAGCAGGCCGTCGAAGGTGTTCGGGACGGTGAGGTTGTTCTGCGAGAAGAAGTCCTTGTTGTAGGACATGATGGCCAGCGGCGAGACGCCGAAGTCCTTCGCGAGCACCTTGCCGTCGACCTCGAAGAGCTCCTTGGTCGGCTCGTACATGCTGGAGACCCAGGGCGCGTTGGACAGGTCGGCGAGGTAGCCGGCCTTGGCGAAGGCGCCGACGCTGTAGGGGCTCGCGGAGCCGCCGATGAGCTGCACCATGTCGCTGCCGTTCCCGGCGGCGAACTGCGGCGGCACCGCCGAGGCGTAGGCGTCTCCCGACTCGTAGTAGTTCACCTTCACGGTGATGTCCGGGTTGGCCTTGTGGAAGTCCTCCACCACCTGGTCCATGCCCGGCTTGTTGCTCGAGAGCATGGCCAGGGTCAGGGTGACGGGACCGGAGCCGCCGCCGGTGCCGCCGCCGGACGGCGTGCCCGAACAGGCGGCCAGGGCGACGGCGGCAGCGGCGATGGCCGCGACCCCGAGCGCCCTGATGCTGTGCTTCTTTGCGGATCTCATGACAACTCTCCTTTGAGTCGGCATCGCGCTCGTCGAGAGCACTCCTCGTGTCTCCTCGTCGAGCCACTCTTGGTCCGGATCGGGGGGCGATCCGGCATTTCTGGCTTAGCCAGTTTCTTCAGTGTAGGAAGGCGGGGCGGTGAAGTCAACGACTCCGCGCGCCTGCCCCGCCGCCCGGCCAGGGCCGGGGAGGCGAGCCCCGCGGGCCCGCGACGGTCAGTCGAAGTTGTTGCGCCGGCCCTCGCGCACGTAGTCCACCGTGCCGGCGATGTGCTCGCGGCCGTGGATCGAGGCCTGCTTGGCCACGTGCCCGAACATCTGGATGCCGAAGCCGCCGTCGAGGTCCTCCATCACGCGCCGCTTCCACGGCCGGCGGATGATCTGGGTGGTCAGCCTGCGCGTGATCCGCGGCTGCGACATGATGTGATCGGCGATCCGGTAGGCGCGCTCCACCAGCTGCTCCCTCGGGAGCACCTCGTTCACCATCCCGTACTCCAAGGCCTCCTGGGCCGTGATCGCCTGCCCGGTGAGCAGGGCGTAGGCCGCGCGCTTGGTGCCCAGAAGCTCCTGGAAGGCGTTGTGGATGCCGTCGGCGGGCACGGAGCCGATGTCGAAGTGCAGGTCGAAGATCACCGCGTCCTCGGCGGCCAGCGTGATGTCGCACATCGTCACGATCTCCGTGTGGAAGCCCGAGCCGTTGAGCAGGCCGATCGTGGGCACCTCGATGTCGTTGACGAGCGAGCTGACGTTGATCCGGCCGTCCTTGTAGGC